>JAAUYH010047626.1_pt1 | contig 23304 bp, 17 predicted proteins | sample 7278061 | NCBI WGS metagenome assembly JAAUYH01 (sample SAMN14350203, study PRJNA611818) | marine sediment metagenome | isolation source: surface marine sediment (0.6m) | place: French Polynesia: Moorea | collected 2018-08 | reverse complement strand
TTCAATACAAAGGATTATTTGCCGGTAGGATTTAACGCAGAATTAAACTTAGATGCTATTGTAGAAATCAATATTGAAGAAGAGGATGAGCCTTTTGACTTTGATACTTCAAAGTACTTAACTAAGGACTTCGATGCTTATGCAGGATTGTTCACTACGGAAAACGGATTACTTAATTGTATGGGTTTTCCATCACTATAAATTTTTGAGTTAATTGTAATTGAAGACCTCGGCAGTGGCCGGGGTTTTTTTATGCTTTGTAAACGTGTAATTTAAAAATTACGGTACTTTTCGGTCAGTTCAAATACATGTTCTAAAATGCGTTGCTCCTTCATATCAAATGTTACATTTCTTCGCTTCATGACTGCTACGGCAACTTCATAGACCTTCTTCAATTTATAGAGAATAAATCCGCTCGGCCCGCCCCAGGCGAAAGATGGGATGAAATTACGCTGATAGCCACTTCCATAAATATTGGCGCTTACACCTACTACCGTACCAGTATTGAACATTGTATTGATACCACATTTTGAGTGATCTCCCATCATCAATCCACAGAATTGGAGTCCTGTTTTAGAAAACCTTCCCGTTTCGTAGCTCCAAAGACGAACAGGGGCGTAGTTGTTTTTAAGATTTGACGAATTGGTATCGGCTCCTAAGTTGCACCATTCCCCCAAAACAGAGTGGCCCAAAAAGCCATCATGTCCTTTACTTGAATATCCGAATAATACAGAATTATTTACTTCACCACCTACTTTACAATAGGGTCCTACTGTCGTACCCGTATAAATTTTAGCTCCAATTTTTAACGTAGCACCCTGGCATAGTGCAAAAGGTCCGCGTACGACTGAGCCTTCCATGACGATACTATCTTTACCTAAATAGATGGGGCCTTCAGAAGCATTCAATGTTGCAAATGTGATATCAACACCTTCTTCTAAAAAAATATGGTTTTTACCAATGCAGTTCACAGTATCAGGAATTGGTTCTGATCTTCTACCTTCGGTTAGTAATTCAAAATCGGCTTTTATCGCCGCATGGTTATGTGCGAAGATGTCCCAGGTATTTTTTAACTGGATTAATTCACTGTCGAATTCAATCTTTGTGAAGGAATCAAAATCCACTTCCTCTTGGGCCTCGGTTGCGAAGAACGCAATGATCTCATTGTCTTTAAGAATTACTTCATTTTTTTGCAGTCGCTTCACTTTATCAATAAGCTCAATAGTTGGTAAAAAAGACGCATTGATTAAAATGTTTTCCTCTAATTCTACCATAGGATATTTTTCTTCCAAATACTCCTCAGTCAGGGTAGTTGTTGTAAAGCCCAGATACTTTTCCCATTTTTCTCGTATAGTTAGAATTCCAATACGAATATCAGCCACAGGCCTGGTATAGGTAAAAGGCAATAAGGCATTTCTTGAAGGGCCGTCAAATAAGATGTAATTCATGTTGTTCTGTTCTGTTTCAGCAAATATAATGTAAGTTAGTTATTAAAGAAATGATGTAGATTAACTTTACTATATTTGAGTAGGTTAATCCTCTAACTTATGCAACTAAAAAAAACTACCGATACTTTCGATGCCATCATTGTAGGTTCAGGTGCTGGTGGTGGAATGGCAACTAAAGTACTCTCTGAAGCTGGTTTAAATGTGGCCGTTGTTGAGGCAGGTCCTTTTTATGATCCTGCAAATGAAGAACACCGAACCCAATTAAAATGGCCGTGGGAATCACCAAGACGCGGCGCGGGAACTACTCGTGCCTTTGGAGAGTTTGATGCTGCTTATGGAGGATGGGAAATTAAAGGTGAGCCCTATACCAGAAAGGTAGGGACAAAATTCGATTGGTTTCGTTCACGAATGCTCGGTGGCAGAACAAACCACTGGGGGCGCATATCACTTCGCTTTGGCCCTAAAGACTTTAAGAGAAAAAGTATTGACGGCCTTGGTGATGACTGGCCTATTTCTTATGATGATGTGAAACCCTACTACGATAAGGTAGATAAATTAATAGGAATTTTTGGAAGTAAAGAAGGTATTGAGAATGAACCTGATGGTTTTTTCTTACCTGCCCCTAAACCCCGATTACATGAACTCTATTATATCAAAGGGGCAAAAAAAGCAAATATACCTGTCATTCCGTCTCGCTTATCAATATTAACAAAGCCTATTAACGAAGACAGGGGTGTTTGTTTTTATTGTGCCCAATGCAACAGGGGCTGCAGTGTGTCGGCTGATTTCTCATCGGGTACCTGTTTGATTTTTCCAGCACAAAAGGCTGGTGGACAAATCACGCTCTTTACCGAAGCGATGGTTCGTGAGGTTTTAACAGATGATTCCGGTAAAGCAACGGGGGTCATCTATATCAATAAACGCGATCGAAAAGAATATCAGCTCAATGCGAAAGTGGTTGTACTAGCCGCCTCAGCCTGTAGCACAGCCCGTATATTATTAAATTCTAAGAGTAAGGTCCATAAGGACGGATTGGGTAATAGTAGTGGTACAGTTGGTAAGTATTTGCACGATTCTACCGGAACCAGCCGTATGGCTTTTGTACCTCAATTGATGAATCGAAAAATATACAATGAAGATGGTGTTGGAGGTTTACACGTATATTCTCCATGGTGGGGAGATCACAGTAAGTTAAATTTCCCAAGAGGATATCACCTGGAAGTATGGGGAGGTATGGGTATGCCTTCATACGGCTTTGGCTTTAATGTGAACTCGATGAATGAATTTATCGGTGGTAGGGTAGGCGGTTATGGAAATAAATTACGTGAAGAAGTTAAAAAGTTTTATGGTGCATTCGTTGGAATATCAGGTCGGGGAGAATGCATTGCCCGAGAGGATAATTATTGTGAGCTGGACCCCACTATCGTTGATGAATGGGGAATTCCGGTATTGCGATTCAATTATACCTGGTCAGAACATGAACGGCAGCAATCAAAACACATGCATGAAACCTTTGAGGCCATTTTTAATGGGATGAATGCTCATATCTTAGGTGAGAAACCCGGTGTTGATTCCGATTATGGATTAGCTGCACCGGGACGCATTATACATGAAGTAGGCACAACACGTATGGGTGATGACCCCAAAACATCAGTATGTAATAGCCATCAACAATTACATGACGCGAAAAATGTATTTATTGTTGACGGTGGGCCATTTGTATCACAGGCAGATAAGAATCCTACCTGGACCATACTCGCTTTGTCATGGAGAACGAGCGATTATATAGTTGACGAACTAAAAAAGCAAAACATATAAGTCATGAATAGAAGAGACACCATAAAATCTTTATTGCTTGGTTCTGTTGCTACAGGATTGGCTTTGCACGGATGTGCGCCTGGTACAAAAGAACCATCAAAAGAAACCTCAGACCTCCCTTTTTATGGAAGAACACTAGAAGAAAAGGAACATGATAGAGAAATACTTAACTCAGAATTTTTGAATGAACATGAACTTTCTACTATTGCCGTAGTATGCGATATTATTTTACCTGCGAATGATACTTATGGCTCAGCTACAGATGCTGAAGTACATGATTTCATAGCGTTTATAGTAAAAGACCTGCCATCGCACCAAACACCCTTACGCGGTGGCTTAATGTGGTTAGATAATTTTAGCAAGAAGACTTATGATAAAGAATTCATTAACTGTACAAGCGAAGAGCGAATAGCAATATGTGACCAGATCGCATATCCTTTAGAAGTTGAACCAGAACTAAGACAGGGTGCAGATTTTTTTACAAGAATGCGTAATTTAACATTGACCGGATATTATACTACCAAAACAGGTCTAGAAGATTTGGGGTATAAGGGCAATACCCCAAATGTTTGGGATGGTGTTCCCGAAGCGGTCTTGAAAGAACATGGTCTCTCTTATGAACCCGAATGGCTGGCGAAATTCGTAAATCAGGATAATAGAACAGAAATAGCCAAATGGGATGACAAAGGAAACCTAATAACTTAAAAAGACCGCCACAGCGGTCTTTTTACTATTTTGTCAAATACATCTTACGCCTCGAATACAATTCGTAAAAGTCATCGTCTTTAAGATCTTTTATGAATAGAATACTTTCTCCAGTAGATTTCATCTCGGGCCCTAAGCGCTTATCAACATTTGGAAATTTATTAAAAGAGAATACCGGTTGCTTAATGGCATAGCCTTCTAACTGCGGATTAAAAGTAAAATCTTTTACTTTGTTTTTACCGAGCATCACTTTCGTGGCATAATTAACATAGGGCTCACCGTAAGCCTTCGCAATAAAAGGTACGGTACGTGAAGCCCTCGGATTGGCTTCTATGATATAAACCATATCATCTTTAATCGCAAATTGTATATTGATCAAACCAACCGTTTTTAATGCCCTGGCAATTTTTTTAGTATGGTCTTTTATTTGTTGCATCACAAATTCACCTAAATTGAATGGCGGCAAGGTGGCATTTGAATCACCCGAATGTACACCGCAAGGCTCAATATGCTCCATGATACCAATAATCTGAACATCCTCACCATCGCAAATGGCATCTGCTTCGGCTTCAATCGCACCATCTAAATAATGATCGAGTAGTAATACATTATTCGGAATTTTACGCAGTAAATTAACGACATGATCTTCGAGTTCCTCTTTATTGATAACAATTTTCATGCCTTGCCCACCCAAAACATAAGATGGTCGAATCAGTATTGGGAAGTCTAGTTTATCGGCAACCGCTAAGGCTTCATCAGCCGTCGTTGCTGTATCGAACTTAGGATATGGAATATCAAGTTCTTTTAATAAAGTAGAGAAACGGCCCCTGTCTTCAGCCAGATCCAGGGCTTCGAAAGATGTTCCGATAATTTTGACACCCCATTTATCGAGCTTTTGCGCTAGTTTTAAAGCAGTTTGCCCTCCTAACTGAACAATAACACCCTCTGGCTTTTCATGTTGGATAATGTCATAAATATGCTCCCAGAACACTGGTTCGAAATATAATTTATCAGCGGTATCGAAATCAGTGGATACGGTCTCCGGATTACAATTGATCATAATGGTTTCGTAACCGACTTCCTTTGCGGCCAATACGCCGTGCACACAGCAATAGTCAAATTCAATCCCCTGACCAATTCGATTCGGTCCTGAGCCTAAAACAATCACCTTTTTCCTATCGGTGACCACAGATTCATTTTCGGCGTAAGTAGTACCATTTACTATCATATTACTCTCAAAAGTAGAGTAGTAATACGGAGTTTCAGCCTTAAATTCTGCAGCACAGGTATCCACCAATTTGTAAACCCGATTAATCGATAGTTCTTGACGTTTTTTATGTACCTGGCTCTCCAGGCAACCCAACATGTGAGCAATCTGGCGGTCACCATAACCTTTTTGCTTAGCCTCCAACAACAATTCTTTAGGTAGCGTTTCTAAGGTATACGTAGATATTTCTTTCTCTATAGCATATAACTCTTCATATTGCTTTAAAAACCACATGTCGATCTTGGTGATCTGATGGATTTTACTCAATGGCATACCGATCTGTATCGCATCATAAATGGCAAATACCCGGTCCCAACTTGCATTTCTAAGCTTATCCTTAATGAGTTCGTAATCCGTGTAGCTTTTGCCATCTGCTCCAATTCCATTGCGCTTAATTTCAAGTGATTGCGTCGCTTTATGTAAAGCTTCCTGGAATGAACGGCCAATCCCCATTACCTCTCCAACGGCTTTCATTTGAAGGCCTAAAGTCCGATCACTTCCTTCAAATTTATCGAAATTCCATCGCGGTATTTTGACAATTACATAATCTAAAGTCGGCTCAAACAATGCAGAGGTGGATTTGGTAATTTGATTATCTAACTCATCTAATGTGTATCCTATAGCAAGCTTGGTGGCCACTTTAGCAATAGGATATCCCGTGGCTTTACTTGCCAACGCCGAGGAACGTGATACACGCGGATTAATTTCTATGGCAATAATATCTTCATTTTCATCGGGGCTTACCGCAAATTGCACGTTACATCCTCCTTCAAAATCACCGATTGAGCGCATCATATGAATCGCCATGTCGCGCATTTCCTGAAAGGTTTTATCTGAAAGTGTCATTGCGGGTGCCACGGTAATAGAGTCACCTGTATGAATACCCATTGGGTCCATATTTTCGATAGTACAGATAATAACCACATTATCGTTTCTATCACGCAATAACTCCAGTTCAAATTCCTTCCAGCCCATCATTGCCTTGTCGATCATCACCTCATGTATGGGTGATGCCTCTAGGCCTCTTCTTAAGAGGTCATCAAAATCTTCGGCTTTATACACAATAGATGCTCCGGCGCCTCCCAACGTATAAGAAGACCGAATAACCAATGGGAATCCGAATTCTTGAGCAATTTCTTTACCTTTTAAGAATGAGGTGGCGGTTGACTGTGGTGCCATTTTAACACCGATCTTTGTCATCAATTCCCTAAACTGCTCTCGATCTTCTGTAATGTTAATTGCCTCTATATCGACTCCAATCAATTCAACGCCAAAATCTTTCCAAATACCTTTATTATCTGCTTCTATGCATAAGTTCAATGCTGTTTGTCCGCCCATCGTGGGTAAAACAGCATCAATTTGAGGATGCTCTTGTAAAATCGTTATAATAGATTTGGTGGTCAAAGGCAGTAAATACACATGATCTGCCATTGATGGATCCGTCATTATGGTTGCGGGATTAGAATTGATAAGTATGGTTTCAATTCCTTCTTCCCGAAGTGATCGCAGTGATTGAGAACCGGAATAATCAAACTCACATGCCTGACCAATAATAATGGGGCCTGAGCCGATAATTAAAACTGATTTGATTTTATTGTTTTTTGGCATAGTTTTCTATCTCTTTTTTTTGACTGGGTGCAAATATTTTAATTTTTGTTTTCTGAACAAGAGCTTATGAAAAAAACTTATCAAAAAGATATAAAAAAAGGTGTTACTAAAACAGTAACACCTTTGATAATATCGATGAGAATATCATTACTTCTTCGGTCTTGATTCTGAAGATACAGATAATTTTTTTCTTCCTTTAGCTCTTCTTCTGGCTAATACCTTTCTACCATTAACACTAGCCATTCTTTCCATAAAGCCGTGTTTATTTCTTCTCTTTCTTCGCGATGGCTGGAACGTTCTTTTCATTTCAGTATATCTTTAATAAAATGTATTTCTCTGGTTTCGTACTTTACTAACAAATAAAGCTTTGCTAAAATCGAGCGCAAATATACAAACCTTTTTGTGTTTGACAAGCAGAATTTTTAGAAAAATTAAAAAATAGACACTGGTATTTTTAATTCATGCATTTGTTAAATTTACGCTCCTTAAAAAAGAAGTATCTTTTTTAAATAATTACCGGATCAATGCCTTACAGGATACAGATTATAATAAGTCTGATAAAAGTAAGATTGTTGATCTAACCGGAGCTGTTGACACCATTAATGCCGCTGATATCCAGGCAGTGGTAAAAAAGTAGTTATCTGGCGGACATATTCTTGATAAATCCGGCAGTTTTTTGTTAACGCATTGTTTAAAACTTCATTTTTATAACTGCCAAATAATCGTATTTTTACACCTTTAAATATGATAGGATTTTAATGGGGAAAATTATAGCGATTGCTAATCAAAAGGGGGGCGTTGGTAAAACAACAACTACTATAAATCTGGCTGCGGCTTTAGGTGTTTTAGAACAGAAAGTACTGCTGATAGATGCCGATCCACAGGCAAATGCAACTTCTGGCTTGGGTATTGATGTAGAAAGTGTTACCGATGGTACCTATCAGCTCCTGGAACATACAACTTCAGCACGAAAAGCCATCCTAAAAACCAACTCACCGAATGTAGATATTATTCCGGCACATATTGATCTGGTGGCGATTGAGATCGAATTGGTTGATAAAGACCATCGCGAGTACATGCTAAAACAGGCAATTCGCGAAGTGCAAGATGACTATGACTATATCGTGATAGACTGTGCCCCATCCTTGGGACTAATAACCTTGAATGCCCTAACGGCAGCAGATGCAGTGATCATTCCTATTCAATGTGAATACTATGCTTTAGAGGGGTTGGGTAAACTATTGAATACAATCAAGAGCGTGCAGAAAGTGCATAATCCTGAATTAGATATTGAAGGATTACTACTTACCATGTATGATTCACGTTTACGCTTGTCAAACCAGGTAGTGGCAGAAGTGAAGAAGCATTTCCACAATATGGTATTCAAGACTATTATACAACGAAATATTCGATTGGGCGAAGCACCGAGTTATGGTGAAAGTATTATTGCCTATGATGCAACGAGTAGAGGTGCCGTGAATTATATTAACTTAGCGCATGAAATTCTAAAAAAGAATGTAAACAATGGCGAGAGCAGTAAAAAAGCAAGCATTAGGTAGAGGATTATCTGCTTTATTAAAGGATTCTGTTGATGATATCAACTCAATTCAAGATAAAAATGCCGATAAGGTTGTTGGCAATATTGTAGAAATTGATTTAGATTCCATCGAAGTAAACCCCTATCAACCACGTACCTATTTTAATGAAGAAGCATTACGTGAATTGGCGAGCTCTATCAAAGAATTGGGTGTTATTCAGCCTATCACAGTACGAAAACAAAAGGATGGTAAGTTTCAGTTAGTTTCGGGTGAGCGCAGGTTCAGAGCTTCCAAATTGGTTGGTTTAGATACGATTCCGGCTTACATACGATTAGCGAATGACCAGGAAATGCTGGAAATGGCCTTGGTTGAAAATATTCAACGTCAAGATCTTGACCCTATAGAAGTTGCCTTATCATATCAGCGCCTGATTGATGAAATTAAGCTTACCCAGGAGCAATTGAGTACCCGTGTTGGTAAAAACAGAACAACGGTTACTAACTACTTACGCTTATTAAAGTTAGACCCCATTATACAAACCGGTATGCGCGATGGTTTTTTGACCATGGGGCATGGCAGGGCCTTGATCAACGTAGAAAATCAGGATGATCAATTAGATATCTACGAAAAGATCATTAAAAATAAACTATCAGTCCGCCAGACTGAACAATTGGTTAAAAACCTGCGGGAAGGAACACAAACTTCTCAAGAGTTGGCCTTAGAAAACAAGGAAGTGCCAAAGTATGTGCGTAAGGGCATCAAAGACATCAGTGAGTACTTAGGTCATAAAATTGACGTCAAGTTGGGGGCCAACAATAAAGGAAAGATTATTATTCCATTCCATTCTGAAGAGGACTTCAACCGTATTAAAAAATTACTGCAGTAGTGCTTCAAAAGTCTATTTATAGCATCTTTTTTTTTCTCTTTATTTCAGCGGCCTTCGCGCAAGATGATAAAGAATTGATTATTAAAAAAGACTCCGTTCCCCAAAAAGGCATTGTTGTTAATCAAGGTATTGACCCCTTATCGCCTTCGCGCGCCGCTTTTTATTCTGCCGTCTTTCCCGGATTAGGGCAAGCTTATAACAAGAAATGGTGGAAAGTACCTGTTGTTTGGGCCGTCATCGGAACCGGTGTTTATTTCTATGAAAGAAATGATGACCAGTTCAAACGTGCGCAAACAGCATATAAAGCTTCTTTGGCAGGAAGGCCACATGAATTTGATGGTGAAGAAGGAAGAACATTTTTAAGTGATGACGCATTGATTCGTGCCCAAGATGTATTCAAGAAAAATAGAGATATTTCCTTATTTATTACTATTGGTTTGTATGCCCTGAATATTCTAGAAGCGAATGTTGATGCACATTTACCAGATAAAGCATTAGATACTAATTTAACCTTGCGACCGGCTGTTTTCATTGCTCCTGTAAGCAATCAGGCGTTGGCCGGAATCACTTTTAAATATGATTTTTAGATGAAGATAGCCTTATTCGGATACGGAAAAATGGGAAAGACAATCGAGCGCCTGGCCAAGGAACGCGGTCATGAAATCGTGGCGCGGATAGATCAAGATCTGAATGAAAGTATTGATGAGGCCGAGGTGGCCATAGATTTTAGTATACCAAGTGTAGCTTTTTATAATATTACCAGATGCTTTGACAACGATTTGCCGGTAGTCTCAGGCACCACAGGATGGTTGGAGCGCTATGAGGATGCAGTTAAGGCCTGTAAGGAAAAAAATGGTGCATTTATCTATGCATCGAATTATAGCCTTGGTGTGAATTTATTTTTTGAACTTAATAAGAGACTGGCTAAAATGATGTCCAAGTTCGATGCATATGAGGTCAATATGGAAGAAATTCACCACACTCAAAAGTTAGACGCACCGAGTGGCACTGCCATAACATTGGCAGAAGGAATCATAGAAAACTCATTAAAAGAAAGTTGGGCGCTGGATGTAACAAATACTGATGATGAGATACCAATTGTGGCAAAACGAATTAATGATGTACCCGGCACGCATCGAGTTTGCTACAATTCAACGGTAGACGAAATAGAGATAAAGCATACCGCAAAAAACAGGGACGGATTTGCACTGGGCGCTATCATTGCAGCGGAATGGCTTTATACGAGAAAAGGAGTATTCAGCATGAAAGATGTGCTGGGTTTGTAGTACTTAAAAGAAAATAATATATGACATTACAAGGTTGGTTGCTATTTTTCTTGGTTGTTCAAGTCATTCACTTTTTAGGAACTTGGAAACTTTACATAAGAGCTGGTAGAAAAGCTTGGGAAGCTATTGTCCCTATCTATAATGCTGTTGTTTTAATGAAAATAATCAACCGCCCCTGGTGGTGGGTGATCTTGTTATTTATACCTATCATCAATCTCTTTATGATACCTGTAGTTTGGGTGGAGACGATAAGAAGCTTTGGCCGAAATTCACGGCCTGAGACTTTTTTAGTGATTCTTACACTGGGCTTTTATGTGTATTACGTCAATTATGCGTTAGATGTTGAGCACATAAAAGATCGCAGCCTAAAACCGCGGTCAAACGCTGGGGAATGGGTGAATTCTATTGTTTTTGCCGTTGTAGCAGCGACCTTAGTACATACCTATTTTATGCAGCCGTATTTGATTCCGTCATCATCATTAGAAAAATCCTTGTTGATTGGTGACTTTCTCATAGTAAGCAAATTTCACTATGGGGCGCGTGTACCCATGACAACCGTCGCGGCGCCGATGGTACATGATACCATTCCTCTGATAAAGAAAAAATCTTATTTATTCAGTGATGATTTTGAGAACAGGGAGTTTTCACTGAAGAACAAATTACAGTTACCGTATTTACGTTTGCCTGCCTTTGAAAAGATAGCGCGAAATGAGATCGTTGTATTCAATCAGCCGGCTGATACTTTGTTGGATATGAATGACTTTCATCCCGATAGAAATTATTATAAACCGGTAGATAAAAAAACGAATTTGGTAAAGCGTTGCGTCGGTATTGCCGGGGATTCTCTGGAAATACGAGATGGTTATGTGTATATAAATGGTGAAAAAACCGTCTTACCAGATCGGGCGCTCCCTCAATATAATTTTATTGTCAATACTGATGGGCAGGCCATTTCCCAGGTATCACTTATCAACCGTTATAATGTGCGTGAAGGCGGCCGAATGCAGAATGGTAATTATTATTTAACATTAACAGACAAAGAAGCCGCAAGGATTGCGAAAAACCCGGCTGTTAAAAGTGTTACGAAACAATTGCAACCAAAAGGACAAAATGGCGATGTATTTCCACATGTGCCTGGTTTAGGATGGAATACCGATAATTATGGCCCTATTTATATTCCTGAAAAAGGAGTCACAGTAAAACTCGATAAAAGTTCTTTACCCTTTTATAAGCGTATTATTTCAGAATACGAGAAAAATACATTAATTGTTAATGGTGATGAGATCATGATCAATGGTAAGATTACCGACGAGTATACGTTTAAACAGGATTATTACTGGATGATGGGCGACAACCGTCAGAATTCATTAGATGCGCGTGCCTGGGGCTATGTTCCTTTTGACCATGTTGTGGGTAAGCCTGTGTTTATTTGGTTTAGTTGGGACTCCAATGAGACCAATATCGTAAGAAAACTAAAATCTATCCGCTGGGATCGCGTATTTACCACTGTAGGAGGCGAAGGTAAACGGGTTTCGTATTTGCCTTACTTTTTGGCGGCGTTGGCCTTGTGGTTTGGTTATGATTACTATAGAAAGCGAAAGAAAACTACTAGCTAAGTAGAATCGTTAATTCGCTGGATCATGTACTATTTTTCGACCTAACAAATCAACAAATCAACATTTGTTATTCTATCCAACATATTTTTCACCTATTGCTCACTATGTGGCTATCGCGAAAGCGGAAGAGGTCGTTTTTGAAGTGGAAGATAATTTCCAAAAACAGACCTACCGCAACCGCTGCTACATTTATGGAGCCAATGGTAAACAACTACTCAATATTCCGGTGCTCAAAGCCAATAGTAAACAAGCGACAAAAGACGTGAAAATAGATTACAATGAAGACTGGCAACAACAACATTTACGATCCATTGCCACGGCTTATCGCTCATCACCTTTTTATGAATTCTTTGATATGGAACTGGAGGCATTATACGCCATAAAAGAGAAATTCTTACTTGATTTCAATTTCAAATGTCATGAATTCATTATAGAACATGCACAGTTGGAAATTAAAACCTATCAAAAAACTACACATTTTGTGAAAGACCACAAAGAGGGCAGGGACTATAGGTCATTGGTCGATGCCAAGTCAAAGCGAACATTTGGATTTGAGCCCTACTTTCAGGTATTTTCTGATAAACATGGTTTCATAGAAAATCTCAGCATCCTGGACCTACTTTTTATGGAAGGTCCTAATACAGTAGCCTACTTAGAGAGACAAACTATCACTGTTTAATGGAAGTTTTACGATTCAGCATCCATTACGGGCTGCATTTTCTTTTCCCGGGGATGGTGGCCTATATCTTCTTCAGGAAACAATGGCGATTGGCATGGCTGCTCATGATTGCTACGATGCTCATTGACCTGGACCATTTGTTGACCCATCCTATTTTTGATGCAAACCGGTGTAGCATTAATTTTCACCCGCTACATACCTATTATGCAGGCTTTATATATATACTATTATTCTTTATTAAGAAAACAAGGATCATAGCTATCGGATTGGTACTTCATCTAATAACCGATGGCTTAGATTGTTGGTGGTTATAAATGCGTACTAGTTGTTATTTTTTTTCTTTTGCCTAATTTCATTGGCTCGCATAGGCATCGCGTCAATAATAGCAAAAAGTTCTTTCAAAGTCAGTAAACCAGATTGTCTTAACTTCACTCCGCCGTCCAAACCGATCAGAATAATTTCAAAAGATGTAGAGGACCTTTTATATTGTTTATAAAATAAGTCCGAATCAATAAAGTCGTTTACTTTTAATCCTACGCTGTAATTTTTCGGGCTTACTTTATAAATAACTAATTTTCTTTCATGCAGGCCTTTTATATCGCTTTCAAGCTCCTTGATCTGATTACTATAAAGAATATCGTTTGAATCATCGGTCAAAACAATCAATACCCTGTTCTTCCATTGATGCTTGGTCAATGATTGTGCCTGACCCTGTAAGGTGACGACCAAAAAACTTGCCGTAAAGATTAACGTCATTTTCATTTCTAGTATCTAATCGGGTTTCTCATGCTCAATAAAGTCATATAGCTTTTGCACAGCACTATGCAAATTCTTTTTAAATGTTTTTTTTGCAACGAGCGTTATCAGCAACTTTTTAATTGGCGATTTGGCTGTCCAATAGGTTTCTGCATCTAATTTACAACTAGTATTTGTTAACGGAGTAATACTGTAAAATTGAAACAAGTCATCAACCACCGATGGATCCTTGGTATGTTCTCCGTAGATAAGCTGCCCCGGTTTTCCTCTTTTGGTAACCGTTATGAAGTTAAGGTGTTTATCGTTGATAACACAAGCATGTTCGGTGCCAATTCTAGTAACTTCGTGTTCATTGTACTCAAAACGGTTCACACCATCCACCCAATAATGTCGATAACTATAATTTGTAATATATTCCAAGAGCCGAGGTGCTGGTATATTGAAATTTTTAGAAGCTCTTAAATTAGGCAGACAATCAAAGGTCAACTCTTTGGCCTGTTTAAAGGGTTTTAATTTTAGGTTTTCTTTGTTAATATACGAATACAGATATTTTAATTTCTTTTTGTCGTAGTTGTCTGATCCTTTTTGAAACGAAAATAGCTTACTTTGGTAGTCTTCAGGCAAATCAATTTCTTGTATCAGTTCATCGCTCAAGAGTACATAGCTATCGCTTTGTACAGAATTTTTTAAAAGACGGTGTGCTTGAATTACGGCTGTGCCGAATGGCTTTCGATTGTCCTGAACAGCTAAAAATTCAATGGCACCACTATGTGCAATTATTTTTAATTTCAAGTTTGGAGCCGAGGCACAGGCATTGCATGGGCAGATGCGATTTTTCTCCAATAATTTCAGATGACCATAGAATGCCGTGAACATAGTTTCCACTTGTGCTAATAGTTTTTCCTGAGAAGGAATTTCTTCCTTGAAGAAGAAAAGCGCATCACCTTCGATTTCTGCTAGTTGTAAATTTTGTGTATTCGCCTTTACCAGTACCTCTAATAATTCAGAAATAACATGTTGACTATGGGAAGCCTCTGTCGTTTGCACAAACTCGGTAAAACCGGAAATGTCAGGTAAAAACAATAACGATTTTGACATACTATTTTCTGGCGGGAATAGGAGGTGGGCCATCGGGCACTATTGCCTTATAGACAGCATCACCTTTACGTTCATTATACTCGTCTTTGACCTTTGCTATCAATTTCGGATTTTCAAAGAGGTCTGTCATCGTCATAGCCATGGCTTTTGAGGCATACACCATGCCTTTATGGCCAATGCTCATACCTCCACAGGCGACCACCGCCCATGAATGCCAAGGTGTATCTTTTGGTGCTGTGGTAACTCTTAAGTTAATATTGGGGACATTCCAACTCACATCACCAACGTCTGTCGAGCCGCCACCGGGATTTTCTTTAGTAGCTTCCAACGGTTTAATGGTACCGTCCATGCCTACTTGCTTTTTACCGGTGACTTCCTGGATTTTTTTTCCAAATGCTGTTTCTTCATCGGTATAATTAAGGGGGCCTAAGAGTTCTAAATTTTGTTGCATGATCTCACCACCGGCGCGATTTACCAAGACTTCATAGATACCAGAAATTAGAGATATCTTATAATCTACATTGGCCATAATTGCCGCTCCTTCGGCCATTTTCATCACGCGCTCATAAACGGGCATCATACCTTCACGCTTGGTATCTCTAACGCGCACCCATAGTTTTGAATAATCTGGTACTACATTTACGACCTGTCCACCATCCTGAATGTGATAATGCATTCGTACCGTGGGTTTTACATGTTCTCTGTAATAGTTAATCCCGGCGGTGTATAATTCTAAGGCATCAGAAGCACTTCTACCATTCCATGGATCGCCGGCGGCATGGGCAGCCTGCCCGAAAAATTCCACTTTAAAATCTACGAGTGCGAGAGAACTTTGTACATCAGCTTCAGTTTTTGCACTTGGATGCCAGCTAATATTTATATCAACATCGTTCCACAATCCTTCCTTTACCATCCAGATTTTGCCAAAGAATTTTTCCTCCGAAGGTGTGCCAAAAAACTTTACAGTACCTTTTAGCCTTCCTTGCTCGATTAATTCTTTGATGGCTATCGCGGCACCCAGGCTTCCGGCTCCAAAGAGATTGTGCCCGCAGCCATGACCGCCAGCACCTTCGGCGAAAGGTTCTTTAGTGGGTTGTGCTTTTTGCGATATTCCGGGAAGTGCGTCGAACTCACCTAAAACGCTAATCACAGGTTTTCCCGATCCATAAGAAGCAACAAAGGCCGTAGGCATTCCGGCAACTCCGCGCTCAACGTTAAATCCGTTTTTCTCTGCGTAATCGGCTAATAATTTTGAGGACTTATATTCTTCAAAAGCCAATTCAGCACTCGACCAGATTTCATCTGAAATTTTTATAAGGTCTTCCTTATGGTTTTCAACAGACGCCTGAATGAGGGCTTTATTTTTTGAAAGTTTCTTTTTCTTTTGAGGATAGACTACGAAGCAAATAATTAAACTTGCCAGTACTAAAAGTTTCTTTTGCATGGTATTTGAATTTGAGGAAACTAAAAGTACAAAAAAGCTGACACAATAGTAATGCTAAACTGTGAATAAGTAAAAGCCAAAAATCCGATTCGTATGAAATTTAGTAACTTATTGTTCTTAAATGAATTAAATGTAAAAGCTTTGAAAATTTTATTTAGAACAGCAGTCATTTTGGGTAGTTTTTTTTAACCGTGACTATTTATGCCCAAACCCAGGAAGAGCTCGAGAGATTGCAACTTTCTTGTGCAGATTATTGGGCTGATCTCGACCACGAACTTACGGCAATTGGATTGAACAAATCTTTTTTTGACTTGAGGGATGTAGATAAAGGAATTAGTGGTATCTACAATATTGAGGCCACTGAAAGGTATCCTTACGATGAACGTATTTCGATAAGAATTTACAATCATTATTATACTGCTATGGCTAAAGAAGAATACGATCATGAGAAGCATAATTCAAGGGGCGTCGCGGGTTATCTGCTTATTCCTGATCTGGGAGATGACGCCTTCGCTATTCGAAGGGTAGAATACGGCCGTTTAAAATCAATTATCATTGAGGTGGTTAAAGGTAATGTTACCGTAAATTTTGATATTCGAGGCAATACTGCCAATGATACGAACAATCGATTTACTCCTGCTTCTGTTTTTGATTTTGCACGAGCGGTGGTAAAGCCTATTCCAATCAATGATTAAATTAATTTTCCTTTATAATTGATGCATTTTCATAGGTGATCTTCGCCAATTTGGAACAAGCATCCCTAAAATTATAAACAGCATTCATTAATTTTAATGAATGCTGTTTACTTACTAATTCAAATAATTTCTCTTTATAGCATTTTATGCCGTCGTTATCAATTCAACCATTACGGATTTTGATCTGAGGGCGATATGTTAGGGTTTGCATCAATTTCTGCTTGTGGAATTTTAAAAACCCACTCAGGATTCACAGAAGGTCTTTCAATCTGATAAGACTGCTGGTACAGCACTTCAGAGGCACCAGACCCACCATCTGCAGCATGATCGACACCTTCATCCCATCTAATGTGGTTCGTGTATCCAAATCCTTCACCCCACATTTCCAATCGCCATTGAAACTTAAGATGATCCATGAAGCTTTGCTGAGTAGCAAAGGCATCACTGTCCCATGCACTGTCCCTTGCTTCGGCTAACGGACGAAGCGCTTCTTTGGCACCGTCTAAATCATTCATCATTAATTTGGATTCAGCTTCGATCAAATACATTTCTGAAGAACGCATATAGATGACATCATCAGGGTCGATGGTCCCCGGATTAGCTTGCTTCAATTTAAAATGCATATAAGGATGAGTATTGTGGCCAGAGACCAAACCGTACTCGCTCTTAATGGCCGCTATTGCAGCATCAAATTCTTCTTCGGTTGTATATAGTGGATTAGTATTATTGGCCCATCCACCTTCACCGTTTGCTGCTGAAGTATTTGAATTTGGTGCATCCGGTAAAAATACATCTTTCCTATAGTCTGTATCAGGAATTGCATCAACCAACCTACGATCGGCGAATTTAGGATTATTTCTTATCTGACTTCCATTAAAGGTATTGCTCGCCAGATAAAAATAAGATCTAAAGAAAGTAGTTTCCGCTGCGATCACATTACTTCCCCAAATAACTTCTGAAAGCGTATTTGTGTTGAATCCAGATTTCCAATCTGATTCATTCAGCAAAGGATATCCTTCTCTTGCAGCTATAGCTTCGTTAACAGCCGTTTGCCAATCACCTTTAGATAATGCCCATCGCGCTTTAAGCCCGTGAGCGGCACTCACATTCAACTGGGCTTTAGCCGCTGCGCCACCAACGCCGGGGGCTTCGCTATTTTCGAACCAGGCAATTGCGGCGTTTAAATCTGACTCAACCTGGTCATAGATCTCCTGAACTGTTGACCTGGGTTCACTAGTGAAGGGTGACTCAGAAGAAAATAATAAGGGTACCCCTGGATCTGATGATGGGTTACCAATTAAATATCCTCTTGCATAATGCTGAACAAGGGCAAGATAGGCATAGGCTCTATAGGTATAGGCCTGGCCTGCGATATTTCTGAGTCTCGGAGTTTCCGTTAAGCTTCCACTCTCGATCCCATTAATAAGTAAGTTCGCATGCAAGATAATATTATAGCGATGATACCACATCAACCGCGTCGTTAGCGTTGTTGGATCTGTATGCTCGTTCCACTGCATTGCCGAACGCCACGATAAATTATTCGCGTTTGCCGAATGTATTAAAGTTCCTACAAGATTATCTCCTAAAGGTACCCAATAGTGATTATTAGCCCTGGCGGTACTACCACCGGGAAAAACGGTTTGAGATTGTGAGTACAAACCGCGGTGCACACCATTCAATACAAGTTGCATATTATCTTCATTTGCCAAGGCGTCAGCCGCAGAGATAGCGTCTGTTGGTGTTCGTTCTAGAAATTCTTCGTTACATGATATTATTGGAATCATTAGAAAAACCAATAACAGATATTTTAATTTATTTGACATTGTATGCATGTTTTTAAAATGAAACATTAAGGCCTAAGGAAACAATTCTAGGTGGCGTAAAATCATCACCCGGAGGTGTTCCGGCTAAATTATATTGTGGATCTAATCCCGTTCGTTCACTATTTAAGTACAAGTTCTCACCCGTTACAGATAGTCTTAAGTCATTAAGACCAAAACGTTCGATAAATTCTTTTTTAAAGTTATATCCAAGGCTCACGTTCTTAAGTGACCAGAAAGATGCATCCGTTAAAAATCTTTCAGATTGTGTTCTCACTAAATCAGGGTTTCCGTTTTCCAGTCTAGGCACATCTGTGATATCACCTGGTTGTCTCCAGGCGTTCAAGATGTCTGGATGTAGAGAGGATCCATAAGTACCACTATGCATCATCCCTGAATACGCATTATCAAGAACACTGCCTCCGATACCATAAGTAATTAAGAAATCTAAAGTGAATCCTTTATAACTCATGTTGCTGGATACAGACCCTAACAAATCAGGAATTGAGGAATCACCGGTATAGGCTCTTTCTGTATCTTGCCAGTCATTGGTCGTTTCTATATTTCCATTACCATCTAAAACAGGAACACTATTTCCATTTTCATCCTGTTCATAAACAAAAAATAATTGATCTCCAGTATCAGGGTCAACACCTGCCGTTCTTAACAAGAAGAAATCAAATCTTGATCGACCAACATCCCAACGCTTGCTCCCGTTTATAAAAGGATCTGGTAAACTCGTAATTTCATTCTTAAATGTTGACGCCTGTAAGGTCAAATCCCATTGAAAATCATTCTTATTAAATAAATGTCCGGTAAGCGCAAATTCCCAACCCGAATTAAACATATCACCCAGATTCACGGGTACTTCATTTAATCCATTACTTGGTGCAATTGGTAAATTATAAAGAAGGTCACTTGAATTTCTTTTGTAATACTCTATCGAACCATCTAAGAAGTTATTGAATAATCCGAATTCTATCGCAATATCAAAATTTTCAATAGTCTCCCATTGCAAATCACCATTACCTATATCAGTAAAGAGGATTGCAGGAGCAGCAGCATTTGAGGTGATGGTAAATCTCGCCTGTGATAAATAATCATCAAGCAAATTGTCATTTCCTACTTCACCGTAAGAGGCTCTAATCTTTAAGCGATCAATAAATGAAACATTCTCCATAAATGCCTCTTGATCTAAGCGCCACGAAGCTCCAACAGAATAAAAAGTACCCCATCTTTTATCTTGATCAAAAACAGATGAACCATCTCTTCTTACAGAAGCACTTAGGTAATATTTATTATTGTAGTTATAATTGGCTCTAAGAAAGTAACCTTCGAGAGATCTGTCAAACAAAGCCCCATCAAGATCAACAATATTAGAAAAGTTAGCAAATTCAAATATACCATTCGCGGCCTGAATTGTAGCTAAACCTTCGAGGTTCGAAAAAACTCTTTCATAACTCTCATGACCTGCAGTAATATCTATGTTGTGATTTCCAAAACTTTTCACATAGGTAAGAATCTGGTTAAAGTTTTCGGTTTCTCGTCTTGCGCGGTCTTGACTTAATCTTCCATCAGGTTGTGCATCACCGATGATCGCATTTTCATATTCATTTTCAAAAAGCTCATTGATGTCTCTACCATAATTTACCCGAAGGTTTAGGCCATCTATGATTTTAATATCTCCAAAAAATCTAAAACCATCGGTATTATCCTGATCAATTTCATTGTTTAGAAAAAGTTCCTGTAATGGATGACGACCCTGGTTTCTTGGCCTTGAACCAATATTAAATTCAGGAAATCCCTCACCATTGTCAAATACCGGATTTCCAAAATCATCTCTCACTAAATTTCCATTTAAATCATTTACATACACGGGATAAACAGAACCCATGCCCAAGGCAAAACCAAATGGGTTCACTATACTCCCTGTACCCGCAGAACTTGGGCCTGTTGCTTCGGTGATTGCAATATTTGCACTACCTCCAAGTTTAATTCTTTCATTCACATCAAACTCAGCATTCAGCCTCGCTGTTAAACGATCAAAACCAGAAGTTACCACATAGCTTTCCTCATCTAAGTAAGAAGCTGAGAAGAATACAGAATGGTTTTCACCACCGCCCGACACGTTCACATTGTAATTCGTTCTAAAACCTGTTTGCTGCAATACATCAAACCAATCTAAACTTTGATAAATGACTTGAGCGCCAGGATTTAAGCGCCCATCTGTACCGACAATCTGGTCATTAGGAACGTTAAAAGGGTTGTAGCCTAATTGATTGTAAATATTTGCACTTGCAAACGCAGGATCTCCTCCGGCAGCACTGGTATTTCTTAGCGCTTCCCACATGACTTCATAATACTCTCCTGGAGATATCTGATCGTAATTTTGTACACCGTTAGTTACCCAACCTGTTTGGACTGAAAAATTAACTCTTATAGCACCTTTAGTTCCTTTTTTGGTTGTGATGATGATAACACCATTTGCTGCCCTGGAACCATATAATGAGGTGGAGGCGGCATCTTTTAGAATCGTAAATGATTCTATGTCTTCTTGATTAATTGCATTCAAACTACCAGTAAATTGAACACCATCAACAATAAATAATGGATCCGTTTCACCGTTAAGTGTTCCGACACCGCGAATTACAATATTTGGCGATTCACCAGGACCCGCCGGCGACGTAAATTGAACACCAGTAGCTCTACCTTCAATTGCGGCAATAGGGGAAGTAACATTTCGTATAGCTAATTCTTCCGCACCAACAACATTAGCCGAACCCGTGAAGGCTTCTTTCGTGCTCGTACCATAAGCAGTTACAATTACCTCATCAAGTATATTATCGTTTTCTAATACGACATCTATCGTATTACTATCACCAACAGTAACTCTAACAGTTCTCATTCCAACAAATGAAAATTGCAGAACATCGCCTTTTTTGGCATCAATCTGATATTTACCGTCGAAATCAGTTTCAGTACCTCTATTGGTACCCACTATAACTATGCTTACGCCAGGCAATGGGCCTGTAGCGTCGCGAACTGTTCCCGAGATTAAGTTTTGAACAGCCAGTTCAATTTTGGATTGTATGTTTTCATTCGAAGCAACAAGTTCTCGTTCCTCGTTTATGGTCTCATCAGATTCTTTAGTATCATCAAGTAATATCTTTTCAATCATAGATAGAATTGATGTATTGTTTCTTGGGAAAAGTACTATTTGACTTTTAACCACTTTATAATCGACAGGAGTTTTTTTCAATAGCTTATTTAAAACTCTATCCAGGTTTTGATTTTTTACATTAATCGAAACTTTTTGACTAACATCAATCAATGCATTGTTGTAAAAGAAACTGAAATTTGTTTTATTTTCAATTTCTTTAAAAGCCGACTTTAATTCTGCATCTTTTAAATGAATGCTAATGTTTTGACTATTTGCATCAAACGCAAAAACATTGGCTATGGTAACAAAAAATAGAATCGTATAAATCTTCATAACTCTTAAAAAGAATTTTTTCTGAGAAAAATCCTTGGGGCAAGTTTTTTTCATAATTTTGAGTAGTTTAAATTTTTACTTTCCCAGAGTAGAAATAACTCAAATTAAGGGAGTGTTCGCAGCACTCTCTTTATTTTTTTGTTCAAAGATTATTTCATATCAAGGACTATTTTTTCATCTTTTAAAGAGTGCTTTATTGGAGATGAAATAACCAATAGATCAAGCACCTCATCGATACTTAAATTATCGAATGTTCCAGTATATTCATAGGCTAAAAGTTTTGGTGAATTAATTATAAATTTTACATCATATTTTCTTTCTAAATCGACAATAACATCTTCCATAGATGTATTGCTGAAAATTAGTTTTCCGTCTTTCCAAGCAATAATATTCGAAGAATTTACCTCTTCAATTTTTAACTTGTTTTCACTCTTAAAAAAAACAGCTTTCTGAGAAGGCGCCAATATAACAGGGGTTTCTTCATCTTTGATCAACTCGACCTTACCGGTGACTAGTGTTGTTTCTATTTTTTCATCTTTAGAGTATGATTTAACATTGAAGCTTGTGCCTAATACCTTTATTTTAATTTCATTGGCATTTACAATGAAAGGTTTGTTGTCATTATGTGTAATTTCAAAAAAAGCTTCACCCGTTAAGGTAACTTCTCTAATGCTATCACTAAATTTTTTGGGAAATACCAGTTCACTATCAACATTTAGGGTAATAGAGGACCCATCAGGTAAAGTGACTTTATGGTTACCTTCTTTTGAAATTATGGTATTAAATTGTTCAATTTGATCGTTTTGGGTGGCATGCTTCGTAGCTACACCCGGCGATTCCATATAGTATGTAATTAAGAAGGCAATTAACATTGCTCCAAAGATTGTCGCCGCATACTTGTACTCTTTTTTAGTCTTTACCTGCTTACTAAACTTTTTGTAATAGACTTGACTGTCATTTTCTGGTATAGTACGAAGCTGCGAAGCAACATGTTGTGCTTTCAAAAGTGTAAATTTTTTCTGATTGTCAGCGTGGCTCCTTATCCATTCAATGACCTCTCTTTCCTCCGAAGAATTCAGTTCTCCCTTGATATACTTTATGATTTGTTTTTCTTGCATTATATATATATGACGTAAATAGACATGGG
>JAAUYH010083160.1_pt1 | contig 23306 bp, 15 predicted proteins | sample 7278061 | NCBI WGS metagenome assembly JAAUYH01 (sample SAMN14350203, study PRJNA611818) | marine sediment metagenome | isolation source: surface marine sediment (0.6m) | place: French Polynesia: Moorea | collected 2018-08 | reverse complement strand
TCATTAACGAGTGAATCAGCTTTTTCAGTCTCGCGATCTCGAAGAGAACGCTACGCGGTCGCCTTAATTGACCAAAAAAATCTTTCAGAACAGGTTATCTTTTTTCAGGTCGTGTATCTACAATACTTACTACATAAGAGTTTAAGCCTTCTCTGTAGTCCCCCCAGGGTTTCCTCAAAAGTTTAAACGCCACGTCCCACCGCTTATTTGTTATAATTGCTTACGAATCATAGACAAATTAAGGGTACCGCATCCTTGCGACATTTATGGTGAAGCAGCCTGTTCAGAGGTAAGAGTTAAAAGTTAAGAGGGAAAATATTTCTTGAAACAAGAATACTCTCACTTCAGGGGGAGAGGTGTCAAGACTCCACATTATTAATCGCAGCTAATAAGGCATTAAAAGACTCCCTATGGAAAAAGAGAATAATATCTCCTTCAACCTTTAGTTCTTGAATATCGAAGCGACTTTGGGCTAAAAGAAATTCCCCTTTCTCATCAGACTTGTTATTCTCACATGGCAATAAATGCTCAATATCTTCCTCGATGTAGTTGGGAACATCATAGTGAATCGGCTGAGTTAGGATATTGCTAATTGATCCCATGACTCCATTGATTACGATATTGCCTACCTCAGTCAGAGTAACAATTTTGAGTTCATCCAGGCTCGGGCTTGGTGATTCTTCCCCTGTTAGCACTTCTACTAAAGTAGCTGCACTGTCGGTAGGAAAAACTAGCTGGGCATTACCCCTAAAAGAGCCACTAAATTCTAATTGCACTGAGGAAAGTGGGTCTTTGCCGAGTCTTTCCTGTAATTGTTGTTGTAAATCTGATGAAGATAAAAGCTTCAGCCAAGGAACTTGCAACTGGATGCGGAATTCAATCATTTCGTTGAGCATTGCAGCAGCTTGACCCACACCAATATTAATCAACTCGGTTAGGGCATCTAATTGATTAGCAGTTAGCTTCATAGAGATTCTCCTTTATTAAGAACTTGGTCGAGCGCCTCTAGGATTTTCGGTGCTTTTGCTGGTTTTTGTAACATCATCGCTGCGCCTAAACCGAGACATTGCTCCCTAACACTGTCTTGAATATCTGCTGATAGCACAATTACTGGAATTTTTGACCCTTTTTGTTTCAAAGCTTCTAAAACCCCAAAACCGTCTAGCTCTGGCATTAATAAGTCCAAAATAATACAATCTGGGACGAGTAAAAGCTGCATCATCTGTAATTAAAATTAATGCCATTATATTATTATGTTTCCTGCTACTGATTTAACTGACTAAGATTATCCTGATCTTTACCCAGAATAAAATAAAAAGTTGCGCCGCGATCAATTTGTGCATCAAACCAAATTTCTCCTCCGTGTCCCTCAATAATACGTTTAACAATTGCTAAACCAATACCAGTTCCGGGAAACTGGTTTTTACTATGCAAACGTTGGAAGGGAGTAAACAATTTATTTGCTTGTTGCATATCGAACCCCATACCATTGTCCCGCACAAAATAGACTGGCTGATTACTGGTGAGTTGTCTTTCTTGGTTTATGAAATTTTGGGGGTGGGGGTGTTTCAGCTTGAGGTTTTTAGCTGGTAAAGATAAAGTACCAAATTCAATACAAGGGTTATCTTTTTCACTGGTGTATTTCCAGCCATTGTCCAGTAGATTTTCCAAGGCAATTTCCAGTAAATAGGGGTCTCCGTGAGCCATTACTTGAGGAGCTATAATAAACTCCACCTGTCGTTCTGGTTCTTGTTGCTGGAGTCGGCAGACAATTTGCTCAACTATACTACTAATATCTACTAACTGAATCTGAATCGGGCTATATTTTACTTGAGATAGGGTCATTAAGTTCTTAATGATAATCTCCATCCGCGAACAGGAATTAAGGATATATTCGATATATTCTTTTTCTTTTTCTTTTTCTTTCTCGTTAGATTGATCCTTGGTATATTTTTGGTACAAAAGAGAACTGATGCCTTTGATATTAGTCAGAGGATTGCATAGGTCGTGGGAGACCATATAGCTAAATCCTTCCAGCTCTAGGATATTTTGTTCGAGCTTTTCTTGGTTCTGCTTGCGTTCTATAGCATAGCGTATAGCTTTAACCATAAGTTCTCCGCTTGTCTGACCTTTAATTAGATAATCTTGGGCTCCTTGACGTACCACTTCAATTGCCAACTCATTATCGTTCATCCCAGTTAACAAAATAATCGGTATGTGAGGGTTTATATCTTGTATTTTCAGAAAGGTCTCTATTCCCTTGCTATCTGGCAAAATCAGATCTAGTAAAATAATATCAAAGGATTGTTGAGCTATTTTGGCGATCGCTTGTTCCAAATAACTTACATGACTCAGATTAAATTGAATCATATTAGCTTGTTTTAACTGTTTTTCGAGCAGAAAAGCGTCTCCAGCATTATCTTCCACTAATAAGACATCAATAGCTTGAGTATTCATAGATTAATTATTTGGTGATTCTAGCTGCGGAGGTAGCTTGACGAAGCGAAGCCAAAAGTTTTCTAGAGACTTTAATGTGTTTATAAATTCATTCAAGTCAACAGGCTTACTCAGGTAACAACTAGCAAAAAGATTGTAACTTTTGAGGATGTCTCGTTCTGCCGTTGAAGAGGTCAAGATTATGACAGGAATCATTTTGATTTTGGGAGTGGATTTAATTTCGTCTAATACCTCAAAGCCATGTTTTAGAGGTAGGTTCAAATCCAACAGAATCAAATTGGGACGGGATATGTTACTCCATTGTCCCTGTTGATGAAGAAATACCATTATTTCCTCTCCATTAAGAACATAATGGAGATTGTAAGATATCTGGCTTTCATCCAGAATACTGCTGATAAGATAAACATCTCCAGGATTGTCTTCTGCTAAGAGAATATTTATGGGTTGATTGCAATTTTGAATTATCAATATCTTAGTTTATCTGGTTTCTATAACTCTAATCGTAAAGTAAAATGTTGAGCCTTGTCCTGGTTCAGATTCAACCCAAATTTTACCACCATGACGATTTACAATCTTTTGGCAAAGTGCTAAACCAATACCAGTGCCTGGATATTTTTGTCTAGTATGTAAACGCTGGAATATTGCAAAGATGCGCTTAAAGTACTGAGACTTGATACCAATACCATTATCTTTGACATAGAATAACCACTGACCGTTTTGAGCTTCTGCTCCTATTTCAATTTCTGGAGGCTTGTCACTGTGGTATTTGATGGCATTACTGAAGAGATTTTGAAAAAGCTGCACTAATTGAGATTTATCGGCAGGTAAAGTTGGTAAAGGATTTCTGTATATAGAAGTTCCAGTTTCTTGTATCAGCAGTTGAAGATTTTTGAGGGTTAAATCTAATACTTCTTCACAGTTACTATATTCAAAGGGTTTTCCTTGAATTGCCAAGCGCGAATAGGTTAGCATATCCTTGATCAGTGCCTCCATCCGTTTAGCTCCATCCACAGCAAAACCAATAATGCGATCTGCATCAGCATCCAGTTGACCCTGGTAGCGTCGGGCTAATAGTTGGGTAAAACTTATTACCATGCGGAGGGGTTCTTGTAAGTCATGGGAAGCTAGATAGGCGAACTGTTCTAATTCAGCATTAGAACGCTCTAATTCTGCTTGAGTTTTCTTCCGTTGAGTAAGCTCTTGCTGATAAATTTTTAGACGTTTTTTAAGCTCCGTAATATCCTCAAGAACAACTAAGGCATAGAAACCATTGCCATCATCAGTAGGAATGGCATTGACCGTGGTCTTTTGAATTCGCTCTTCACCGTTAGGCAGTAAGGAGGGAATCAGGGACTGGTGTAACTGAGACGAAAAAATGGCGGGAAACCCAAATTGAAATACTTGCTGAAAGCGTAGTTGGTACTTAGGTTGATTGAGTTGAGTAAAATGATCGCAAAGGTTTCTCCCCAAGATTTCTGTTCTGGAAATTTTCGTCCAGTTTTCCAGACATCGATTCCAAAACAGAACCACAAAATCCTGCCGTAGTAAACATAAACCAATCGGCAGATTGTCCAGTAAAGAGAATTTAGTTATTGCTATGTTAAGTTCCTGCATCTAATCAACTTGTCAAAAAAGTAATATTTTTGTTGTAATATCATATTATTTACTATGGCTATCTGTACTGTAACTTCTAGTCGAAAATAAGTCACAATTTAACTAGAAGTCAGATATAAAAACAGTATGGCAGATTCGGTTCGAGCTTCTCAAAAGGGGCTAGAAATTGTTAACCAAGCCAGATATCATAAGGGGTGGAAAAAACAAGTGACAGTTCAATGGTGGGAAATTGCCCACACTTCCCAAGCCACCTTAAAGCGATTTTGGCAAAGAAAACCTATCGAGCGGTTAGCTTTTATCGCCATTTGTCGTGCTGTTGGAGTAGATTGGCAGGAAGTTGTGGAGCGCGACGAAATTCCAGAAAAACCTCAGACAAGGAAAGTTATAGGGTTAGATCATGGGAACCTATCAGAACTGTTGACCCCTGAATGTTATGTGGAACGTCCTGCCCTGGAATCTTGCTGTTATGAAACCTTATTACAACCAGGTTCTCTGATAAGAATTAAAGCACTTAGACAAATGGGCAAAACCATGCTGGTCGATAGAGTTTTGGCTCAAGTAGCTAAACTTGGATACCGAATTGCCTTTTTGAGTTTTAAGCTGGCAGACCGAAACCATTTCACTAATTTGGATGAATTCTTGCGGTGGTTTTGTACCATGGTTGCTCGGGAGCTACAAATACCTAGTAAATTAGATGATTACTGGGAAGAGGATGCTGCTGGGAGCAAAGCTGATTGCACAACTTACTTTGAAGAGTATCTTTTGCCAGCAGCCGACAGTCCCCTAGTTATTAGCTTAGATGACTTAGATTTAATTTTCCCCTATCCAGAAATTTACGAAGATTTTTTTGCCTTACTGCGGTTTTGGCACGAAAGGGCAAAGAGTCGTCAGTTATGGAAACAACTAAGATTGATAGTACTATATTCTACTGAAGTTTACATACCCCTTAACATTAATCAATCTCCATTTAATGTTGGTGTACCGATTGAGTTGCTGGAGTTTAACCAGGAGCAAGTGCAAAAATTTGCCCAACTTTATGGATTAGACTGGGATGTGGGTCAGATTAACCAACTAATGGCAATGATTGGAGGATATCCTTATCTCTTAAAGCTGGCTTTCGCTTACCTTAGAAATCATAAGGATATCAGTTTATCAGAGTTTTTGAGGCTAGCTCCTACCGAAGCTGGAATTTACAGCGACCACCTCAGACAACACTTGTTAGAATTGCAACAAGATAAATTATTAGCTTTAGCCTTCAAAAAAGTAGTTACTGTCACTAATACTGTTCAATTAGAACCATTGCAGGCTTATAAGTTGGACCGCATGGGGCTAGTTAAGTTCTGGGACAATCAGGTAAAGCCTCGCTGTGAGTTATATCGCCAGTATTTTAGCACTTACTTACAGGAAAGCGAATAGAAACTACATTAGTAGCAGTATGTGATAAACCATCAACCACCTACAAACAATTAACTTTGTTTTAATTTGTGACCAATGTACAGCAAAAGACCGCAAAGATTAAGACACTTTGATCTGTTACCTATCGGGACTTAAACAAAAATCGAGCCTCGGATAAAACCCAAACTAGTTTTATAAGCTATAAATACGTCACGATTATGGTTAAGCCATCAGACAAAACGAAAAGACATGGCGGATTGTCGCTGTTGAAGTAAATCAATTACTGTGTAATGATTATTGGAAGAACCCTTTTAAGTAGATACAAAATAGCTGAACGCCTTGGTGGTGGAGGATTTGGAGATACTTACAAAGCTATCGATCTGGCTTTACCTGATCATCCTCCCTGCATGGTTAAACATTTATTTCCTAAAAACTCTAATCCTGATATTCTTCCAATTGCAAAAGAATTATTTGAGAGAGAAGCAAAAACTCTTTATCTTCTTGGCGAACACAATCAAATTCCACGTTTATTTGCTCACTTTGAAGAAAATGGTGAATTTTATCTAGTTCAGGAATATGTTGATGGACACGATTTGAGTGAAGAAATTACTGGAGGGAAAAAATTAAGCGAAGAACAAACAAGTAAACTGTTACAGGATATTTTAGAGGTACTTGCATTTGTTCACGAACAAAATGTTATTCATCGAGATATCAAACCATCCAACATTATGCGACGCAAGCAGGATGGAAAATTAGTACTCATTGATTTTGGGTCGGTCAAAGTTCTTAGTGCTTTAACTGTTAATCCTCAAGGTCTGACAGACTTAACAATAGGAGTAGGCAGTCCTGGCTATATGCCAAGCGAACAATCCAGGGGAAAGCCAAAATTGGCGAGTGATGTTTATGCAGTAGGAATTATAGGCATTCAAGCTTTGACAGGATTAACACCTCAGAATTTTCCAGAAGACCCAAATACAGGAGAAATTATTTGGCGCAATCTAGTATCAGTTAGCGATGAGTTAGCAACTGTCTTAGATACTATGACAAGAGATCACTTTAGCAAGCGTTATCAGAACGCATCTCAAGCTTTAGAAGCTCTTATTCCCACTAAGATAATTCCCGAATTAGAAACATCAGAAAAGAAAAAAAAATGGATTGTACCAATGTTTATCGGGATAATAATTGTATTTTCAGGGATAAGTTGGGGTACATATAAATTACTAAATCAATCAAATATTACCTATGACCATTTAGAAAAATCACTAAAACAAAAAAAATGGCAAGAAGCTGATATGACTACAGCACAACTAATGTTAAAGTTTGGCGATAAAGATAATAATAATTGGTTAGACTCTAATGAAATAAATTACTTTGATTGCTTGGAGCTCAACAAAATTGATTTATTATGGCAACATTATTCTAACGGTAAATTTGGATTTGGCAGTCAAAAAAGAATCTATCTCGAAACAGGTAATAATCTAGAAAACTATGATGAAGAAGCCTACAAGAAGTTTGGTGAGAAAATAGGATGGATTCAAGATAATCGATGGATAGATTACGAAGCAATATTTGATTTTGATAATTTGGAAAATGCTCAATTCGGACTTTTGCCTTTAGGTCGTAGATTAAAAAATAAACAATTATTAACTGTATGGTTAAGTAATAATGGAGAGCTAAGAAGCCAGTGGTTTTTAACAACCAAAACTTGTCAAATTAAATCAAATTTAACTCAATTAGAAAATTTACTACAAGCAAGAAAATGGCAAGAATCTGATAGAAAAACTGCCGAAATAATCCTTAAATTAGGAGATAGAGAACAAGAAAAATGGATTGACAAAGACTCAATGGATAAAATTGATTGTCAATATATTAATACTATCGATCAACTTTGGCTCAAATATAGCGAACAGAAATTTGGTTTTAGCGTACAGAAACGTATATGGAACAACATTAAAAATATAGATAATCGCAATGAAGAATTTGGTAAATTGGTTGGTTGGTTTAGTCAAGGTAGATGGTTAAGGTCTTACGATTTAAACTATGAGCTTGAAGAAGCTCCAGAAGGTTATTTTCCTTCTGTATCTCGCCCAGGAAGCTTATCATCAGGTTGGACTGGTCGTGTACTTTTAACACCATCTTTATCGAAACAATCTCATTGTTTGAATACTAAATTTAACGAAAATTAATTCTCTTTTATTCATGATTTATGCTTATTGCTAAAAGCTAGATAAATTCTATTTATTTTAATAATCTCGTAATATTACTGTTTTCCGAGGTTAGGACACCATGAGAAAGAAGATTTGTAGCATACGCCGAAAAACCAGATTCAGAACCTCAAAAAGCGCGATCGCCGATTTAGCTCCAAGATCTGGCTCTAAAATGCAATTCCTACATGATTTAAATGCAAAATTATGAAAAGCCTCTTGAATTTCAAGTTAATAGTTTAATAAGCTTCAAATTGAAAGCTATAGCCAAATACCTCTAAAAGATATTTCCTTATCTTCTAGGGGCATTTTTTTGCGTCTGGAAGAATATTTAAATTAGAATTCCTTTCTAGAAGATGCTATGTAGGAAATAACGTATTACATTACTACTTTAAATAGCAACACAAAGCCAAATATCGATCGCTATTTGACTAGATTATTTGTACGTATTAACGTCTTACAGTTTGATCTCAAGTAGTAATATAAATTCAATCAGCGATCGCGCTTTTTACCAGATCATCTTTGTAATACTGTTAAACGACATTAATATATAAAGACGTATTTATAGCTTATAAAGCTAGTTTGGGTTTTATCCGAGGCTCGATTTTTGTTTAAGTCCCGCTATTCCATGTTGTGACTATCTTTCAGGCATCTTTTCCCCCAGTAAGCTTTTCCTTTTTCAAGGACAAATTTGATACCTTCAAATACAGAAACGACACAGAAAATTTCTTCCAATATTGGATTCAGACTGATTCCCAGAATCAAGAACAAGCTACAAGCCAATTCATCTCCAAACAAGAGGAATAACACAACGGAATTAGAAAGGTCAACATGACACTTTTCTAGAAGCAAGAGAAGGACAGCACACATAATTCATCAACCTCCTCGATCCGCTCATCCTAGTTTACACCTCTATAATGCTCTTTCTATACAAGTTAGATAGCTCAGTCAAGCTCACTATTTGGCTCAGATATCCCTGTGTTCTTGAACTTAAAAATGAGCCAGAATCTCACCCGCAGTTTGATACAACAAAGATAGCTTTGGTTCATATAACTCAAAATTTATTTTAGTAGTTATGTACTTAATTGAAGATAGCTGATGAGTACACCTCCCAACTTTAGCTTTTCCTATCGCTACAGTGGCGGAAGCCTAGATGCTTCCGATCCCACCTATGTTGTGCGCTCGGCAGATCGCGAGTTCTATGAAGCTTTGAAAGCTGGGGAATTTTGCTATGTACTCAACTCTCGGCAGATGGGTAAGTCTAGTTTGCGAGTTAGAACAATGCATCTACTGCAACAAGAAGGAATTGCCTGTGCGGATATCGATCTGACTGGGATTGTCAGCCAGCAGACGACTCCAGAGCGTTGGTATTTAGACATCATCAAAGAGTTGACAAGTTGTTTTCAGCTTCAGTTCAATCGGCGTTCCTGGTGGCGCGAACAAAGCGATCTAACCTCTGTGCATCGCTTCGAGGTGTTTATTGAAGAGGTACTGCTGAAGCAGGTTAGTCAAAAAATAGTCATCTTAGTAGATGAAATTGATAGTATTCTCCGTTTAAGTTTTCAGGTGGATGATTTTTTTGCACTAATTAGAGCTTGTTACAATAAGCGGGCGGACAAACCAGCCTACAGACGACTTACTTGGGCATTGTTGGGGGTTGCAACCCCATCAGACTTGATTCAAGAAGCTCCCCATGCCACACCTTTCAATATTGGTCAGGCTATTGAACTAAAAGGTTTTCAACTGGAAGAAAGCCTTGTCTTAGCTCAGGGATTAACTCATAAAGCCAGTAATCCTCGGATAGTATTGCAAGAGGTATTGTATTGGACAGCAGGTCAGCCGTTTCTCACGCAAAAACTCTGTTGGTTAGTTGCTAATGCTGAAGCTGATATTGCTGCTGGGGAAGAAGCACGAAGGGTTAGAGAGATAGTAAATAAATACTTAATTGAGAATTGGGAATCCCAGGATGAACCACCCCATTTGAAAACAATCCGCAACCGCCTATTGCATCATGCTGAACCCAGCGAGCGACGACTACTTCTGCTGTATCAGAGAGTTTTGCGACGAGGCAAAATTACTGCCAGAAACTCCCCCGAATATCAGGAATTGCAGCTATCAGGTTTGGTAGTGCAACAACAAGGATATTTAAGGGTTTATAACCCAATCTACAAATCCGTATTTAACCAGCATTGGGTGAAGACACAGCTTAAGGCTGTGTCAACGCAACCTTTAGTAATTCCAGCTTGGGTTGTGGGGCTAGCTAGTGTAGGGGTAACTGTTTTGAGCGTGGGAATGCGATCGCTGGGAACATTTCAGGCTTGGGAGTTACAAGCATTCGATCACCTGATGCGACAGCTTCCATCTGAAACCCTCGATCAACGTCTTTTGATTGTGGGAGCAGATGAAAAAGATATTAGCCATAGCACCTATGGCTATCCTTTACCTGATGCTATCTTGGCTAGACTGCTAGATAAAGTGCTTCTTTACCAACCCTCAGCTATCGGTTTGGATATTGTCCGCGATCAACCCGTTCCCCAAAACGCTTCTAGAGGACACGAGATATTAGTTAACCATCTCAGGCATAATGAGAAACTGATTACTGTCTGTGCATTTGACGAAAACCCAGATCAAAGTATTGCTCCTCCACCTCACAGCCCAGAAGAACAATTAGGCTATGTTAATTTGTACGACGATCAAGACTGCCACCAAAAAGATGACACAGTTCGTCGTTATCTCTTGTCCCGTAGTCTCAATCCTGACACTATACCCTCTTGGTGTACAACGCCTTATTCTTTTGGTTGGCAACTGGCATATCTTTACCTTAATGGGAAGGGAATTTCTGTGGCAACCTTAGAAGATAACTGGCAGTTTGGCTCGATTGTAGCTAAACGTCTAGAGAAGTGCAGTGGAGGATATCAAAATCTAGATGATCGCGGAAACCAACTACTAATTAATTACCGCAGAACCCCTGACCCTCAGAAAATTGCTCCGCAAGTTACAGTTAGAGATATTCTTAATGATAGTGATCGCTTTGATCCAGCTTGGGTGAAAGGTCGAGTGGTTCTGATAGGCGTTACTGCCATAAGCGTTCCAGATTTTCACGATACTCCCTTTGGCAAAATACGGGGCTTGTATGTTCATGCTCATGTAGTCAGTCAGATTCTAAGTGCGGTTGAAGATAATCGACCTTTGTTATGGTGGTTGCCTTGGTGGGGAGATGCTCTCTGGCTCTGTTTTTGGTCATTCTCTGGCGGAGTAATTGTTTGGCGTTTAAGCTCCCCACTACTCCAAGGTCTAACTGCTGGTTTATTTTTGATGATTCTTTATGGATGTTGTTGGTTTTTCTTACTCAAAGGTGGTTGGCTTCCGCTGGTACCATCAGCTTTAGCTTTATTGGTTACTGGGGGAGTTTTAGTTACTTTCAATATCTTTCAACCTCAAGACAATAGTTAAGCTTGTACGACAAGATGAAAATCTATCCCCTATCAATCCAAGTTATCTGCATAATTACTTTAGCCATAGCAACGCTAATTAGTCATTCCTCTTCTTTAGAAGCACAAACTAGCAGATACATTTTATCTCAACGACCAAAACCCCCAGCTACTGGAACCCCTTCAGGGAATTCCACCCCAGCTACAACCCGTCCAGAGATAACTTGCCAAGATACAGATAAACCTTTGACTGCTTTATTAGCTAACAATGGTAGTGATTTTACTATCTCCGAATATCCCAAGTTTTGGTTTTACATACCCTACGCTTCTGAAGAAATAAGTTACATGGAGTTTTTACTCCTAAATGGCACCGAACGCCAAACTATCTACCATACGGCGGTCAAGCTAAGGGAACAGCCAGGATTGATCGAGATTACAATTCCTGCCGAACCACAGTATGCTCTCAAGGTCAACGAAAACTACCGTTGGAGGTTTAATCTTGATTGCGAACCAGATCGCAGAACTGAGCCTGACCTAGTTGTCAATGGTTGGGTAAGGCGGATACCTTTAAACCCTCAACTGGAAAATCAGCTAGAGGCAGTTAAACCTCTGCAATATTCTATTTATCGCGATAATTTTATTTGGTACGATGCGATCGCACTTTTAGCTGAACTTCATTTTGCAGAGCCAGAAAATCAAGAGTGGAGCGATGCTTGGGCTAATCTCTTGCAATCTTTAGACTTGGAATGGGTCATTCTAGAACCATTTGCTGAGTCAGAATTACTACCGCCAGAATTGTGACTACTCCCAACGCTAACTGCTTGCAGTATAGCGCGGGCTTCTATTGTCGCCAATAGATTTTGCTGCCCTAACGGATAAATCCGAATTGCGCCACTTATCTAGGCAAAATGCCCCCGACAGCCCGACTTGACAGCCTATTTCTTTCCCCCAAAGTCCTTGGGTACTAAGCATTTCTATCCCTCGATTACACAGTTCTTGAGCAGATGCGACATCGCGGTTGATTTCGTACAAGCACTCAGGGCATGAGTGTAGTCTATCCTTGAGCTTCTTCCTAACTTCGATGCGACAATTAGGACAAGTTTGACTACTACCTCTGTGGTCAACCTGTGCCACAAAGACATTGCGTCGTTTACCTACATACTTGAGGATAGAACGAAACTGACCGAAACCGGCATCAACTGTATGCTTACCCAAAAAACCTTTAGCCATGATACGAAAGTCTATATCTTCTAGGAAGATAGTATCTGCCATATCACAGAGCTTATGAGAAAGTTTGAACTGGTAATCTTTTCTTTTGAAGGCTATGTGATTGTGCAGTGCTTCTACTTTTTTTCTGGCTTTCTCGTAATTCTGAGACTTTTTCTGTTTCTTAGACAATCTGTGTTGTAGTACTTTCAACCGACGGTACAGCGTCTTAAAAAACTTACGCCCAGGTTCTGTCCAGCCATCACTAGTTGCACAATAAGATAACAAACCTACATCAACCCCGATACAGTGACCGTGTGGTAATGGGTTGGGTATTTCCATATCTGACTGGATAGAAGCAACAACATACCAACCTTTGGCTTTTTTGAGTACTCTAATCTGTTTAATGACAAAACCCTCTGGAATAGGTCGATGCAAATTGATTTGTACAAGTCCTAGCTTCGGTAACTTTATTTGCCTCACCGAAGGTGCGCGTTCCCGAAGGGCGACGAAGTCTAGCGACCCAGTAAGGGGATTGGTTTTGAACTGAGGAAAAAGTATCGACTTCATCTGTCCGTACTTTTTGAATCTCGGAAAGCCAAAACCCCTATTGATAAAAAAGTCCCAAGCATCGTGCAGCCTTCTAATATTGGTTTGTAAAACTTGTGAAGGTACTGATTTGAGCCAAGGATATTTTTTCTTCGCTTTGGGCAAATTGTTTTGCTGTTGCTGATACCCAGGAAATGGATAATCCGCAGGCATTATATATTCTGATACCAAACTACATCTATCTATGGCACATTTGCGAGAACTAATGTAATCCTTGAGTTCGCGGAGTGCATAGTTATAAGATTTGCGACAAGTTTCTAACCACTCTAAAAGTAATTCTTCTTGTCGGGCATCTGGGTAAATTCGATAGGTATAGTTGAGTATCATATAAATATTCTACTACAATTTTGATTTGTAGTAGATACTAATTATAACGGCATCGCCGGGAGGGGGACTTGAAAACAAAGTGATTCAATTGGGTAGCACAACCAGGGTCTTATTAAGCGGGACTTCCCGCCGTTATAATTAGTTCGGGGGAATATCTGTATCCCTACTCCTATCCTATCGGATAACAAGCGGAACTTAGCTTCCCCCGAACCCCCTCAAAAGTTAAACCAATCAAAACCAATTACCAACCAAAACGTAGGGAGCCCAATAATAAGGAGCTTGATAGTTTGGTTCGTTTAAGAGAGCTTGTTGAGCGCGATGGAGTGCTTCTGCTTTTGTTACTCCTGGTGTACTTAACTCATGATAAAACTGCTTCATCAGTTCAACAGTAGATTCATCGCTCACTTGCCATAAGGTTGCCAAGGTACTGCGAGTTCCAGCCCTTATAGCTAATCCTGCTAATCCTAAAATAGCTCGTTCATCTCCCTCTGCTGTTCCACAGGCACTGAGAACTAGTAATTCAAGAGGTTTAGCTCCCTCTTGCTTGCTACGGCGAAGTAAGTTATCTAAATCTCTAGCTCTAAAAAGTTCACCAGTGCCAGTAGCAGAGCCATAGACCAGAAGATAGGTTTCTTCGGGGTCAGAACTGAAATTGCCGTGAGTTGCCAAATGAACTACGGAAAAATCACCTGAGTCAAGATTCTGTTGCATATTGGATTGAGTAAATTGTGTATTGAGCAATATCTCACTAGATATTCCTTGTTTAATTTGTTCCAATTCTGGGGTAATATTCAGAGGATTAAACCGATAATTTTCTACTTGTAGTTTTTCCGTAATTCCCGCCCCTAATACTTGTAAACGTTCTGGCAAAGCTCGGAGATCGAAAATCTGGGCACTAGGAAGAAGGGCAAAAGCATAATTTTTCTCAATTAAATACTCATTTTTCTTAGAGTCATAAAGAACTCCCATCGGGATATTGCGTAAGTACCCATCCAAGACAAAGACTAAGGTTTTTAGTTGTTGATTGGTTTCTAGGTATTGCTCAAACGGTTCAATCAGCCATTGATAAACTAGTTGGGATTTTTCGGTAACTAATCCAGCATTCCCTCTTAAGATTGCTCTTCTTAATGCCCTCACCGTATTTTCTACAGCAGTTTGTTCTAGAGAATAGCTCTGATTTCTCAGAGGTTGTCCTGGCAATTTGAAGATCACTTCTAATCTATCTTTAAGAATGATGGGATAAATAAAAGCAGCTTGCGGATCTATGGTATCGAAGATACTCCGCCTTTGCACGACAGACCCTGCTTTAACTTCTTCAATCTCTTGTTTAAGTGAAGTTATCGAGGAGAGATCGCAGCCTAAGAAATTTTCTACTTCTGCCAGTTGGAGAGAGTCAATAGTCTCAATTGCTTGCGCCAAATTTTCTTGAGTTGGTTCAGCATTTGCTTCAGTGCTTAACAGTAAATCAACTAATTCGCGATAGACAACTGCAACATTATCTCGAAAGGAAAACTGAACCTCTGAGTTGATGGTGAGCAAGTCGCTGCGAACTGATTTGAGGCTGGCGACTGCTGCCCTGTAGGCAGCAGTCGCTTGTTTTCTATCTCCCTGTTGGTTAAATAAACGACCTAACTGCCACTCCCAACGATAGCCTATTTCGGGGGCTTGAATTTCCTGGGCGATAAATAAGGCTTGTTGCGTCAATTCTTGAGCCTTGTGGAAATCTTGATTTAGCTCATATAGCCGACCTAGTTGACCTAGAGCGTAGGATTCTGCGGGTAGATCGGATAGATTGCGGGCTTGTTCCACAGCAACAGCTAAAATACCAGCAATTTCTGAAAAATTCGGGCTTTTTAGCGGAGCCAAGCTAAATTCTTCTTTTTGTTCCTGACTCCAGAGTTCCATGAGACTTTGAGCCAAGTTAAGTCGAGCATCAATAGCGGTTCGACTAGGAGGCAAGTTAGCGATCGCATTTTTAATTGTGGGCAATAAGTCTAATGCCTGTGACCACTGTTCAATCTCGATCCAAAGACTCAGTAGATTCAGTTGCGCCTGGGGTTGTTCTAGGGAGGAAATGTTAGCTGCGCGTTGATAAGAGGCGATCGCTTGCTGAGTATATTTTTGGGCTAGAGCTACCTTGCCTCTAGCTATAGCGCGATTGGCTAAAGCTCGTTGGGTATTGCCCAACTCCAGCAAGGCGGAACTTTGAGATGTAGGTAGTTTACTAGTAGATAAACTTGTTTCTAAGATTTGTTCCGATTCTTCTAACTTACCAATTCGCCTCAGAGCATGACCCAAGTTTGGGAGAGCGATAGCTTTAAGATTGGGGTCTGATTCTTGCTCCAGCATTTCTTGAACTGTTGCTAAGGTTTCTTCCGCCTTGAGACTCAAACCTAGGGACTGTAGAGCTTTGGCTTGGTTGATCGAGCTTCCTATAATGCCTCTCTGATTACCAGCAACAGCATAAGTAGCTGTTGCTTGCTGCCAACTTTCTAGAGCCTTGTTTAATTGTCCCTTTGACCATTCTAGGCTGCCTTGATTGTTTAAGGCTTTGGCAAGAATTTCTAAGTAAGTCTGAGAATTAGCTAAATTATCCAATTTTTTGAGCAAGTTCAGACTCTGTATAATTGCTGCTTCTGCTTCTTGCCACTGACCTAAGTCCTGATAAGCTGAGGAGAGATTGCTCAAAACCAGTGCCAAAGTAAGATTATCTTTCTGAGTAGCCAAGACAGAAGCTGACTGCTGCCAAACTTCTATTGCTGAAGAAAACTGCTGAGATTCGTAAAGTTCTATACCCTCTTCAAGTAACGAGTAGGCATTTACGTTTTGAGTAAGGGCTGGGATGCTAATAGTAGTTGTTAGTGCCAACAGCCCTAGCAAGATGATCGTAACTATCTGTTGGTAAGTTTTAATGCCTATAGAGTTTAACACCTACGAAATTTTCCTCACAAGTTACTTATATTTAAGAGTTATTTTAAAACTAGAATTTAAAGCAGAGTGAATTTTCCCTCAAATCGATTCAAAAACTCTAATTTAGCAGTTGTTATTGATTTTTTGGCGATTCTTTTTATCCAACTCTCGCTCGCTTAATAGTCAAAAACAATCGGACAGAATTTCTTGTTTGAGCCAGTTCATACCGATTACCTTCGAGCTACCAGCCCCTCGGAATCAGCAGCAAAATCTGGTCGAGACTGCGATCGCCGAAGGAAAATTCCACGATCTCAACCGCGAAATCTAAAAACACGCGATGTATATTCTCCACCTGTCAGATCTACACTTTGGGGACACTAAAGATGCCAATCACTGGCATGGTCAGCTATCTAATGATTTAGGTCAACTCCTAACTCAACTAGAACCCAGTCAACCTTCTCGTCTTGATGCCCTTATTATCTCAGGAGATATTGCCAATAAGTCTCTGTCAGAGGAATACGAAGCTGCCGAGCTATTTATCAACCGTATCATGCAAAACTTCGGTTTAAAACATAAGCAGGTTGCGATCGTACCTGGTAACCACGATCTTAATTGGGAGCTGTCTGATGAGGCTTATCAACCTGTCAAGCTGAACAAATATCAAGATTCCCTAGATGAAGAAGATATCGAAAAAAACAACCTCATCCTTGATGGCAGTTTTGTTCTAGTTCCCAATTCGACTCAGTACGAGCAGCGATTTAAATACTTCAGTGACTTTTATGAAAAGGTCATCTGGAAACCTTATCCTCAGCAATATGGGCAGCAATACGAATTACGACATTTCCCAGAACAAAACCTACTGATTCTGGGCTTAAATTCTGCTTGGAAGCTGAATCACGATCCTAAGTATAGAGCTTGTGCCAGTATCAATCCTGATGCCCTGACCAATGCTATTAGAGAGATTAACGAGAACCATACTTATAAGAATAGTCTTCTCAAGATTGCCGTTTGGCATCATCCTCTTAACAGTCCTTTTGAAGACCGCATTAAAGACCACGGCTTTATGGAGCAGTTAGCTCAGAACGGTTTCCGCCTCGCTCTCCACGGTCACATTCACCGAGCTGGCGCGGAGGATTTTAGACATCGCGCTGGCAGACAGATTGATATTATTGCTGCTGGTACTTTTGGCGCACCTGTGCGTGAGTGGGTGCCTGGTTATCCGTTGCAATACAATCTGCTGAAGTGGAAGGATAATAAACTGACTGTCTATACCCGCAAACGAATAGAAATCAATGGAGCTTGGCAACCAGATGCCATGTGGTTTCAAGCAGACGGCATAACTGCCTTTTCTTTCTACGAAATTAAGCTTTGGGATTTGAAGGGTTTTCAGAGTGAAGCTAATCGAGCTAACCAAGTTAATAGAGAAGGACATAAATCCCCTGATTTTGCTAAGAGCAGTAATAGTAACACTGCCATTAAGAAAATTTTGATTTTAGAAGCAAATCCTCAACGAAATATTGACCTAAATGAGGAAATTCGAGATCTTAAAAATGTAATACAAGAATCGCGTGATCGCGAAAAATTTCAGATAGAAGTAGGTTTAGCCGTCCGTTCTAAAGATCTACAGAACTTAATTTTGAATTTTGAACCAAACATCGTTCATTTCTGTGGACATGGTACTGGAGAATCAGGTTTAGTATTTCTGGACAAAAAGATCGGTACTGATGCTCTTTCTAATTTATTTCAGCTTTTTAAGGAACATCTTGAATGCGTAGTTCTTAATGCTTGCTATTCTGAAGTTCAAGCTGATGCCATAGTTAAACATATTAATTATGTCATTGGCATGAAACAGGAAATACAAGATCGAGCTGCAATGGCTTTTTCTTTAGGCTTTTATCGTGCTTTGGGATACGGGCGATCAATTGAGGATGCCTATAAATTTGGTTGTAATGCGATTCAGCTAACGATTGATGATCGTTCCACTAAGCGGGATGTAATTGCTGAAGAAATGCGTAAGTTTGTGGTGGTAGAGCCAATGCCATTAAAGAATATCCCAGAGCATTTAAAGCCAGTTCTTCATAAGAGGGAGTAAGCAGTAAAAATTCCTACTATCCCTGATTGAAATTTTATACAAAACAAAACTCAATTCTCTCAACACTAATGTATATTCTTCACCTCTCCGACCTTCACTTTGGCAACACAAAGGATGCCAATCGCTGGTACAAGCAACTCGCTAGGGATTTACATAAGGAGTTAAAATGTAATAGCCTTGATGCTCTGGTTCTCTCTGGTGATATTGCCAGCAATTCTACCTCTGAAGAATACGAGGCAGCCAGAGAATTTATTATCGATCTTATGATAGATTTTCGGCTGAAATGGTCAGAAGTAGTTATTGTCCCTGGCAATCACGACTTCGACGAAAAAAGAGCCAAAAAAGCTTATACGCATACGCCACGTGAAGATTATCATGGGCCTGAAGATGACAGTCATATTTTCGATAAGGGAGAGGGAGACTCTGTTGAAGTTCTAGACTCAGAAAAATACAAGCAACGCTTCACCAACTTCAGAGACTTTTATAAAACTGCTGTCAAGAAACCTTATCCTCTGGAGCCAGAATGGCAATACACCTTGCATCACTTTCCCGACCACGATCTGCTCATTCTGGGCTTGAATTCTGCCTGGCAACTAGACCCCTACTACCAATCTCGCACTAGCATAAATCTTGATGCCCTCACCAATGCTATGGCAGAGATTAACGATAATTCTGCTTATAAAAAAAGTCGTCTCAAGATTGCTGTATGGCATCATCCTCTTAACAGTCCTTTTGAAGACCGTATTAAAGACCACGGCTTCCTGGAGCAGTTAGCTGAAAGCGGTTTCCGTCTCGCTCTCCACGGTCACATTCACCGAGCGAATGAAGAAGACTTTAAAAAGGTAAAAAAATACACTCGTGATAACCAGATTAATATTATTGCTGCGGGAACATTTGGTACAGGTATATCACAACGACAGCCTGGCTCCCCTTGGCAATACAATCTGCTGGAGTGGGAGGGAAAAAGACTAACTGTTTATACTCGCAAACGTACCCAACCGAATGGAGTTTGGCAACCTTATACGATGTGGGGGAACGAAGACAAAATCCCTGCCTCTCCTGACCATCCTCACCTTTCTTACTATGAAATTGATAAGCTATTGCCTGCAATAGAACCAGATCCTGCTCTTGAAAGCCATTATGAAAAACTAATCAAAGCCATTTTTGACGGCTCAATCGTACCTTTTTTAGGGGCAGATATCAATTTGTGCGACCGTCCATCCAAGGCAAAAGATTTCAAACCTTCAGATTGGCAAGAAGATGGACTCTATCCACCAACTAACCTCGAACTAGCTGCCTATATAGATCGCAGAACTAATGGAGAAAATTGCGACTATCTTCTGAGAGGTCGCTGTCCGCTTATCTCAGATACTTCTTTTGGTGGTCGATCAAAGGAATTACCCCCTGAGTGTCCCCTGAGAACAGGACTTGTTACTAGGCTCGATCTCCAGCGCGTTTCACAATACTTTGATCGAAACCCAGGGCAGCTCGAAGTTTACATCAACTCTATCTATAATCAATCATCTTATCAACCTAACAGCTTACACCAATTTTTAGTACGTCTAATCAAGGAAGTCTACACAGAAGACTATTCCGTAGATACTGACAAGCCTGGTGCGACTCCCTATCCTCTGATCGTGACCACCTGCTTCGATCGAACATTAGAGCGTGCCTTTGAGAGGGAGTCGCAGTCATTTGACTTAATTTCCTATACCAGCAGCGAAAAGCAGTTCATTCATCAAAGGTTTGATTGTCAGGATGGGGGCAAAGGTAGAAGCTGGCCAAAGGGAGAGATTATTTCAGACGAAAAAAAACATGCAGCTTTTTTGCAGGAACGACCAGTAATCCTCAGACTCTACGGTCCTGTAAACTGGGAATCCGAAAGAAGCGGAGAGAATTTTGCCATAACTGAAGATCATTTTCTTGACTATTTAGCTTGTGATATTTCCCATAAGTTGCCAACCAAGCTGTGGAATAAGTTACTTGATAGTCGTCTTTGGTTTTTGGGATATAGCCTGAGCTATTGGAATTTACGCTTCATAATTCGCCAGATTATACAAGAGAGAAAGAAAAGATACCCAGCAAGTACAAGTATAAAATGGTGGGCTGTACAAGAAAAACCAGAAATTTTAGATGAGGAAATCTGGAACAAAAGCCATGTAAAATTTTTTAAAGCTCAACAAATAGGTTCCTTGGAAAAGTATCTCCAACAGATTGACCAGCAACTAACAGATAAATTGAATAAATTACCGCAACCACCTGCTAGAAGGTAAGATTATGAATTATATGCTTAAATCACCTTATAAAGGACTAATTGCCTATTCTGAAGAAGATAGGTTATTTTTCTTTGGGCGAGAACAAGATCGAGAAAAAATTACTGACGAACTAAAGGCACGACGTTTAACAGTTCTCTATGGAGCGAGTGGTGTGGGAAAAAGTTCAGTTTTGCGAGCAGGTGTTGCCTACCATTTACGTCAAGCAGCAAAAAAGAATGTAGATACCACTGGTAAGCCAGGATGGGCAATTATTGTTTTCCCACCAGTCAAAGGCAAATTAGCCAAAGAAATATCTTGGCAAAAGCCTTTGGCTGGAATCAAAGAACAGCTTAAAGCAGAAATCGTTGAGCTTTTAGGTGTATCGGAGACCAAGATTGACCAACAGTTTAAGGCAGAAATTGCCGGTCTTTTTCCAGATCTACCTTCGCCTCCTGAAAATCAATCTTTACTGAATACGTTGAAAGCTTGGGCAAATATTATTCGAGATGAAGACGGTAGTAGTAGGCTGTTTATTATTCTGGATCAATTTGAAGAGTATTTAGTTCAATTGCAGAAAAAAAGCAACGATAATGCTTTTCTCGATGAATTTCAAAAAGCTATCAATAGTTCTGAAGTCAGTGTTAATTTTCTGATCTCTATTCGAGAGGATTCTTTAGCTAGCCTCGACCGCTTGGTAAATATCCAGGATAGATTTAAAAATCTCTTGGCTATCAAACATCTTAATGAGCAATCGGCTCGGGAAGCGATTAAAATGCCCATTTTTGAATATAATCGACAAAAAATCATCTTAGAAAAATTTCTAGATAATTCGCGATTGACTATCCTCACTGGCAATCGGGATACTTACAAAAGTACAGTTCTGCGTTCTGCAATTGTCCCTTACCTACAAAAAAATATAAATGTCATTTTTTTCAATCACTGGCGTAAATCTCAAGAGCATAATTTGTTGGATATTTTTATTTTGAAAATATCCCAAGAGCTTAATCCCCTTGACAATCTTTCTTCTTCACAGTCAGAGTTAACCTTGGCTGACACTTTGAATACCTGGAGCAAGCACATTGGTAACAAGCAAGATGAAACCAGAATCTTTGTTATTCTTGACCAATTTGAGGAGTATTTCAAGAAGCTACCCAAATTAGATCCAGAACAGAAATTTATTAACGAATTACTTAGTATTATTAACGATAATTCACTGAAGATTAAATTTCTTATTTCTATCCGCGATCGCTGGTTTCCTGCACTCGAAACATATCAAGATCGGTTTCCTGACTCTTGCCAATACTACTTACACCTAAATGCTAAAGGCAAGAATTTGATTGAGGAGAAACCAATTGACCCCAATAAAGTGACTCCCGACAAAGAAAAAGAACTGCAACAGAAACTACAAGCGCAATTTATCCGCATTGAGCCGAACTTAGATGATTATATTTTAGAAGAATTTAAGCAAAAAGCTCACGAAAGGAATCGGTCTAATTCTGACACTACTGATATCAAGTCTGACAACAAGACAGAATTAGAAGTTGAAGCACCATATTTACAGTTGGTAATGACTCGTCTCTGGGATGAGGAAAGAGCTTCTAGCTCAAAGTGTTTGCGCCGAGAGACATTTACCAAAAAATTATGTGGCGTAAAAGGAATTGTTAACGATCATTTTATCAGACAGATATCAAGGCTATCAAATGAAGAACAAGATATCGCAGCTAGAATATTTTCTCATTTAGTAACACAATCTGGCATTAAAATAGCTTTGCCTGTTAAAGATTTGCTCGACTATGCCAACACAAACCAAAAACCCATACTTAAACAAAAGCCAATCGAAGATTTACTAAATAAGCTTAGTGATATAAGTAAATCTAGGGAAGAGGAGGAAAATTACCGCATTCTGCGTTCTGTCCCAGGCATTAAAGGGGAACGTCGTTATGAGATTTTTCACGATATGCTGGCTCAACCAATCTTAGATTGGGAATCACAGTACATCAAGACAAGGGAACAAAAAAGAGTAAAAGCGACACAAAAAGCAAAGTGGCTATTTATAGGAGGGGGGGGAGTGACATTGGTTGTGATGATATTAGGAGCAATAGGATTGATAGTCGTAACTACAAAAAATGGAATTTTTCAAGTTCAGAATGAAGTCTTGAAAGCTACTACAAATTTTTTTCAGTATAGCCAGAAAGCCTCTCCCTCTATTGACTCAAGGAATATTGACACCTTATTCAATATGATGCAGGCAGGAGAACGTCTGCAAAAGTTACAGAATGATTGGTTGCAGAAACGGTTCATCGACAAGGATGAATATAACAACGATATAAATAAACTAGAGGAAACCTTAAAGCCAAGTCTCAATGCTAGCATTCAAGAGCAAAATCAACTTGAAGTTCAGATTCAAGATAAGAAAGTTGCGCTAAAGAATGTCAATTTTAGTCTCGATCAAGGTAAAAATCGATTTGCCGTTGTTTTGGAAGATGGCACCATTCATCTAGGGAACTTTCAAAATCAAACATTAGGAGAGCCAATAGCGGTTAAAAACCCAGTTAGTATCAGCCTCAGTCCTGATGGAAGCAGACTCGCCACCGCTGCCGGTGACAGCACTATTGACCTTTGGGATACCAAAAAAGGCAAGAAGGTTGACAACAATTTACCAGGTAAAATAGAGTCAGTCTTGAGTCTCAGTTTCATTAGAACTCTTGCAAAAGTTTTTCGTGGTATAATCAGAGATTTTGTAATTTTTGCTCTTGGTGGTTTCGCTACGCAAGTGGGTTTTAATAGTACAACTTAAAAACTTGAT
>JAAUYH010079566.1_pt1 | contig 23308 bp, 14 predicted proteins | sample 7278061 | NCBI WGS metagenome assembly JAAUYH01 (sample SAMN14350203, study PRJNA611818) | marine sediment metagenome | isolation source: surface marine sediment (0.6m) | place: French Polynesia: Moorea | collected 2018-08 | reverse complement strand
GTCCGGCAAATATCATTCTGAAGTTTGTTGAGCTGAGTCTTGAATAGACGTTGAATCTTACCGTGATAGTTCTACTGCTCTGAAAATCATGTAAACTTTTCTTCGATGCGAAATGATCATAGAAATCGACAAAAGCTGATGGAATTTTTATGCAACCATGAAATGCTGTTGTTTCCTTGAAATTCAAAGAGAGAAAATATGAAACTTAGGATATGTAAAGAAATGGTTGATGATGGTTCGCTGCTGGAAGGTTGTATTTGATTTTCAGTTCAGGAATATGGCCCGAAGTTCTTGATTGAGTGCAAACACTAGTATGCTTTCCTAAATCATTGCTGCCAATTCTAAAGCAATGAAGTCATGTAGCCCTACTACTTCCCTGCAGAGTTATCAAAGTCAAGTAAGAATTTCAATTTTCTTCTATTTTTCTCTCTATACTATTCAGAACCATATGTTTTTATTCCTATGTTCCGTTTGAAATAAGTTGATTATATCGATTAATTTTACTTGAACACTTTGAGTAGGTGCCTCATGATTGACGATGGGCCGGACTTCCGCTACATTAGTCTGATTAATTTTCTATCCTGCCAAGATCAAAAGCAGAATTCAAACGGGCACAGAAAAAATGCTTCTACTGGGCCATGCATCGATATTGAAACCCTCTTTTTATTTCACTTCGCTTTAATAAGCTACAAATAAGCTATATAACGTCTGATCATTCTTTAGGTTGTTCTAAATACTCTCGCATTTTCTAGATACTTTCATATTGTTCTAGATGTTTCGAAATCATTCTTGCTTCTCTGCATTGTTTCAGATACTTCTCGAAAGTTAAAGTTTCTTATAGAATCTCCTATTCGTAGATTCTAAGTGTTTTTAAATTCTTGCTGACTCAATTCGTACAGTTTTAGTATAACAAGCTAACAGTTCCCACTGGTATGAAAACCATAGCCTATTAGCGACTTTGAGACCAACCTCCGGTCCGATGTTCTACCAGTAAAGTTCATCATTTAATTTAACCCTCCAAACGGCTTCGAACCTTCCCATTGTGCATCCTTCAAGTTAGTGGCATCGGTACGAAATTCTCGTTTATCTGCTCCGATACTCAATTTTTTTCCAACCCTGAGAATTTGAACACTGTACTCCTCGAAGAACCAAATCATGCCCATGCAGCAACTACGCAGTTCGACCCAGTATTAAGGATACTCCGGGCAATAACTCCATCCCCATGACAAGGCAAAAATTTGGCAGTGTTTATCGTCAAATGCAGCAAAAATTAAGATGTGCCGAATTTCAAGTTCTATACTTACAAGACGAGTAATATGCATCGAAAACTAGCTGGCTTCCATTAAAAACACTATGCGAACTCTACAGTCAAATTATAGCTCATTGTTGATCAAGCCTAGGAAACTGTGACTCATTAATTGGAAAATTTTCCATCCGAAGTTCAATTACTTAGATAAACAACTACGTTTGCAACGAATTAAATTCGCAAGCAATCAATATACCTGAAATTTATTTATATGCAGCTTGTAGTTTTTGTTTTTTCCTAGCAAAGAGAGAAAAAAAATTGACGAGAAAAAGGTTGAATGCTTACTTGGAGCTAACTAAATACCGCTTAAATTTTCTACCATTATCTTGTTATTTACTGGGACGTACAAAATATCGGACCGCAAGAAAAGGCATTAGTACTTTTGGGCCGTAGGATTCTTTTCGTATAGTTGTATCGCAAAGAAATTTATTTATTGTGAATTCACATGCTAAAATTTCCACTCCTATTGCTGTAGCAATACGAAGCACACCTTAAAATCGCCTACACATACTTCTGAGCGCGCTCTTGCACATAGTAATCGAGTGCGTTTGATATTTGCGCCGAGTGAGCCCGGCTGGATATGGTAAGTTCGTTCAAATTGTTGCGAATAGTAGGGCATAGCGGGGCAGTAGCCGATCGTAAGATCTACATGTTGCGCGACGTTAGAAACTTCAGCAGCGGGGACCGTCACGAAACTGCGGGTTCGAATCGCTGTACAGTTGACTGTGGCGGTCGCGCTCGCGAGTTTTCTTCTCACTTGCGTGGCTCATCCAGCAGCAGAACTTAGTATACTCTCGTATCAGGTAGCACGATTTCGTTTCGTTTTTTGACCTGAACCTTCGAACATTAATTTCGTTTCGCCATGATTCAGAAATATTAATTTGATTTTCAAATATTACTACCATTGATCGTTCTTTTTCGTTCAAGCGGGTATTCACTTTAATGCAATCCTCATACTCTACTATTCTAGTTCTTCGGATTGTATTCTACTTATCACATCACCTTCCGCGTCTAACAAGCCTTCGCTTGAGCGCACGTGCGCTTCATGGAATGTTCCAGAAAGGAGAGAGCTATTGCCGACATTTCGCCTTGCTTTATTCTCTATAGACGCCTCTGAATTGTTAAAAATAACCGAGCTTTTAGGCCCAACAGCAGCGGTGCCACATATATGCTACTCTCATCTCTACCGCAGTCAGTTTCAATTCCTCATAATCGCATAAAAGGGGTGAATGCTTCACCACGACACTGACACTGTTACCTATCTGTGCATGAAAAATTCGAGCCTAATACTTGAAATAACTTTAGTGCTACGGTGACACCTGCGTATTTCCTTTCGATTACTGTTCTGCTGAAGAATATTCTCCAAACGCTCAGTATAAACGAGTTAAAAAATTCTTCAGCGAGTAGGTTGGACTAGTGGTCGACCTAAATAATAAATTCAAATTAATTATGAGTATAATCAGCGTTGGAAAGAAGCAAACAAAAGTAATTGAGAGAGCAATTGCGCTATTAAGCGCTTCAAAACCGTGAGCCTGACCCCTTCGTCTGAAGAAAAACGCCCGTAAGATTCCTCTCTCACAGAAGCTACCTCCACGGTCCTACTATTTTCAGAATTGGTTTGATTAATAAATCATGAGCGCATGTACGCGTTAACGTCAATACACTCATGGCTGTTTCCTATTTCGAACCTCACTCTATTGTCTGAACATCCCTACTTGGCTCGAAAAGCAATAGGCGGCCGATTGTGGCAGTAGGACAAATCTGCTTGACGCTAATACACCATCCGGTACAAAGCAAACACATGATTGTTATGGTATATTTCGAGAATTTCTGCGCTTCTGCTCATTCAATCCTTTTGCATCCGTCATAATTTCTTTATCTTGCGTTTGTGTACCGGAATCGCTAATCAGATTATATATCAGAGAGTCTTGTTAGTGCTACTGTGTCCATTATCACAAACATTCGCGGTGTGGTTTTTCATTTCTCAACGCGCGGTATTCTGCTTTCCTCGAACTTAACGAAAATCTAATTCGCAAAGTAAGCGCTGCGGCCCATATCTCTGAACCCTTAATCTTTTATCTTCCCCGTCAGCGCGCTTTCTGAGAATTCTTTGTGTGGATCTTTCTCGCAACTTAACGAAATGCTGCGTGAAAACCTTTAATTCGGAAGAAAACGACGAAAACTGAACTAGACGTGGGAGACCTCCGGTGACTGAACAGTTTATAGATTTGGTTCGATCGTACTTCAAGCGTATCCTAGAAGATTAAAAAGGCTAGGGGAAAAGATCTATCAATTCCCTTATTCGACAGTTCTGTAAATTATGAGAACTCTCATTCACATGTTTGTGTACTAGATAACAAGAGTTCGATATTTACATGACAATAACGAGCGTAATCAAGTCATGTTTTCCGGTTGGAGCAAGCTGAAAATTGCAGGAAATGAAAATTTATTAGGTTGTATTGTATTTTTCTGATGACTGTGTCTTTCATGTATTGAAGATTGCAAACACTCTGAGTATTCGAATTGGTGAACAGAAATTCCACAATCGGTACGGGAGCATGGAAGGAATAGTGAAAAAATGACAGTCTGGTGTGTCATTCTCTCTGCAGTGTGCCAGACCCATGTTACCCTGAAAATGAAACAGTGACAAAAGAAGATTATTGTGAATTATTGGACACTTACTTGAGAAACGAATCAGAAAAATTTCCTGCAAATGCATAATCTCAGCGAGACGGTGGTCCACCACACACGATTTATGGCGCTCCTACACTTTCGAGAGAGAAAGTTTTGTTCAAAACTGGATAGGAAGTATGGCACAGAAAACTGGCCTGCTCCCTTACCTGATCTTACTTTGCATGACTTTTTTGTATTGCGATATATTAAAAATAGGGAGTTTAAGACTCCCGCCGATAATGTTACCCACCTCAAAAGAAGAATAAAGGGAGCAATAAAGAGTATAATGCAAGAAATGATTACCAAAGTGTGAAAAATTTAGAAAATCGTGTAGAAGAAATTATTTGAGACACGAGACTATTGAACATGAGTAGTACTGCAATGAAATCAATGACCTATTTGAAAGGCAATATAGAGCATCATAAGGACACTCCCGCAATTTTACTTATAAAATGTCGCGAAATGTATCGTATATTTTATGCTCACCCTGTTTTTCGTCCATAGTCTGCGGTGATGACTCGTTTTGCCTAAAAAGGCTGCATTCTATTGATTAAGTTCGATCGACGGGTCGACCCGTAGGTTCTGAGCTCTACAATGGAATTATTTGAATCGGTACAGTAGATTTCTTGATGCCAGTAGGTTCCTCACCGGGCCTTTCAAAACCGTTATGGGAAACGCACGTGGATTGAGTTATTGCGGATCGGACCATCACCGATTGTGAATCGATATGAATTCTCGAATTGGAGTAGTTGACATTAATAATGTGGAAAAAACCGCAAAAGTTGGCTTTAATAAATAAAAGGCACTGTCTCCAAGTTGGAGATGCCAAAGCACCCACCTCTAATGCGACATTGTCATGTACTTTATCGTATGGTTCGGCAAGCACCGTATCGCGACGAAATAGATCGGAATTGCATTACGAGCACGAGTTCCAATGCGGTTTTCTAACTACTCGGTAGAGATCAAGCCTCCAGCCCATCCATTATTTTCTCGTGTGAATTCCAGTAGCTTCCAGACGATGCTGAATCGTTTCAAAAGACAAGAATGAAGTAGTAGATTTGTTGAAACTCAAGCACTGTGGTCAAATCTTTCGAGAATCTGGTGGACGTTTGCCGATCAAAAAAATCAGAGTTCCTCGCATGAATATCGAAAACCTGCTGCAACGCATGCCAAACGTGGCTCAATAAGACATACCACGGCAACATCATTCTCGTGCAACTGTTTCTGTGGGGCGAATTCGACCATGCCGCTTTGACAGACCCTAGAAGATGGCTTGGGTCCATCTAAGACTCAGCAGACTTCTGTCGGATATTCTCTTCATCCTGCTTTCTGTTTTCTTAAACTGCCTTTGACATTGAGAAGATCGAATTAAAATAGCTGTAGGAAGTCATTAGGCTGGAAATCAAGGGTGAGAAACCTCGGAAGCTTAAGCGTCACCTTCTTTTTATGCCTAGTGGTGATTGATTAAATTATTCTTGATGAATTCTTTCATTTTTACATCACAAGGCTCAGTCGCTTGCGACAGCATCACTATCTCTAGTGAGTCATGTTTAGGTTTTTTGAGTTCCAATAATATCATTGCGTCCTCAAGAATCCGAATATTGTCATTACCTTACTGTTACAATATCTACTTTCTTCCGCCTTCATCGTTACTTATCGTTCATCCACTTAATTCTATTTTTTGATACTCTATTCCCAGAGGTGTTAGAAAAGCCTGTACTTCTTATCTACTTTTCCGTCGAAGCTTGCAATCCATTTTGCACGATCGTTCGTAAATTCTATTCTTCACAATGTTATCACCGCTCTCTAATGACTCTGAAGTTAATGCAGAAACAGTTCAAGAACCTTCCATGTCTTAACCTCCAGGATCTCATCGGAATAGCGATGCTATATACCTGAGATTGAGTTGAATTCTCCTTTTCCGTAATTTTGTCCAACCAAGACGATTTCACTTGAGTTTGGAAAAGAGTTGCTGCATTTCACTGAATACTGTGGCAGAATATCTCCTGTTATTGGAAGATGCTACAGAATTGGCGGAAGTGGCTTCAGCTGACGATACTCCCTTCGAACTTCATACATGCGACCGAGTCATTTTTAATTCTATGTTAAACTTTTTGAACGGGGTTCTCGATTCGTACATTCCTGAACATGCATTTTTCTGCGTCGCTCTAATTTCCATTAGATGGTGAACCTTCTCACTGGGGCTACATACTTGCATGAGAATGTAGATGAAGGTTCATCTGATATTTTTCAGGCTGTTGGGTATGACTGCCAACATAGGCCGAACCTCAAACGTTACTCGGAATAAAGCGTATCCGGAAGCCATCTTCAAGAGCATAGAGGAAACAATGACTCCAGATGATGAAATTTAGTCTGGCTCTCTCTATAATACACTTACGTTTGTTTCCACCATTACATTATTATCTTCTTCTTCATATTCTGAATGGATTTATCAAGTGGTAAAAATTTGGAAGAACTATTGTGAGGTATGCTCCATAATATTTGGCTCACACCAAATCATGGTATTGTTCAAATTGTTTTTTGCGTTTGAACATTAATTCGAACAATTCGCTCTATGGTATGATTGCGTCTTGCAATTTCAGCATTTCATACGTAAAGATTGCTGTATCCATTATTCTTCTTTCTGATTCCTGACTCTTTTATTGGTTCCTTGGTGTTCCGTTGTATTACAGGAGTAAGAGATAGGCCGATCAAACACGAACCCAACACGACCTATGATCAACCTCTTACTGATTAAAATTTATTCTTCTCATCGTATTCTTAAATAATTTCTTCTCAGTCTGCCAAACTCGTTTCGCGTGCTGACTGTGCCTAAGGTTTTTGTTACAGCACCGAAAGTTTTGATCGGATCCATTTTGGATCAAAACCTTCCGTACCTGAGCCCTTCTACGTACAGTTGAGTGTAACACTGCATCGTCCAGCGATTCTGGTACGTACTCATCGGAACTATCGAGCTCTACTTTTCTGTCGAACGTGCGATTTCGAGTTAAATATTAGCTCTCTTAGGACGTTATTTGCGCTCCAATCGATTTCTTTTAAAGTGCACTAAGCGCATGGTATGCAATTGCCTGTCCCCATCATATATAGACTGATTTCTGATACTGCACTTGTATTAAGGGTATCGCACTGCTGAGGAAGCATTCCTCCTGACTTGCATCGAAATAGATCGTCTTTGATGAGAAACAGTGCTGTCTGTGCCGCCTTCTCCCGTGCGGAGCTAACTCCTTGCCTTCTATTGATCTGATCTAGAGCCTGAGCATTATTGATACATGCTTCGCGAACCGGAATCGTACCAGAAAAGTGGTAAGAGTCCTCGATTTTTCATTTCGAGCACCTCGTGCACTTCTTTGATATCTATTCACAGAGAGGAGGTGGGTCATTCGATCTAGCGTTCCGACGTCCAATTCTCATGATTCATTCCTATTCATGGTTCTTTCCGAACGCTCGTCGACTTTTATAGATATATTATTTCATTCAATTGGTTGTTTACCAGTGTCAGAAGATCGCAAGACTCATAATTTGCTTCTTTGCTTGGCAACCGTGATAGAAACCAATATGTGCGATATGTTTTATTTAAGCATACTTCTTATTACTTCGGATCAGCTCACGTGAGCGTGTCTTTTTGTATTGAAAAATTCTCGCTGATCGTTTGCCTCTTTAAACCCGATTTTCATCATTCTCTTCATGCTCGGCCGCAGTGGCACACTTCTTACAAAATTTCTTATAGATAATTCATCGCAGGGAATGCACAAGTCTTGGTAACGGCTGCTCATCTCGGCTTAGTTCTTGGATATGCTGGTGCAGAACTCGTCCATAGATTGCGGAAGAAGAATCAGAGACCGATGATACATTTTATTCATCTAGTAACAACATATTTTGCGGCGCTTGTTTCACTTTCCGAATGGAAATATACCTACTGCTGAACACTCGAAATATTCTTTGACTTCTTTATGTTGGTCACCGGTCACCATTTTCGGTTGGGGGCCGATGCAGCTTGAGCCTCATTATATACATAAATCATATACATGAAACCGGACTCACGTGTATGATTCAACCTTTAGCTCGTGAGGTGATGACCATCGTCTTTCGGTCCATAACTGACTCTAACGATCCCCTTACATTAATTAATTTCTGTAACCACCTTTTCTTAGTTTTATAGTTTTTGTAACGCATCCTACACAAAAGAACCTATTTTATCACCAACCGGTTGTTCATACGACTAGAAATAGTTTAACAGAACAATTGGTTTCGACATCATAACGTTTCTGATACCTCGCTTGGTATAGACTTAATCGCTTCATATGCACGGGTTTTCTTGACTACTTTCCTGGAGCATTCGGTAACATATGATCTTGGTGCTGCACGGATGTCGCCTTAGAAACCCCAACGAAATTTCGGTTGAAATTTAAGACCCTCCGGTTTTTTGTCAAGTCTTCGTAACACCATTATACCAATCTGGTAGTGCGCATCACTCTAATACTGTGAGGTATTAGGAGTTCGACATGATGTATCAATGCAAGTGCCAGATCAGAATTTCGCGAGCGATCTTATGCTTCTTCTCATGAAATCGCACCAGATGACTCAATCGTAAACCTAAGTTTGGCACAGAAAGTATAACGAACGGCGTCACCACATACGGTATTGGTCAAGGTCTGTATCCATGAAATACATTCTCCAGGGATGCATTCCACTCCTTGAATTCGTTCTGAGTTACTTTCCGCAACTTCTACTTCAAGGTACCAATCTTGTTTGTTGCTAGGCTATTACCTATAGGATCGTATGATATCAATCGAGTAAAACAAATCAGATGGTATCGCCCATGCTAGAGGCCACTCTGGCGTTTGTTCGATTGCTAAAATTACAAATTGAATTCGAGCGTTCTTTCGAGGTAATGGTACTGCGAAATGTATGCAACATATATGAAATAATCTACTTATCGGAATCTTACCCGCCAACTCATATCGATTCGTTGGTTACTTCTTCTAACCGACAACACAGCTCCAGAGGAAGTTCCTTCTTGCCGCATACAAGGGCACCAGAATCACTCTTTGATGAATGAATAAATGGAATTAAAATCCTACTTTCTGATTTCATTATGCAGACCATTCAGGATACTTTCTTGCATTTCTATGTGAGGTACGAACCTGGTACCTTGCTTGTTATGAACTAGGAAACTTTTCATTTTCCTTTTCTACTCTAGGGGAATCGAGATTGTTTGATTCATGAATGATAGATAGTTCATCTAATTTGCGGTACTATTAATATTTGCGTCAATAAGATGATTATCATCAGTAACCAACAACTCGACCCGTCAGGATAAATTAGCAGTACCATATGCACCTGTTTCAGCTCGAAATGTCAGTCTTTAATTTTGCACTTCTCCTATCTAGAACTAAATCAATCAATCACTACCGCAACGATCTTAACAATAAGTAAAACTATCTATTGCGCCGAAATTTAGTGCGCTTTTCGGCATGAAATGGAGCCGAACACTGTAGCATATGGTACTGAAAATTATGACTGTTCTTGTGCACGTTCGGCATTAAAACCACGCAGCACTACTTACAGAGATGAAACTGAATGCAACTAACCCTTTTGATCGGTTTGAGACAAAATTTCCGTGGATTGTGCAACATTTATGTTAATCTTCATGTTTCCCATGTAGTTCTGACAATCTAGCTGCGTTTTATTGTTCAACATTTCCTGGTTTCTCTGTATCCTATAAACAATTTCAAGATTCACTGGCCTTTGGACTAGGTATGCGCAGCAAACATAAAGTATTCCCGGCTATTTGATACAATTCTTTGGATTTACGAAGCTGCATGTACGCCAGATAACCCATAAACATTCCTTACATTGTTCTGGATACGTTCAAATTGTTCTGCATACTTCTGAAACGTTCCAGGCTCCTCGAAAACCATCGTTTCGGAGATTCTTGATATGTTTCGAGTCTTATCTATTCAATTCGTATAACCTTTGAGTAAAAAGCTTACATTTCGAACTAGTGTAAAAGCCAAAGTCGACTAGCGACTCTAGGAGAAACCTTTCATCCTATCACCTACCAATGAAGTTCAATTTTTATCTTAAGGCTTCGCACCATCTTGAAACACGCGCTTGTGCTTCCTTCACGATTCAACTGCCCTTGAACAATACTTTTTCCTGTGGAGATTTGAAGTTAAAGACTTCCAATGTTTGACTTCTCGATCAAATGCCGCCTATATGCGATAGGGGTTGGGTTTATCCTGAAGAAGCGTGTCGTTCAGCCAGATTTCAACAGAAGATAAATTGAAACAATTTCAGCTGGGAATTTTTGATACCGCTCGAAATGTATTCCGAACATTTGGTGTCTGGAATAGGACAAGTTAGCAAAACCACAAATTAGTAGAATGATGAATAGTTTTGTTTTCCGTGTAAATCAAGCTATATTCTCTTAAAGGCTACTCGACGATATTCAGAGAATTTTTCAGGGTCTTCCAGAATAATCCACAAATTCTACTGCTTACAGGCTGTCACTTACATTTCAAAATCTTGTGAGCGAGCATTTGCTTGTGTCCAACACATAGATAAGCTATCGTATTGATCGGACCTCAACTATACACAGTTCGATGCAGCATCACCGTATTCTTGTGATTGCTCTGTGTAGCTTCTCATCGCAAGGCATGTTTTAATTCACTGCAGTCGGCATAATTAAATAGGTAATCCATACGATCTCATCTCAGATTCTGCTCTATTCAATGTGGAACCTCAGTATGATACTTGCTTTCGTAATTCAAGTAACCTATACGACTTGGATTTCGTTTAGCTGATTGCATTCGAGACACTTCAAATTACTACGGTTCAGACACTGAGCATTCTCCCTCAAGAAAGACAAACTCTCGACTACTTCAAGTATTCGCGCTGCTCTAATTACTGCGGATTTAAATCATTGTTCGAAAACCTATTCGACTGTTAGTACAATGAAGTCGGTATACCACCGCAAAACAGTTTCTCTGGCTGCGGAAAAGAATTCTAGGATTATCAACTGACACACAACAAGCCAGAACAACAAGGTATGCAATGTATGATGCTTTCAGCGAAAAATGTGACGTACGTGAAGGTCTATGATTCCATACAGTAGTATAGTACAGGCTAATCGTCGTACACTGCATTTCGGCGAAGTGAGTTGTCGCCAGGCTGATATTGTTTGATGACACCTACATGATAGCTGCTTCTGTTAGATAACTACATTTTGCTGTTCTGGCATTCTAGAAGAAACGGAAAGTAGGTCCCAAATTGTACAGTTCATGCCATTCACATGAATGATTGATCCCTATAGCTCGAACCTTAAACTATTTCGACTTGCTCTACAAAGACCCGAAGAACAATCAGATAGATTCCAAGTGGTCCAGTGTACACATTGATCTAGCGACGAAGTCATAGACCGTTACCTGACCGGGATTGTAACGAGAAATTCAGAGCAAAGTCGGATTTGGCCATCGCTGCTATCAAGACTGGAAGAACACGATACTCCACTATACGTGTCATTTCTGTTTTCCGCAGCATAAAAGTCTTGTGGGCTTATTTCTATAAAAGCCTTCCTTTTCGGCAAATTTGCTAGAGCCTACGAGTTCATCATAAACAAACTGCACAACCGCAAATCCCATATGTCTTTACGAGGCCTCTATGGATACTTCTAGTAAGAGTCCCAAAACAACATGGTGCGGGATGGAAGGCATGTATTCATCCGATGGCGTCGTGCCGACCAAGTATACTTAGAACAGGTATCGACAACGTGCATATGAGAGTGACACTTGGGTGTAGAGACTTGATTGATCTCAAATTGTTGCTTTGTGTGCAAAACAATGCATCGAAAAAGTTAGTTAGTTGAGGCACAACCCCATAGACCAGTCAAACCGCTGTACGGAGGATTACTTGCAGATGATACTAAGAACTATGGCGATTGAACTTTCCGTAATTCGCGCAATTGCCTTGCCTATTTCATGCGTACACAGCCACGAGGAAGGTCAATTAGACAGTTCCGTTCAGGTCTGCAGTGGTAGAAGAGAACTATTCGTGTTGAAACTGAGTTGTAAGACATTGTTCTCGAGAATTTCAAATTGGGTACTAGCTTGCAATACTTTTAAGTACTCAACTTGTATGCTACAGAAAGGAAATGCACTGGAAGTGAAATTTTGAACTCATCGAGTGCTGTTATTAGAAAAGAATGAATCAAGCTGATTTGATGAAGACCGAGCAGCATACCATTTGTGCCCATTTAAACGCGTACAACCTTATGATCTCCCTACTTTGTGTCCGGCCTCACATTGCATCTTACTCTGCTGTAAGAAGACTATTGCGCTGTATTGACGAGGCTGGGCTGTCTGGAAAGTAAATTTGGTTTTTGTAATCTTTCGTACCTTCTATTAATCGCTAGTTTGTAGAACGATGGAAGTGAACTCAAGATTCTAAATTGATAACTCTCGTGTTTAAGTGCAGTATTACCGAATTGAACATTATTGTTCTGAGTATTATATTCAAACAACTGGCGATGATAAGCGGTCATGAGAAATCCTTTCGACCAGACTGAAGAGCGTATGTTCAAGTTGTAAAACGAAAAAGTGATGACGGCCCAGTGCGTGGAAACATCCATCATGTATGATGCTTACTCTTTGCCAGAGCACAGAACCCACATGAGGTGCACGAAGTAGAAAATAGATTCATCATTAGCTAAATGAAACCCGTAGTTCACGCGCCGCAGCTGAGTGAAATGATACAGGTTTCAGAACCAGTCGTAGACTCCTGAGGTTCTTTCTTTGCTGTGAATGAATACTCTTTGTTCCGTACACAACGTGCGACGAACAGCATCTTGCAGACTCTCGTCTACGCTTGCAATCTGATTTTTCACCAGCCAACTATGCATCGCTTTCCTCAAGTCGGATAAAAAGAGTGGAGTAACTCTCAATGGAGACAAATTTCGAAATGCTCGGAAGTATGGCCTTGATTTATGAAATTAGACATGAATTAAGGAGAAAGTACCAACAATAGACGTAATGCTGTACAGTACTGTAGCTTCAGTCTGCATTTGCAGAAACTACAAAGTAGTAAATCCTTGACTCCAACGAACAAGCGAAAACAGGCCAGAAGGAAGTGTTATCCGGAAAATAACATCTGTACGAAGGAGGAGAAAGTCGGGCAGATGAGTACAGATTCGTGGGAGTGGACTGAATATTGCACTGCAGAGAAGTTCTAGCGTTCGAAGTCTTTCAATCCGTTGATATGATTATGTGCTGCTGGGGTCTGTCCCAGGCGGGCAACACATCTTGCTCTCGATAACACGACTTTCACTTTCAGCTGCAGTTTAACCATTCCAATTAGCCTGTATTCGGATACGTTTGAAACCGTGACACCTAGGTTATTAGGGTTCTGAGCTGCAAAAATGCGGGTTTGGCTACACCAATGCGCTTTATTAGTCTGGTGATAATTTGATTCCTCTAATCTCATTGAGGTATTGAATTAAAACGTCTCCACTCATCCAACGTTTCTTTGGGTACGATACGAACAGTAAGGATGAACATTAGGGCATCCTAAAACTGGATTATTACCGGCTGCGTTTTTAAAGATGAAGAACGAATTGAACAGTTTCGAATTAAGGACTCGCTGATATTCTCAAGACAAATGTCGTTCTTTCTCCGGCGCTAACAACATTATGAAAAATAAGAAGTCTTCTTTTCTTTCCAGCGCACTTGCGATCATCTAAATAAAAAAAATTGGTCTCGTCAATGTTTTCCACGTAATTTTCGTCCCAATCCGATATTGTGAATCCACGATAGAGCTGCCATAAGTGATAAGCTACTAAACTGTTTGAATAAGATGTGAATTCTGATGATTTAGACTTATTACCACTCTACCGAAGACTCAAAATATTTGAGAAATTGCAAGATCTATGGATAAAAGTACGGCTGACAATGGAAACATATGCTTCGTGACTGACTGGCTCGGTATCAAACTGGCCAGCAGGTGATTCATTAGTGGTGAGGTCATGCCTGGCTATGGCTGTAAGTAAGCTGGACGTCAGTTTAACACCTAGCTCGCTTAAACTTTCAAACTCTTCTTCGAGATAGGTATAAAAGAATTGTACGGACTTAAGCAGACCGCAAATCAGTGGTATGTCACATTGAAGCGGATGCTGCAAAATCGCAAGTTCGAGACGTCGAAATCGGACCCATGTCTGTTTGTAATGGATGAGAAAACATGTGAGCGTGCGTATGTACTTGTGTACGTTGACGACATTATTACCGCTTCTAAATCATCGGCATCGTGCGAAAATGTCGTGAAGATGCTAGAAAAATCGTTCAAGTAAATTGTGATGGATGATGTACACTTCTTTCTCGGGATGGAAATTGAACGAAACCATCAACGAAGAAGTTTGTAGCTTTCGCAAGGAGCCTCCATGAACAAAATTTGCCAAGATTCAACATTGGCGCAGGTCACCTGAACATTCCTATGCGCACAGATTTACAATTGCTCCGAGCAACGGATGCTGAAACGGACTATGCTAAGAACTTTCCATATCGTTAATTGGTTGGTTCGTTTATGTATTTAGCATGTACGTCTCGTCCGGACATTATGCATGCGTTATCTTATCTCGCACGCTACTTCGCATTTTATGGGTACTTACATTGGCAAGATACCAAACGCACCTTGAAATTTGTTTTCAAAACGCAAACAGTGTCGTTAGGCTACGGAAAAGAAATAGACAAGTGGTTGGATATGCTGATCCTGATTAGGCTGTCGAAAAGGCAACACGAAAGTCTACGTCTAGAATTGTATTCATTAATGGTGGAGCAAATTTTTCATGGAAGAGCAAGATGCAAAGTATTGACGCCGCATCGAGCATCGAAGCCGCGTATATTGCATTTTCGACATGGGTGCGCGAATGTTTATGGGTTAGAAAACTCGTGCACGATTTTAAGTTAGATGTTCCTGTGATGGACATCAGATGTGACAATCAAGGAAAAATCGCGCTAAGCGATTACAACAAGATGAATGAAGCTACAGAACACATTGCTACATTTTACCATCTCGTGCGCGACTACGCTGAGAGGAAGTTGGTATCAATGTCGTATATACCATCGCAGAATATGATTGCGGACGGAATGCTCAGCTGCTGGGACAGTTGAAATCGGAAGCAAATCTGCGCATGTATGGATTACAGACGAGATCAATTTGAGGATGCCGGTCAATGTTGAAAAGGCGTGTTAAGATTTTATTTCTTTTACAGTTACAACATTTACCTTGCTGTTCGTCAATTGTTAGATCATGATCCAGGTCTATTCTATCCTAATATAGAACATGGAATGGTATTAGGCATTCTATAAGAACCGACGACGGTCAGAATAAACCCTAGGATTGATACCGAAATCGAGGCCACACATATCCTGCGCTAACGATTGTAGATTTGTATTTGTATAGCCATGTTAATAAAGCCATTGCCAATGAGCTTCTGGTTTATTAGCCACTTCTTCTCAAAAATTTTGTAATATACACGTTTTCAAATTTTGAATTGTTAATAGTGATTCCCAGCATGTAGAAAAATACATTTTAACCTTTTAATATTTCGAGATACATCGTGATTTCGAGAACGGAACTAAATCGGCATTAATCAATTAATTTAAGAGATATTCATTTGACAGTTACTGATTCAATGCAATATGATGCTTTGATTCAATTGATGCTATTATTTGAACCCATGGTAAGAACGTTTTTTGGTAGCCTTCTATCAGAGCATAACGTACTTCAATTTTTTTTCTGTCGTTGTTAGACCTTTTCCTTCTCTAACTCATGGATACTGCAATGATACTTCATGACTGTATCGATATCAGCAGCTACTAGGTTGGTACAGACATGGTAGTAGCACACCTATTAATAATATGCGAATAACAGATCTTTCACTCAGAACCGTCCTGGAAATGTGGAACATGTACGCTACGCAAGAGCTAATCAGAAATTTAAGTAGCAACATACTCTCCATGCAAATTGAAGCTGTCAAATTTCTATGCAGCCACGTAGAATGGGTAGTATTCAATTTTCGAACGAAATGTCTCATGATTCTGTAGCTCACTGTAATATTCAGGTTTAAATACTGAAACATGCACTGCAAACCCAGCAAAATTCAGTTGAATCATTAGTTCTCGGTAAAATAGTTGAAGTACTCAACAATGCAGTATGTAGCAGTACGTAACGTAAAACGTAACTGTGTCAAATACAGTTCTTACAGCCAAATGTGTTTTTAATACTCCATTGATAACATCTGAAGTCGAAACAGGATGGATAAGCATATAAGGAGAAGTTTCTCGAAACAAGACTTAAAATAAGAGTGTATGTTGGTTGAATATGAAATTTCTGCCTCGTTTTCGGCCGTTGTAGTTGTGTCGACTCAGTTAATGGGACAAAAGTGATAATAATAGACGGAAATTGACACCCACTGTTCAATTAGTTAGGAGAGAATGGTGCCTGCAGCGGATTTCTAAGTACCATACTGGTCTGATACATCGAAGATCAGATCAGTTGCTCGCCTTCGCATGAAATTCTTAGGAATCACACAAAGCTGCTTTCATTGCTTTGAATTTGAAATTATTTAACTGGAAAATTCGGAAACCTGGATATTTCACAAACATTCTCTCATGATTCGTTTATAAGTAGTGCTTAATACTGTTCGTCTCTATTCTTGTTCAAACTTAGAGATATGATTCGATAATTCAGAATACTTGCAGATACCGGTACAGCTCGAACTACATTCATGAAGGCATGAAAAGCGATTTAAGACCTTTCAAATGACATTCAATTCTGTAGCACACGAATACTCAAGCGGTTTACATTATTTTTCAATTTGCAGTTTGAGATTTCTTTAAAAATCGTTTGATTGCACTCGGGAACCTTTCTTGTCATTACTTGACAGTCAACTATTCAAAATAGTTTCAGAAATAATGTAAAATCTTTACGATTCTGAGACTGCAGCCTGAGATAACCGAACTAGCCCGTACAAATCGACAAACATTCAAGATAGAAAACGATTGCATGCCATAGCAACATTTCCTTAATCAAACCAATCTTCCTTCCCTCCTATTGCGGAAAAGCCACAACCAATGTTTCAGGGGCCTCATGCACAAATGGATCGTTCGATCTCGATGTGAAAAGTAAAAACCAGAAGAGGGCTTTCTGAAAAAAACTCTCGCAAACGTTGCAGAATGAACTGTTGGACGAACTATCGGAGCTCAAATGCCTAGCACAAACTCGATTTCATGACTTACAAAAAATATTGGTTGAGCTGCCATACATAGAAATCTTCTCGAAGGCTTTGGAAATGCACAAGCCGTTGACTCAAGCACATAAGGATTTCGGCCTAGTATAAACGGGAGTACAGCTCGTATGGGACTCGACGAGGTTACAGACAAAGGATTCAGGTGCACGCTGTAATAAAAGCAGGCTCGACGGTGCTGGTACAGTCCGAATAATTCCGAAGTAATCTTTATTGAGCATGATGCAGATTCGCAGCGTTGTGCTCAATCTCAGCATGAGCTCGCACGAGAACATGCAACTAACACTAAACCAGCGAAACAGTTGATTTCTGCGTTCGTAGAATGGGTGAACCGAGGACATGGTTCCCATAACCTTCTTTATCGGAGAGGCGATATTTATGGTTAAGATATATGCAACGTTACTGCATCTCCGCCAAAATTTGTTGTTAAGGGTAGTGTTTATGATCCACATTGAAGGTTGGCAGAAGTCCACACCGGGCTTTGGTCTTATATCAGAGTTCAGATGGTGACATGTATACTCACATGCCTTCAATAGGCCCATGTTACGTCCTACCTGCCCTATTGTCTTCGAATTATCCAGTCAGGTTGGTTTATACGATCTAAAAGCATCAATGAGAATATTTTGCGTTTGCATTTCATTATCGATCATGAATATCTTGTCGACCGCGTTGAAAAAGAAAAAGTAACATATGCAAAAGAGATGATAGATAGCTAAACATCAATACAGCAGACCAGGCAAATCTATCCATGAGTATGTACATTGAGAAAGGCCTGCAATTTATATCACAGGTGATGCAGATGAAATTTAACACGACGGTACAATAGCTGATCCATACAAAGACTTAGAGGTGAATGAAGCTTTCAACAGATACAGTTACTCTGTGGAAATGTTATATTGTCTACTGATTTCGATGTTTACTCACAAATAACGCCTCCGCACGAAAAATTATTCTGGAGAAAATCAGAAATCTGTGTTGATCGGCATTACCAAACGGACTTAATTTCACACAGGTTGGGAGCGAGGGCGCTACAATAATCCATAAAGTGCTCATGTCGAGTAGAGTAAGGCTCCTGCTAAGCTTGTCACGCTCTATGTACCCTTGATGTTTGCCGCTGCGCTGTCAATGAATTAAAAAGGTTCTTTTAAACTAAAGATGGCCGTCATAAAAGGATTCTACCTCCAACAATCTACTTCTTTATGAACTTGCTAAAGTCCTGATGCAACCATACATCCAGGCCGAGTATCTCCTTCAGAATGCCTCGCTTAAAAAACGCTCTCTGGAGCGAACATTGCTTTCGCTTTCAATAGATCGGTGCCTAGAGATGCTATTCATGGTCGAATGCAGTCGTTGAAATATCCTGAGTCGGCCAGCATTCCCTGCCAAGACTTAGTCATAGAGGATATTCATGGAAAAAACCTGGAAAACGCAGTGCAGTGAATCGCTTTGTTGCACTGTAAAAAACAGTGGATTCGACTCCAACCTAAAAACCGAAGAGTGACGAACTACGATAGAGCATAGTACTTCCCGCCGACTGCCAGAAGAAACCTTCAAGTCATGTTGCAGGCCGGGATCGGAAATCTGGGCACACAAATGGAATAGTCGACCTAGGGATTCGCTTCGTCAACTAAATCGTCAAAAATAGGTTGCTGATCTGTGACCAGCGACATCCTCTAGTGATTATGAGATTCTTGTTCTTAAAGAATAATATTTGAGTCCCGATTTACGGAGACCTGAGGTTTTAATGGCGTTCGGTTCACATCCGACCTCATTTTAAACACACAGGCGCTACCACTAGTTGGTAGGCTAAGTAAATTCTTCTCTCTTCGAAGTGAACAAGGCGACAGCGTACGGATGCGGAAACTCTCTTCGTCTTCGTAATAATTCGTAACTGTAATGTACGGCAGTACGTGATCAGCTATTCTCCAACAGAGCACAATCATTCTACTAGCCATGGGATACATTGCGTAGCGGCTGGAAAGGCATTGCGACTTCTGGAAACGGATTAAGTGCTACAGTTGCTACCGTTAATAGAACTCAAAGCATGGGCAGAGCTAATCCGAGGCCAGCAACTATACTCATTTCGCATTCTTTCTCATCAAACGTACCTGGTATACCTCCCGTGGATAATGCGTATAGTTAGCGACGCTTTGTTCGATTTCTCTGCCAACTTTTCCACGAAAGGTTTCTTATGAAAGTACATGGAATAAAATATGTGAATTCCTTTGGCCTAAAGCCCCGGAAATGCTCGCCAAAACACAAACTTGTGACCCTGAGAAATTGACACTGTCACCAATACCGTACGCTATACTATTCTTCTACCAGGTGCACGGCCTGTGCAGTAAATTCCCATCGGGCAGGATCCGAAATGGCGTGAAGTTGATAAATAGGGCGTAGAATGCATGCTCAACGCCGGACTTATCATGCCTGACTACTCAGAAAGGGAGTCACTCATCCTTTCAGGTTCGAAGCTTGGAGATTATCTTCTACCCTGTGTCGACAACCGTTGCGTCAACGGTAACAGAAACGGGAACTACTACCTTAAACAGCGTTCACATTACACTTTAGACATTTCTAATTCGTTTAAATGGTTTTGGCGAAACCAACGCGTCTGCTGCCTTCCAAAGAGCGCTGGAGATTTTCTGGATGAGTTTGAAGAGTAGACATGCTTAGGGTACATTGAAGACTTAGTCATGTTGTTCAACAACGAAGATGAATATCTTTTAAGTCCACGCTTGGCACAGCAGAGATCTCGCATAAGCGAGAGAAGTGTGAATCGCTTACTAAAAAATTAGACATCTTCGAAGCGGGAAAGAGTCCAAGCAAACATTTATTTTTGATGGTCAAGCAAGTGCAGCATTAAAATTTTAGCGGGTCCAATTATAACGCTTCGGATTCCAGCCTTCACGATCGCTAACTGTTGCTTTGAAATGGACGTAGAACCTTTGTTTTACCAGATTGGTGCTGCATTGTTCCAAAATCATGAAGAAGGAAACCGTAAAGCCTTAAAATCTGGTCAAAGCAGCGGATGAGAGCATAGACCCCGGAATATACCTTGCCCTAGCGTTTAGCGACCCTCAAGATTGATGGAAAACTATACAAAGACATACAGGAATGAACTTTGGCCTGGAACAAGAATCGGATGGTTTTGTCGTAGAAAACCTCGAAAAATGGGAAAGACTAGGGAATCTACTTTTCACGAAAGCTAGTATGTGAAATTCCTACCGGCAGAGGAGAGAGCTGCACCCGAAACTGAGAAAAAATTGCAAAGCGCCAATCTGAAATTCTAGAGCGTTAGAAAGTGGCCGTTCATGCGGACGAGGTTCGTTTCATACGTCAATTTCATTCCGAATTTCGAGCTACTGTAACAGCCAATTCAGGTGAATTCATATTTTTCAGCCGAGGAAAGAAAGATAAATACATATATTAGTGATCTGTACGAACATACGGTCTATTCAATGTGGCGGAAGATAGCGCTCAGAGGCGGGCCCTAGAATTTACACGGAATAACCATGGCGAACGCGTAAAAATTCATCGCGTAGCCGTAATTCAAAAACCTACAAAGGATGAAGCTGGTGATACAAGTTCGACGGGACGAAATGAAGCTTACCCTTGCGAGAAGCAAGCGCAGATCGTCTGCCTTGCCCTGGTTGAACAGTTTAACTTATAAATTTCCCAATTATAAGGCGTATTGGCAACCTTTGTGTAGGCCTTGATGGCCTTCATTGTCGCATTGTTTCTGGAGGTCTCGGTGACGTGCCTTTTACAACGAGAGGAATTGCTTGTATCGTAGTAGTGCTTCTAGGGTTGATCCCTGAGTGCACGACAAGGAAATTGCAGTACCAGAGGTAGCCCTGCCGGGATGATAGTTACACCCAAGAGTTGGAGTGGTCAAGCTTGGTGAGTCGGGGATCACGAGTGTGGTTTTCGGAGATGGGTTCCGGAACAGATCTTCGAGCGTTCGCGGTTCTACAGAGAGGCTTTTGATGCCGTTCAAGAACGACTCTATTTACTCCGATGCGGTGTCGAACCGCCTTCAAAGCGTCGGGGAGTGAAGTAAAGAAAAACGGACTCCTTTCAGGTAAATTACACCGAGATAAAGGAGCCAAAGGGTGGGGTTTGAGATCGCAAAACCGGCGACATATGGGGCTGCAGCGTATTCATTTATAAAATGCTGGCTAGGTACGATGCAGCCATTACTCCAGAAACAGATATTTAACCGTGTCAGCCTTGCTGACAAGACAACCTTGTTTGCAAGGCGCTTGTACCTATTCATCGTACCGCCACCAGAAGCGGTCCCGAGAGTGCTTATGGCGTAGCTAGAGCTTACATAACCGTAAGCGCACAGATGGCAAAATTTGGAGTCGTGTCTTAGAATGCACCCAAAAATGGAACAGATCTAGAAAAATCATGGAAAGTTCAGGTTCCGTTGCATCTTTTGGATGTGGCTTACTACTAGCATTAAAAGTAGAAATATTGAAAAAAGAAAATTGGTAAGAGAATATAAAAGTTTCTAAATGTTAGGAATAAAAGGGAAAAGAGGACAAGAAGAAGAACTTGGAGAAAAAGTTAAATTAATGTTTTACGTCCACTCTTATGCTTCCTCGAAAAGTCTTATACAACCATAAACAAGCAATACCGTTTACGTGCAGTACAATGCACTTATTATATTTATCTATTAAAATGATTACTGTGTTGGGCTTTGCTACTCTACGTTTAAGGCGACATGTGCACGTCTACGTTTGCAGCACAAGAACTGCCACGCCGTGCTACTACTTTCTGGCGAACACGCCGAGCCTCCTCACGTGAAAGATGTGATGTATAGTAGCTGATTCTCCAGTAGGTTTAGGAACCCTACCTCCTTCTTTAATTTAGTACATCTTATCTACAACTCACTTGCCATATCGGTTTTCATCTTATTCTAGTGAGGTATCATCTTCCGCTAACTATTGAATTTAGATTATTTAGTAGTATTCGAGCCATATATTTTATTTCGATAACGTCAGGTCTTCTACCACCCTACACTTAGCCTCAACCTTTCGGTTCCTGCCTGTACGGCAATAGGCTTAAGCTGTTCACTGCTCTGCTCTAGCAACAGGGAAGAGTTCTGCCTTTTCCTTTACCCAAGCCGCACTTTACGCATTTCCGCACTTGATGTCTGATTTACAGGATGTGCAAAAAAAACCGCCGATTTTGAACGGGCCATTATTTTTATTTAAAGGTACAACGACAATCTGTTCTGTTTTGCTATAACATTTTGACGTGATTGCTCGGGTTATAGGCCAGAGCATATTTAGCTCTGGCATTGTGTTTCATTTTTATGTAAAGATTACGAAAATTTCAATATTTTAAAATTTTACCTTAGATTTCTATGTTACAAAATTATCTGTAACTAATGGATTTCTGGTTGAATTCGAAAAGAAATTGGTACACTAATAACATTATCTCAGATACACATATTAAAGGATTGAAAGTGTTCCAACAAGCTTGCATCAATATTCTGCGGATCAACAAAGGAAAATACGCAGCGAAGTGGTTATACCAACGCAGAAAGAGCACAGTGTGTAATTGGTATTTCTCAAGGGTATGGTGCGACAGATGTTCAAAGGTTGTTTCAAGAGGCATACAGAAGGAATCCTTCAGCTCGATCTACGATACGGCAAGGGCGCGAAGACTATCGAGAAAGAGGATCTCATAATCATAGAGGGGGAACTGGACACCCGCGAGTAAGCACTGCCGTGCGGAATCAAATTCGCGACCTATTTATTGGCGACCCTACAATATCTCTTTGTGTAGAAGCAGCTCAAACTAGATTTTGTTCTTCAACAGTAAGGAATGTTGTACGCAAAAATTGAAGATTTACCCTTACAAACTGCAAATGAGCACCGCACTGACTAAACACGACAAAACAAGTAGATTTAATTTTGCTCGAAATTGCCGTACAGAGCTGACAAATGATGCAGAGTACCTTGAACGAATAACTTTCTCCGACGAATGTAAGTTTTCGCTGT
>JAAUYH010130891.1_pt1 | contig 23315 bp, 18 predicted proteins | sample 7278061 | NCBI WGS metagenome assembly JAAUYH01 (sample SAMN14350203, study PRJNA611818) | marine sediment metagenome | isolation source: surface marine sediment (0.6m) | place: French Polynesia: Moorea | collected 2018-08 | reverse complement strand
ATTCGTCGCTTGAATGTGTGTTACTGACCGAGTGAAGTAGGAGTGTAACTTGACAACTGGGTGACTATCATTATTGTCTTCGAAATTATTCTCAGGGTAACTAGCCTAGTCAAATAGTCAACATCTTGATTAGTCAGCCAACTATGACATGATGAAAAGTTGCGGTCTGATGGATAAAAACAAGAAAACGTATGGCTAGTCGAAACTGGGAAAATAAGTCAATCAAATACTCGACTACGAACAAGCAATCAGCCAAGATCCAATTTCCTCACTAAAATAAGTGTGATGCAGAATCATAGAGCAACAATCTCGTTTATTGAGTATTTCCTGTAATAGCAACCGATCTGTAATCGAGGAACGCTAACTTAAAACAATCAAGTCGTCTCCGTATCTTTGAAAAATGTTCTATGAGGCTCTGACTAACACTAGCAATTCGGAAATTGGGGCCAATAGCGTGCCATGATTTGACCATTAGGGACAAGCACCAAGTGAGCCCTGCTTGTTACGTAATTTCTAACCTAAAGAATCGATTTCTTTACAGTTCTCGACAGCACAAGTAGAGATTCTTGAAATTGATTTTCAGCTAGTCAGAACATCAGAATGGCAACAGAGATATCGTGTAGGAGAATTCATGTGAAACACAGAAAGCTCGTGGATCGAGTCGATTCGTATATACTCAGTAGCAAGGTCTATCAACTGGTGATCTAGCTTGAGTCTTTACCAAGTTCGGACTAACGCTTCCGGTGATGGTTGTGCATGCAACGACCAAAACAACTCATTCGCGAAAGCAACTAACTTGCACTATGACGAAGTCTGTTACCACGATACTTAGTCTGTTGGTAGCAGTATGCGTTTACTCCGCCATACTAGCATTTATTACATTCCGCTTCATGCCCGTCAAACTGAATGCGGACCTACCCGTCACCACCCGTGGAAATCCATCAGTGCTTTTCTGGGTCACAGACTATTTACGATGGCATCAAAAGGAACGGCAAAGACCCACTGCACGACGCCTCATCTACACCACGATAAATGCCGGACTAGGCGACAATATTAGCGGTCTACTTCGTTCGTACGCATTCGCAGTGCTCACTCGCCGAGTTCTTTTGTTCAAATGGGAAAAACCGTTCCCACTTCGCACCGTGGTGTCTCGGGAGGTACTGCAACGATTCCAGTACGATCCAGCGATTGACAATCCGCGTGGGACCGTATGGAAAAGATTTCACTTCTCGCGGATGAAGAAGAACGAACTCTACAATGCACTGCGCGGTCCTGAACAAAATGTGCAACTTGCTGTCGGTCCCTCGCCGTTGATACATGACGTACTACCGAAACTTCGTGGTGAACATCTCGCGAAGGTCAAAATACCACCGTTTAATCAAGCAGCGATTCGAAAAGTTGCACATACGTTATTTGAACCGTCCGAAAAGGCAGCAAGTCAATATAAGCAAGTTCTGAACCAGTTCAATTTATGCACAGCCAGCGACACGGATGTGTGCCCGAACTTTGATAAACTATCAAACTCATCACGCAGGTACGCGCGCCAATACATTGGAGTGCACGCACGTCTCGGCATAGGGACATATGAACTGCGGAACAAACGTTTCAAGGGCATGCGTGAGAACCAACGAAAAGTAGCTGCATGCTTTGCTCGCGCGGCAAAACGAGTCGCAATGGACCGTGTTGGTGATGCTCGCCCCATCGTTTTCCTGGCTACCGACACGACGTCGTTTCGAACCGTGTTTCGGGATGTGATGAAGTCAGTTTTCCCGAAAGCTACGGTGTTCTGGATCGATCATCCGGTACACCATTACGTATCTCTTCGCAAACGCACCAAAGAAGGCCTGTCTCAGTTCGAACACTTGTTTCGTGAAGTTCGATTACTTGGCGACGCCTCACATATCTTGTCGTTTGATAGTGGATTTTCGTACTCTGCGAACTGGTTGGGGAGCGCGCTTCAATTACAGGTACTCACACATCATCAATGCGGCATTGAATAATAATCACTCCGAGTTTCCATGCTGCTTTTGCAATTGCTACATCGGAAGTAAAACTTTGCATCTTTCGAACAATGCGTCTCTGAGGTTCCTTCAAGACCAATCAAACTGAAAAGTACTATCAAGATGCCTCTGTACTCTGATTTCCATGTTCGATTGAAAGAGGTGCACGCAACTGTGGTTTCAATCAACTGTCTTTAATATTGGAATCAGTCGCATTTCCTTCGCACTCAATTTCCTCGCCCACTTTCATGCACACAAGATGCAGAAGCGTATCACCCCGATATTTGGATTGTTAATCGCGCTTTGTCTCTGCACCGCTGCGCTACACTTCATACTACTCGGCGCTAAAATGCCAAGACCGAAAAGCGCGCCGACTATCCACAAAAGTGTCAACCCTTCCTTCGAATTCTGGATCTCTGATTACGTACGACGGCACGAGCAAGAACGTCCACGACCCCGAGCGCGTCGTCTTATATACACGACTATCAGTGCCGGACTCGGAAATAATCTGCGAGGTCTACTTCGGGCCTACGCGTTCGCGGTTCTAACAAGACGTGTTTTCGTCGTTCGATGGGAACGGCCATACTCGCTTCACACCGTGCTATCCGAAAATGCGATGCGTCGATTTGCATTCAATCAGTTGATAGACGTACCAAAGGGAGCATCGATAAGACAATTTCACTACATGAGAATGAACAAGGATCAACTGTACAACACATTATAGGGTCCTGAATGTATTGTAGAACTAGCCTGCGGCCCATCACCTCTGATGCACGACGTCCTACCAATACTTCGGGGTGAGCACCTATTGAAAGTTGATATACCACCGTTCAACGACGCAGCGTTGCGTGGTGCCGCTCACACACTACTGGAGCCTTCAGAAAAAGCATTCCGGTACCATGACAGCTACATGAACAAGTTTCGCCTGTGCAAGTCTAGCGACACGTCGGTATGCCCAAATTACAACCAGCTATCAGATCATTCCCGTATGTACGCGCGCCAGTACATCGGCGTGCAAGCACGACTTGGAGTGGGAACGCATGAGTATAGCACGGTACGATTCAAAGGGCTGCGCAGTAAGGAGGGACTCATTGCCAGGTTTTTTGCGCGTGCGGTGAGGCGTATCTCGTTCGACCTAGTCGGCGACGCCCACGCCCACGTGTTCCTCGCAACCGACACACCGTCGTTCCGACACGTGTTCCGCAGTGCAATGCAAGCGTCACTGCCGGGGTCCACGGTGTTCTGGATCGACCAACCTGTGCGACACTACGCCGGTTTACCTGCAGGCCATAAACAGGGACTCGAATATTTTGAGCACTTGTTCGCCGAAATTCGATTACTCGGCGATGCAGCCCATATTTTGTCGTTTGAAAGCGGCTTCTCTTATTCTGCCAACTGGATCGGTAATGCGCTTCAGTTACATACTCTTGCTTATCACGAGTGCGGCGTCGAGTAGACATACTTCTAGCTCCCGTCGAAGTTCGGATAATGCTATTGATAAAGGTCGAAACTTGTATAGTGTCTTCATTATTACTCGTTTACCGAAAATGCTTCGAGCAACCTTGAGCAGATTACCAATTCCAATTCTAGTATACAAAGATTGTTAGTGCAACGACGTGATTTGGCATGTTCGAACTAGTTTCATTTCTCTTGGTTAAGTCGAGTAGCGGAGGCACTTCGTAAAACACCTCTCATTTTAAATTCCAAAGGGATTCAATTCTGATTGGCACCATCTGAAACTCGAGACGTGTCCAGTTGATGGGGAAGACGAAGTGAGGTATCGGTATGCGCAAAACGTCGATTTTCGTCTGGGACCACAGGATTTTCTGAATCGGGATTCCTGTCTGCACGGAGGACCAGTGCCGCCCAGCAAATGAGCATAGCGGGTATAAGATTATGCATAAGCAGAATGGTGTGCTTGTCGCAATCGGAAGGTGTTCGCATAAGAAGGATACCTAGCGCAAGCACTGGCGCAGAATAGAATAGGTACGCCACAAATATAGCCGTGTTCTCAGCAACCCTTTTCGTTGCTACCAACTCCCTGACAAGTTTCAGCAGGGTAAAGCCTGTAACAAGACTAATGAAAGGGGAAGCAGCAACAAGTATGGTGAGCGGGTCAAGAAGACTTCGATTTACGGCAAAGCAATCGTTAACCATACGCCAGAAGCCAGTGAGGAAGATAGGAATCACGGGTGTAATTAGTAACGCAAGTAATACGACAAATATCAGGATAGAACGACGTAAACTAAGCATGAACCAAGAGCCTGTCTTCAATTTTCCTCCAATATACACCGCCTCGGCAACTAGCAGAGTTCCATGGATTACAATGGCCAGTGAAGAAGTCGCAATTTTCATGTCACGATTGCGCAATTCCACTCGAGATGCGCCATGTGGACCGATAAACAAAGCTGCGGATGGCACACATGCACACGCGAACTCAATTAATAAACACATCCAGAACGTAAAGTCCAATCCATTCGCACTTTTTGACTTGAGGACACCGAAAAGCGCTTCCAGAACCGCGAATACGAACGACCATAGATCAAGAAAGGCCATTACGGATTTACGAGACCCCGCCTTGTTCGGTTTATCCGTTAGACAAATCTCTTTTCGTACGAACGGGAAAGAGTGGTAGATTGCAAGACGCTTCGCCAGAGCGGTGAGGCGTATTCCGTTTGACCAAGTCGGTGACGCCCAAACTTGCTCCACGCGATCGACACACCATCGTTCGGCCACGTGTTGCGCAGTACAAGGCGGGTAATACTTCCGGGTTCCACCGTGTTCTGGATCGAACAGCCTGTGCGGCATAACGCCGGTTTATCCGCAGGCCATAAACAGGCACTCAATTACTTCGAAGACTTGTTCGCCGAAATTTGTTTACTCGGCGACGCTGTCCATATTTTGTCGTTCGAAATCGGCTTCTCTCATTCTGTGCTCTGCCAACTAGATGTCCACCGTGCTCTTTTCTCGTATTCAATTGAATAGAGGGTCACTTGCTAAGATACTGTTCTTTCAAATTCCTAAGGGATTTAACGAGAGTTGATGCTGTCCGAAACACTAGACATGTCGTGTTGCTCTGGAGTTCGAGCAGAGGCATCGCTAAGCCCAGCCCCTGAGTTTTCGTCAGGGACCTCGGGATTTTCTGAATCTGGATTCCTGCCCACATCGAGTACCAGCCCCGAGCACCAAATGACCACTGCGGGAATGAGATTGAAGACGACGAGAACCGTGTGCTTATCGCAATCAGAGGGTGTTCGCATCAGAAGGATGCCTAGCGCAAGCACAGGTCCAGAGTAGCACACGTACGCCACAAATATGGCTATGGACGCCACGACCCTTTTCGACGCATGCAACTCGCTGACAAATTTCCACACGATAAACCCTGCGACGAGACCAATGACAGGGGTAGTAGCAACAACCATGGTTAGTGGGTCAAGAACACTCCGATTCACAGATAAGCAAGTATTAACATCTGTCCAGAAGCTGGTGATAAGGATAGGAATGGTAGGCACCACTAGTAATGGAAATAACACCACTGAGATAGCACAAGACGTAAGCGAATTGTGCAAGTGAGCATCGGATTCGTGCAATTTTAGTGCAACATACACCGCCTCGACGACAAGTAGTATTCCATCGATGACAAAGACCAGTGACGACGTCCAGAGTCTGATGCCGCGGTTTTTGAACGTTACTCGAAATGCCCCATGCGTACCGTTAAACAAATGAGTTGTTAACGCAAAAGCGCATGCGAACTCGGCGAATAAATGTGCCCAGAACAAGAAGTTCAATCGGCTTCTGTCCTTTGATTTGGCCACGCCCTGAACCGCTTCCCCAAACGCGAAAGCAAGAGACCATAGACCAACGTAGGTCATCACGAATTTGCGAGATCTTGCCACCCAACGACGCGTAGCCATGAAATTCTATCACTAATGAGTTGTCAATCTCAATAACCTGCCAGCACGACTCGGAGTGGAATTATTCCCATGCCTGTTCCACAACCGACTGTAGGCAATACTGTCGGGATCCACTGTGTTCTGGGTTATCCTGCCAGGGTAAAACTATGCTGGTTTGCCCGCAGGCAAAGAAGAGCGACCCGATTACTTCGGAAAACTTGTTCGTCTAAATTCGATTGCTCGGCGACGATGTCCATGTTTCATGGTTCGAAAGCGGCTTCTCTTATTCTGTCAAGTGGTTGGGCAACGCGCTCATTTCTCGTAGGCAAGTCGAATAGCAGAGTCACTTGCTAAAACACCCGTCATTTCAAATTTCAAAGGGATTTACAGTTAATTAGTGTTGACGTCTCATAAAACTCTAGACGTTTCCGATTGCTCTGGAAGACAAACGGAGCCATTGCTGAGCTCAACACCTCGATATTCGTCAGCGAACTCAAGATTTCCGGAATCGGGATTACTGTCCGCACCGAGGACCAGCGCCGCGAAGCAGATGAACGCAACTGGAATAAGCTTGTAGATAAGCAGATTCGCGTGCTTATCGCAATTGGAGGCTATTTGCATAAGGAGACTACCTAGCGCAAGCACTGGTCCAGAATAGAACACGTACGCCACAAGCATAGCCGTGTACCTCGCGGCTCTTTTACTGCACTGTAGATACTTTCGACTCACCGACGAATTTCCACACGATAAATCCTGTAGCAAGGCTAATGACCGGGCAAACAGTAACAACTATGCTAAGCGGGTGAAGGCGACTTCGATTTACGGCAAAGCAATCGTTAACATTCTGCCACAAGACGATGAGGAGGATAGGAACTAGGGAATGGTAATCACATGAGTAGTTTATCAATAAAGTAGATGACACAGCGAGCGAATAGTTAATCATCAAATTTTGTATAGATCAACTACTGAAACTTAGCTACACTAAATTTTCAGTAGAGTATCACCATTGCTTCGACGTTCTGGCAAAGAGTGCCACTTCAAGTCCACTAGGGCGAAAGGCTCAACCTCATCGAAAGAAAAGATGAAGGAAGAGCCTGCGTACTGGTGTATCTTCCTAATGTGATGCTAAGCTAAAGTAGTTAAATAGTTCATCAAGTTCCTCGGTTCACTCAGAGTAGTCAATGCTTTTAATTTTTCTATCAACTACCATTCTCTAATAGGAATCCCAGGTGCAGTCAGAACGAAAACAACATGACCAACATCAGGATAAACCGACGCAAACTAAGCATGAACCAGGAGCCTGCCTTCAGTTTTCGTCCAACGTACACCGCCTCGGCAACTAGTAGAGTTCGGTTGATTGCAATGGCTAGTGAAGATATCACAATTCTCATGGCACGATTACGCAATTCCACTCGAAATGCGCAATGTAGACCGATAAACAAAGCCGCAAATGGCACACAAGCACAGGCGAACTAGACTATTAAGCATGTCTTGAACGTACAGTCCAATACATCCGCGCTCTTCGACTTGAGCGCTCTGAAAAACGCTGCCAGAACCACAAAAATCAAAGAATATAGACTAAAGTAGACCATCACGAATTTTCGAAACCTTGCCCTGTTCGGATTATTCGCTACAGAAACCACTTACCGAATGAATGAGAAGGATGAACAGATTGCCTGATGCTTGACGCGTGCGATGAGTCGTATCTCGTTTGACGGCGTCGGCGACGCCCGTACTCATCTCTTCGTCGCTGTCAACAAACTATCGTTCCGACACTTGTTTCGCAGTGCAATACATACAACACCGTCGGGTTCCATGGTGTGCGAATGGAACAGTCAGTGCGGCGCTGTGCTGGTCCATCCGCAGATCATGAAGAAGCACTCGATTACTTCGAACACTTTTTCGCCGAAATTCAATAGCTCGGCGACGCTGTCCATATTTTTGTTTTCGAAATCGGCTTCTTCCATTCTGCCAACAGGATGATTAACACGCTCATTTCTCTGGGTCAAGTGAAATAGAGGAGTCGCTTGGTAAAACACCTTTCATTTCAAAGTCCGAGGGGATTTAATTAGAGTTGACGCCATCCGAAACTCTAGACGTGTTCGATTGCTCTGGAAGAGAAACAGTGCCATCGCTGAGCTCAACACCTCTATATTCATCAAGGACCTCAGGATTTCCTGAATCTTCGTCCTTGTCCTCACGGAGGGCCAGCGCCGAGCAGCAGATGACCGCAGCGGGCATAAGATTATAGACAAGCAGAATTGTGTGCTTATCGCAATTGGAGGGCGTTTGCATCAGAAGAATACCTAGCCCAAGAACTGGCACAGAGTAGAAGATATACGCCACAAACATAGCCATGCACGTCGCGAATCTTTTCGTTACTTTCAACTTGCTGAAGATTTTACACGCGATAAATCCTGTAACGAGACAAATGACAGGGGTAGAAGTAACAATGATGGTTAGCGCGTCAAGAAGACTTCGATTCACGGCAAAGCAATCATTAACATCAAGCCGCAAGACGGCGAGATATATAGGAATTGTGGGAGCAATTAAAAAAGCAAATAACACGACAACCGTCAGGACAACCCAATGCAAGCGAAACATGAACCAAGAGCCTGCCTTCAGTTTGCGTCCAACGTACACCGCCTCGGCAACTAGTAGAGTTCCAGTGATTGCAAAGGCTAGCGAAGAAGTCGCAATTCTCATGTCTCGATTCTGTAATTCCACTCTAAATGCACGGGTAAACAATGCTGCGGCTGACAGAGAAGCCAAGACGAACTCGAATATTAAGCATACCCAGAACGTGCAGTCCAATCCATCCGCGCACTTCGACTTAAGCACTCCGAAAATCGCTGCCACAAATACAAAATAGGACATCTTGAATTTACGAGACCACGCCTTGTTTGGTTTATCCTTTAGCGAAACAGCTTTCCGTATTAGCTGGAAGGCGGAGCTGATTGCCAGATGCTTCAGGCGTGCGGGGAGACCTATCTCGTTCAACCGCGTCGGTGAGGTCGACGCCCATATGTTCCTCGCAACCAACACACTATGCTTCTGACACGTGCTCGCCAGTACAACGCAAGCGGCACTGTCGGGCTCCAAAGTGTACGAATGGAACAGCGAGTGCTGCACTGCGCTAGTTCATCTGTAAATCATGAAGAGGCACTCGATTGCTTCGAACACCGGTTCCCCGAAATTCGGTTTCTCAGCCACGCTGTCCACATTTCGCTGTTCGAAGGCGGCTTCCCTTATTCCGCCGACAGGATAGGTAACACAGTTCAGTTACATACTCTCTCAATCATTGTTGCTTTGCTTTGTGCACTCCCAAATGTCGGTGAGAGCCTCTCACTGAGAAGTACAGTATTGATGTGCAAAACTGTCCATGCTTTACATTCTCCAATCTTGGATGACATAAGCCACCCACGAAAGCAATCGCTGGAGATGAAAAATTAATAAACGAACCCTTGTGTTTTACCCAGAAGCAGACCTACCGCACGACACTGCCACGGTCTGACGTGTCGGCTTGGTCGGGAAGATGAATGGAGGCGTCACTAAGCGCGACACCCATGATTTCGTCTGGGGCCTCAGGATACCCTGAATCTGAGTTCCTGCCCTCATACAGTACGAGCGCCGCGCAGCAGGCTACCACTGGGGGAATGAGATTAGAGATGAGCAGAATGGCGTGCTTATCGCAATCGGAGGGTGTTCGCATCAGGAGGATACCTAGCGCAAGCACTGGCGCTGAATAGCACACGTACGCCACAAATATCGTTGTGGACACCGCGACCCTTTTTGTTACTTTCAGCTCCTTGACGATTCTCGATACAAAACCGGCCACAACAAGACAAATCACAGGTGTGGCAGTAACAACTATGGTAAGAGTATCAAAAAGACTTCGATTCACGTCATAGCAATCATTAACATCAGACCAGAAGCTGGTGATAAGGAGAAGAATCGCAGGTGCAACTAATAAGGGAAATAACGCGACGGAAATAATGGTAGACCGACGCGAATTGAGCACGAACCAAGAGCCTCCGTACAATATTCGCCCGACATACTCCGCCTCGAAGAGTAGTAGAATTCCATCAATTGCAACGGCTAGTGAAGATGTGAGGATTCTGATGCCACGGTTACGGATATCCACTCGCAACGCGCCATGTTCACCGATAAACAAAGCCGCGAATAGCACCCAGGTACACGCGAACTCGATTGTTAGACATGTCCAGAACATCAAGTTCAACCCACATGAGCCCTTTGACTTCAGCACACCGAAAAACACTTCTAGAACTGCGAAAAACAACACTCAGAAACCCAGAAACGCCATTCCGATTTTGCGGCAACCCTGACTTGTACAGTTAATACGTTTGAAAAACTGCGTTCTGCATGAAGTGCCTATTGGGTAGTGCTTCAGAAAGGAATTGTAGAGAAATGTCAGTTCCATGAACTAGTTCCGCCTTTGCACCTCTAATGACACGTCGGTTTGCCCAAATTACAACCAGTTGTCAGAACAGTCTCGCATCTATGCGAAGCACAGCTTGCAGTGGAATCATGCCGGTACCTGTTCCGCAGTGCAATTCAGGCGCCACCCCCGGGATCCACAGTCTTCTGGATTGAACGGTCTTCGCGGTACCACATGGGTTAATCCGCAGGTCATAAACAGTGAGTCGAATATCTCCAGTATTTATTTGAGAAACTCGATTACTCCATGTTTCGTCGTTCGAAATCGACTTCTCTTGTTTGCTAACTGGCTGGGAGACGCGCTTCAGTTACATACTTTAACGCATCACAAGTGCAATGTCAAGTAGGTGCGCTTCTCGTATGCTTCAAAAGTTGGTGGGTGCTGTTTATAAAGGTTGGAACTTCCGAAGTGTCTTCGTTACTATTCGTTTATTGGAATATATTTCGATCAGCTCCGGGAACTGTAGCAATTCCGATACTGATACAGTGAGTTTCTTAGCGTAACGATCCCATTTGGCATGTTCAGACGTGTTCATTTCTTTTGGGCAAATTGAATAGAGGAGTCACTTGGTGAAACACTTGTGATTTCTAATTTGAAAGCGATTTAATTGGAGTTGACGCCACTCGAAACTCCTGAGGTATCGCATTGCTCGGAAAGACGAACAGAGGCATTGCAATGCGCATCACCTCGATTTTCGTCAGGGACCTCGGGATCTTCTGAATCTGGGTTCCTGCCCACATCGAGTACCAGCCCCGAGCAACAGATGACCACAGCAGGAATAAGATTAGAGATGAGTAGAGCCGTATGCTTATCGCATTTGGAGGGTGTACGTATCATGAGGATACCTAGCGCAACCACAGGGGAAAAATAGAACACGTACGCCACAAACATAGCCGCGCACCTCGCGACCCTCTTCGTTACTTTCAACTTGCCGAGAAATTTCCACGCAACAAATCCTGCAACGAGGCAAATGACGGGGGTAGCGGTAACAAGGATGGTTAGCGGGTCAAGAACACTTCGATTCACAGCAATGCAATCATTGACATCAGTCCCGAAGGCGGCGATAAGGATGGGAATCGCCGGCGTAAGTAATAGTGCAAATAACACCACAGATATGATTATAGACCGACGCGAATTGATCGTGTACCAAGAGTCTGCTTTCAATTTTCGTCCGATGTACCCCGCCTCGACAATTAGCAGAATCCCATTGATTGCAACGGCTAGTGAAGATGTCCCAACTGCGACGGCACGATTACGGAATCTCACTCGCAACGCTCCATGTTCACTGAGAAACAAAGCCATGGATTGCCCAAAGGCGCACGAGAACTCCATTACGAAGCCTGCCCAGAACACAAAGCTCCAACCATTTGTCCCCTTCGACTTGAGGACCCCGAAAAACGTTTCCATAACGCCGATAATCAAGGACCGCTCCATTTCGGATTTGAGAGACCCCGGCCGGTCGGGTTGATTCGTTTGAGCAGCCTCGTTCCCTCTGAATCGTCGTGTATGGGATACGCACTTCCGTTACATATCTTAGTCGCTTTACTTAGTGCACGCCCAAATGTTCGCGAGGTGTATTGATGTACAAACGGTCAATGCTTTACACTGCCTAATCCTGGACAACATATGCCACCCACGACAGCCATTGATAGACAAGAGAGATTCGTAAACGAACTAACGCCCGACGAACAAAGGCAGCCTTTATCGAGCGTCACACGCCCGGTTGAGTGTTCGACGATTCGGAAAGAGAAATCGGAGCAGCGAACGGTGCTCTGCGAACACACATAATCTTGCGGCAATCAAGAGTGCGAGCCCGAGTAGGCGTGCTTCTCACACGCATCAAAAAGGTGGTTAAAGCTATTTATAAAGGTCGAAACTTCCTAAGCGATTTCATTTTTACTCCGTACTCATTTATCGAAAATATTCCGAGCAACACCAAGAAATGTACCGATGCGATTTAACATGTTCAGAAGTGTTTCATTTCTCTTAGTCGAGTCGAATAAAGTCACTTGGTCAAACACCTGTAATTTCAAATTCTAAAGGGATTCAATGAGAGTTGACGCTACCCAAAACTCTTGGCATATCAAATTCCTCTGGAGTTTGAGCGGAGGCATCGCTAGGCCCGACACCTGTATTTTCTCCTGTCACCTCAGGATCTTTGGATTGTGGGTTCGTGTCAACATCGAGGACGGACGCCGCACAGCAGGTGACCACAGCGGGAATGAGATTAGAAATGAGCGGAATCTTGTGCTTATCGCAACCGGAGGGTGTTCGCATTATAAGCAGACCTAGCGCAAGCACCGGCCCAGAATAGCTCACGTACATAACAAGTATAACCACAATGTACACCGCGACCCTTTGCGTTACATTCAACTCCCGGACAAATCTCAACGTAATCAATCCTACAACAGGACAAATGACAGGGAAGATAATAACAACTACGGTTAGCGGGTCGAGAAGGCCTCGATTCACGACAAAGCAATCATTGATATCAGGCCAGAAGCTGGTGATAATGAGAGGAATCGCGGGTGCGACTAATAATGGAAATAGCACAACGGATACAATAACGGACCGCCATGAATTGAGCAAGAACCAAGAGGATGCGCGCAATTTTCTTGCAATAGCCACCGCTTCGACAATCAGTAGAGTTACATCGATTACAAGGGCTATAGAAGGTGTCCAAATTCTGAAGCCACGGTTTTCGAATTCGACTACACAAGCACCATCTTCACCGAGAAACAAAGCCGCAGATTGCACACAAGCACACACAAACTCGATTATCAAACTTCCCCAGAACAATAAGTTCAATCCTCCTTTGCCCTTAGACTTAAGCACACCGAAAACGGTTTCCACAACCGCGACAACCAACAACCATCGACCAAGAAAAGCCATCATGAATTTGCGAGACCCCCCCGGTGTTCAATTAATTCGTTTGACACACCACATTCCGTATGAAGCGTCAGTTGCATAGTGCTTCAGCATGGCACTATAGCGATATGACGGCTACTTGAACAAGTTCCGCCTTTACACCTACGGTGACACGTCGGCGTGCCCTAATTACGACCAGTTACCAAACCATTCCCCAATGTACGCGCGGCAGTACATCGGCGTGCAAGCACGAATCGGTTGGAATCATTCCGGTAGGTGTTTCGCAACGCAATGCAGGTGATACTGTCGGGATCCACAGTGTTCTGGATTGGCCAGCCAGTGTGCAACAGTGCTGGTTTACACATCGACCAGGAAGAGGGACTGCATTACTTGAAACACTTCTTGGTTGAAACTCGATAACTAGGCGACGCTGTCCAGATTTCGTTGTTCGAAAGCGGCTTCTCTTATTCTGGCAACCGGTTGGACAATACTGTGTGCTTCAATTACCGTACATACTCTTACTGCTCTTGAGTGCGGCGTCGAGCAGGCGTGCTTCCCGCACGCTTCAGATGTCCGCTACAGCTAATGCTATTTATAAAGGTCGAAACATCGAAAGTGTCTTCATTATTACGTACTGTACTCATTTATCGAAAATAATCCGAGCAGCTCTGGACAATGTACCAGTTCTAATTCTAGTCTACAGCGATTGATAGCGAAACGATGGGACTTGACAAATTCAGACGTGCTTCATTTCTCCTAGTAGTCAAATCTGATTGAGGAGCTGTTTGGTAAAACACAAGTCAATTGATGAGAGTCGACGCTACCCGAAACCGTTGAGATGTGGAACTTCTCGGGAGTTCGAACAGAGGCATCGCTGTGCGCGATGTCTGCATTTTCGCCTAGAACCACAGCAAGCCCGGCGCCAATATTGTCGCCTGGGAGCATAGGATTCCCTATATTTGGGTTCGTGCCCACCTCCAGGACAAACGCCGCGCAACAGGTGACGACGGCGGGGATGAGATTGGAGATGAGCAGGATCGTGTGCTTGTCGCAATCGGAGGGTGTGCGCATCAAGAGGATGCCCAGCGCGAGCACAGGCGCAGAATAGCACAAGTATGCCACAAGCATAGCCGCGACATTCGCCTTACTGTTCGGCAGATGCATCTCCCAGCCAAAGCGCAGCGCTATCCACGCCACGCCAACACAAATGATAGGGGTAGCAACGACAATGATGGTGAGCGGGTCAAGAACACTTCGGTTCACGACGAAGCAACCATTGATAGGAGGCCAGAAGCCGGTGATGCCGAGAGGAATCGCAGGTGCAACCAACAATGCGGTCAACACCACTGCGATTTTTGTGGAGAGCCACGAATGGCGCAAGAAGTAATCGGAATCGTACAACTTTCGTCCGATAACCGCCGCCTCGACAATGAGTAGGATTCCATCGATTAAAACGACTACGATGGATGTGCCCATCCTGAAGCCGCGGTTTTCGAACTCCACCACAAAGGCGCCATGTTGGCCGATAAACAAAGCCGCGGATTGCACACACGCACACGCAAACTCAATCCCCAAACTCGCCCAAAACATGAAGTTCAATCCTTTGCCGCCCTTCGACTTCAGCACTCCGAATAACAGCTCCCCGACCGCGAAAACAATCGACCATAGACCGAAAACGGCCATCACGCGTTTGCAAGACCCCGCCTGGCACGGTTTATTCGTTTGACAATCAGAATTCTGTATGAAGCGCCATTTGGGTAGTGCGCTTCAGCAAGGACACAATAGCGATATGACGGCTACATGAACAAATTCTGCATTTACACCTATAGTGACACGGTGGTGAACCCTCAGAGTTCTGGATTGACCAGCCGGTGTGAAGCTATGCCGGTTTACCCGCAGACAAAGGAGAGGGACTCGATCGCTTCGAAAATTTGTTCGCCGAAATCCGATTGCTCGGCGAAGCAGTCCATACTTCGTTGTTCGAAAGCGGTTGTTCTTATTCTGCCAACTGGTTGGTTAACGAGCTTCCGTTACACACTCTAACACATCACGAGTGCAACGTCGGGGAGGAGTGCTTTTCTCAGGCGTAGAAGGTCAGTTAATGCTACTTATAAAGATTGGAACTTACGGAGTGTCTTCGTTATCACTCGTTTATTGAAAATATTCTGAGCAGCTTGGGGAATGTGCCAATTCCAATTCTAAAACACAGAGATTGTCAGCGTAACAATGCGATTCGGCATGTTCAGATGTGTTTCACTTCTCTTAGTCCAGTCGAATAGAGGAGTTGCTTGGTTAAACCCCTGTCATTTCAAATACCCAAGGGATTTGACAAGAGTTGACGCTACCCGAAACTTGACATGTGGAATACCTCAGAATTTCAACCAGAAACATCGCTATTTGGCGATACTTAAAGGTTCCTCTGAAACTTCAGGATTTCCTGGATTTCGCTTCGTGCCCACATCGAGGACAAACGCAGCGCAGGAAGTGACGCCAGCGAAAATGAGATTAGAGACGAGCAGAATCGTGTGCTTATCGCAATTCGAGGGCGTTCGCATTAGAAGGGCACCTAGCGCAAGCAGAGGCGCAGAATAGAACATTTACGCCACAAGCACGATCATATAACTCGCGGTCCTTTTCGGCATTAAAACTCACAGCCAAATTCCCACGCCATTCACGCCGTAACAAGGCAAATGACAGGGATGGCGGTGACAGCTATGGTGAGCGGGTCAAGAACACTCCGATTCATGGCGAAGCAATCGTTAGTAGGAGCCAAAATGGCGGTGATGCCGAGAGGAATCGCGGGTACAACTAATAATTCAGATAACACCAGAGCTATTTTTGTAGGCAAGCACGAATTGTGCCAGAACCAAGAGGACTTGTGTAATTTCAGTCCGATGTACACCGCCCCGACGACTAGCAGAATCCCGTTGCTTAGCACAACTAGTGCGGATGTCTGCGTTCGAATGCCACAGTTTTCGAGTTCCACTACTAGTGCGCTCTGTTCGCTGATGAACAACTCCACGGATTGCACACAAGCACATCCGAACTCGATTCCCAAACTTGGCCAGAACATGAAGTTCAATCCTTCGCCGCCCTTCGACTTGAGCACGCCGAAGAACAGTTCCACAACTGCTTCAACAACAGATCATAGCCCGTGAAAGGCCATTCCGCCTTCGCAAGACCCCGCCTTGTTCGGGTTATTCGCTTGGCGGACCGCATTCTGTATGAAAGGGTTTTGCGCAGCGCTTCAGAAAGGTCAAGTCGAACACAGGACTTGCTTGATAAACACCCATCATTTCAAATTCCAACGGGATTTAATGGGTGCTGACTCTACCCGAAACTCCAGATGCGTCGGGTTGCTCGGGAGTTAGAACAGAGGCATCGTTAAGCCTGGTGGCTATACTTTCGTCTGCGGCCTCAGGATATCCTGAATCCGGGTTCCTGTCCACATTGAAGACCAGCCCCGAGCACCAGATGACCACCGCGGGAATGAAATTGGAGATGAGCAAAACCGTATGCTTGTCGCAATCGGATGGTATTCGCATCAGAAGGATACCTAGCGCAAGCATTGGCACAGAATAGCAGATGTACGCCACAAATATCACCATCATGTACAACGCGACCCTTTTTGTTGCATTCAGCTCGCTGACAAATCGCAACGCAATAAATCCCATAACAAGACAAATGGCGGGGGTGGTGGTAACATTCATAGTTAGCAGGTCAAGATAACGTCGATTCATGGCACAGCAATTGGTAATGGGAGGCAAGAAGCCGGTGATAAGGATAGGAATCGCAGTCGCAACTAACAATGCGAATAACACGGCGAATGTAATGATAAACCGGCGCGAATTGAGCACGAGCCAAGAGCCTGCGTACAATTTTCGTCCGATTAACACCGCTTCGACAACTGGTAGACTTCCATTGATTGCCACGGATAGCGACGATGTCCCAACTCTGACGCCACGATTACGAAAGTCCGCGCGAAATGCGTCTTGTTCACCGGCAAACAAAGCCGTGAACTGCACGCAAGCACACACAAACTCGACTGTTAAACATGACCAGAACATGAAGTCCAGTCCATTTGCGCTCTTCGACTTGAGCACGCCGAAAAACGTTTCCACAACCGCGACAACTAAGAACCATAGACCCGGAAAAGCCATTACGAATTTGCGAGGCCCCGCATTGTTCGGTCTGCTCCTTGGAGAATGTACTTTCCGTATGAAGCGCCATTTGCGTAGTGCTTCGGAAAAGGTATTATAGCGATATGACGGCTACATGAACGAGCTCCGCCTTCGCACGTGTAGGGACACATCCGTGTGTCCAAATTACAACCAGTTATCAGACCATTCTCGCATGTACGCGATACGGCACATCGGCGTGCAGGCACAACTCGAGGTGGGGATGTTCGAGTAAAGCGCGGTGCACGGGAAAGGAAAGATCCCCAGATGCTTCGCGCTTGCGGTGAGCGTATCTCGTTCGACCAGGTCGGCGACGCGCATGCCCCCGTGTTCCTCGCGACCGAAACGCTGTCATTCGGCATGCGTTCCGCAACGCAACGCAGTTGGCACTGCTGGGGTCCACGGTGTTTTGGATCGGCCAGCTTGTTCGGCACTACTCAGGTTTACCCGGTGAAGCAGTCCATATCTCGTCCTCAAAAGCGGCTTCCCTTATTCCGCCAACTGGTAGAGGAAGGTACTGTATGCTTCAGTTAGATGCTGTTCCCTATCAAGAGTGCGGCGTCGAGGGGGCGTGCTTCCCGCATGCATCAAAATCGGTTAATGCTATTAATAAAGGTCGAAACTTGCGAAGGATATTCGTTGCTACTCGTTTATCGAAAATAATCCGAGCAGCTCTGAGGAACTGTACCAATTCTAGTATACACAGATTGCAAGCGTGACGATGCGATATGCCACGTTGAGGCGTGTTTCAATTCTCCTAGTCAAGCCGCATGGAGGAGTCGCTTGGCAACACACCCGTCATTTCAAACTCCAGCGGGATTTGATGGGACTTGACGCCGTCCGAAACTCGAGACATGTCGAACTCCTCAGGCGTTCGGACGGAGGCATCGCTCAGCCCAGCACCGATATTGTCCTCGGGGGCGTCGGGGGCATCTGAATCGGGGTTCGTGCCCACGTCGAGGACGAACGCCGAGCAGCAGGTGACGACGGCGGGGATGAGGTTGGAGATGAGCAGGATCGTGTGCTTGTCGCAATCGGAGGGTGTGCGCATCAAGAGGATGCCCAGCGCAAGCACAGGCCCGGAGTAGCACACGTACGCGACGAACATGACCAAGTAGCGCGCGACCAATTTCGGCATCATCAACTCCCGCACAAACCTCCACGCCACCATCGCGACGACAGGGCAAATCACCGGGGTCAGAGTGACGATTATGGTGAGCGGGTCGAGAACGCTACGGTTCACGACGAAGCAGTCGTTAATCGGCGGCCAGAAGCCGGTGATGAGGATGGGGATCGCGGGTGCGACCAGCAGCGCGAACAGGACCACGGATATCACGATGGAGAGCCGCAGGTTGCGCAAGAACCACGAGGACTTGCGCAGTTTGCGCCCGATGTACACCGCCTCGACCACGAGCAGCACGCCGTCGATCAGGACAGCCAGCGAAGACGTCCACATGCGGATGCCGCGGTTTTCGAACTCCACGCGGAACGCGCCGTGGCGCCCGATGAACAGCGCTGCCGACTGCACGCACGCGCACGCGAACTCGATCACCAGGCACGTCCAGAACATGAAGTTCAGCCCATCGCCGCCCTTCGACTTCAGCACGCCGAAGAACGCCTCCACCACCGAGAACACCACCGACCACAGGCCGAGGAAGACCATGCCGATTTCGCACGGCCCCGCCTTGACCGGCTCATCCGTTTGGCAAAAGACATCTCCTATGAAGTGCCATTTCCTTCGGGTCGCAGCCTCCCAGCTGGTTCATAATACATGCCAAAATCCCAATGTCGCATCCTCTACTCAGGCCTCAGCTGCATACAGCTGTGAATCCCGCGCACGCCAGCAATGCCGCGCATAACTTTTCCTGGACAACGAGTTTTGAGCACCTTTTCAACACCGAATAGTAGGTCTACTCCATCACATTCGCTATCACGATGTGATGAAATACAACCTGTTTTTCTGTCAGCAATCTCGCGCCTCATACAAACCTTGCCAGTAGTTAAGAGGTCAGGTACAGGCATGCGAGTCGTGATAGGTTGTGTCTTGTGCGCGGGATGCGAGTGTTACTGGATGTCTACACTTACAGGTGCAGGTGCACGCGCAACACGCCAACTGTAATTCGCAACCGCCGCACTATTCGAGCTGCGCCACTACATCGACGCATTCTATTAGGCGGAAATAGCGGCCCAATCCGCACATGTTAAACGTAGGCTGAAAGTGACTGACTGGCTCGGCAGCCAACCAGCGGCGCAGCGCGAGGGAGCGAGGGAGCGAGCGATGAGGGAAAATCTCGCCGCGTAGGAGCGGTGCCACCATCGCAGTAGTGGGGAGACAGACGCGTGGTAGAAAGAAGCGGAAAGCGTGCTGTACTTATTGAATGAATGAGAGATCAACGCACAATCAACGAACAAACACCTACTGTACAACTTAACTTTCTAAGCAGGGCGGGGTGCGCCTACGCGGCCAGGGCGGAGCGGAGTCGCAGTCGGGGGTTGGTGGAGGTCCTGCTGGCAGTGTTGGAGCGGCAGGTGCGGGTCGCACGCATGCGCTCCAGCATCTCCGACCGCACGAGGACGGCGGCGCGGGTGGCCGCGCGGTACGCGCCGTTGTCGTCATTGACCATGCAGTCAGATTGGAAGCGCTGCACGGCGCGGCGGGTGACGTCCGTGAACGAGTCGTGCTCGAACCCGGGCGCCAGCAAAAACAGATAGCCCAGCGTGTACAGGACGTAGTGTAGATGCACGACTCGCGGGCCTCTGTCGCCAAACTCCAGTGGCGCGGGTGGCGCTCGTAGATCCTCCGCGCGCGCCTCCTCGTAACTCGCGTCCGCCTCCCACGGATACTCGTACACCGTGAGTGAGGTGGCACGCGAATACTCACGACGGCAACGCTCGCAGAGCGACTCCGCACCACACTCGTAGCGAATCCCTCGAATCGGCGAGATGGCACAAGACGAGCAATAGACGCCCCAATGCGTACAGAAACATGCGTCGGCTATTCGATGTTCCGCTGTTCGCGGTGATGAGGGTCTCGGTGGCGAGCGCGGTCGTGTTGGTGGGGTCCGCGCCCCACGCTGTGTATGTATGTTCATGGGTGGCGTGGTATAGCCAGATGCACGAATATTCAGGGTGGGCGTGCTAGATCCGGCGTAGAGATTTGGCGGTGGCGGTGTGACAGAGCGAGGCGGTGAGTTTGCACGCGGTGGCGAAGGCGGTTGAAATGAGCTTGCGGCGGGGATGTTAGAACGAAGCAGTGCGGCGACGAGTGGGGGCGAGGGCGGGCGCGAGGCGGTGTGAACGAGCGCGGCCATCATGTTGCGCAGCGCAGCAGAGACCGAGGGCAGTTGCGGCGCACTGGTCCCAGCCGCGGTCACTTCGACGTGCCCCGCCATGTTCGCGGCGACGTGCAGCGCGAGGTCGCTGTCGATGGCGAACTCGGGCTCGCCGCTGGCGGCGACGAACACGAGCGCCTGCGACGCGCCGAGGCCCAGCGTGTCGCGCAGGGTGGCCAGGTCGGGCGCGCCGCGCAGCGCGCCCATGTCAACGGTCTTCATGGCGGCGGGCGGTGGTGGCGTGCTACTCGGTGGTAGCGCGCAGCGATTCGCTTGGCTTGGCACGTACGCGAGCGTGTGCGCGTGCGCCTGTATGCTTGCGTGCAGTCAATTGGTCGATCTATTTAACGTTGTTTTCCTTACAACTGGTACACGTAGCTGTTTCGCGCTTATTTCTGGTGGCCTCACATTTAACGATCTCCCGCTTACGAGCGATAGGTGCTGCGTGTCGCGCTCGTTTCGCCGCCCCGCCCCCTCGTTGATTGATGTGGCTCCCGGCAACCGCCCCGACACTTCATATATCTCCCAGCTTGCGTGCTCCCTGTGCCACGCCCCACCACGCCTGCACTTGTACGCTTCCCGCTCCTGCAGTCTTCGTCCACGCGCGCATCGCCTCGCTTTCTATTTTCCTCTCCACAATCGTCCTGGGACAGACACTGATGCAAATTGAATAAGTGTCACTTTATTCTTTTCTTGACTGTGTTTTTCTAGTTATAGAAGCCAAAACGCCTGATACCGCTCAGTGATGACAGGCTAAGCCAGGGCGTGGTGCTACACACCTTATTTATTCTTGACATCACGAAATACCAACTTAATCCTCTTCTTCATCATCAAGATGTTGTGCTAATTACATCTGGGTCACTCCGGACTAACGAAATAGGCCGCGAATTATCTGGTTAATAGACAGTCTACAAAACGAAACATCAACACGTATTGTAATGTGTATAGTTTTATCGACTGGGACAACTCCTGTACTATGACAGCGCCCAGTGGAGACACCAACACTTTCGCAACAAGTGGAATGACAATTTGCTTCTGCAGAACCTCGATTCAATGATTGATCAACTTGAGGCTCCTAGTTTTGCTTCTTTCTAGGAGAAAATATGGTATCTAGAAATCAGCTATAGCTTGCTTTCCCTCAATTACCGTATCTCTAATGAATGTGCAGAGAACTGCGTTTCTCCAGTATAGAGAATTAGACGACCTGTAGAAAGCTCGGGACAACTCGCACAAGAGAAAGGTACGAGTTGGGACGGCTGGAAAACTTTCAAAATCATTTCGCGAAATATGTGTTGTATCTCAATTCTTTCGGTGCCACGAAATCATATTTTCAGCAAAGGTATGGAATAACTTATTTGTTTGTATTCCGAAAATTTTTCATACATCAATACGTAAATTCTTAGTTTTTGAGGTTTCAATAAAGCACTGGATCAGTTGTAATGAAAGAAACAAATAAGTATCCTTCTCCGAAATTTTTTCCAAAGTTTCTGAAATAGTCAAGTATGCAAATCATGAGATATTGGAGAAAAAGAGTCATGACAGATTATTATTGTGTACTTTAATCAAGTTTTCAAGAAGACACGTCACACGATTTTTTGAAGGAAAATTGATTGATTTTTTAACCCATTGTCGGGTTCGTGCATTATACGCTTCGGCAAGTCTTACCTAGTTTCTTGATTTGCTTGTTTTCCCAAGTTATACTTTTAGAATTTTCGACAAGTGCAAAATGCACAGACATTACTCGGAGATACTTTGATTACGCCTACACACGCAAAAAATTAAAAAAATTTAATGCTTAGTCTATTTTGGAGAAAAAATAAATGTCTCAAATCTATTAAATGAATAAAAATTCAGTAGTTTCAAAGTCCTGTCTGAATCTTGTGTTGACATTGTAATCGCCGTTGTCTTCGTCTGCGTAATGTATGATGTATCGAATTTGCATATTTCGATCCAGGAAGGTGTATACAGGATTCATGTTGTTTTATATCGGTAAATGTAGCCTTAGTAACAAGAAGCAATGAAGGTGTGTCGCAAAATTTCAAGATGTAGCACTAGGCAAAATGCTGCATATTTTTTCAACATAATTTCTTTACTTTCCTCACTTTCAAATACTGCGACGCGCTACGAAGAATGCTTATCGGTTTCACGAGATTGTACTGTAGCGCAATACGCTCCGATTTTGGGTGTACATTAGTACTCCATTTAAGGGTGTCACCAATCTAGGGGGATACTCTACCCAACTAACAACCTTTTGTTTTATATAATAACTATTTTATAGATTTTTAGAAGCTATTGGCTGTTCAGCCACACCGAGGAGCTAATCGGTAGATTTTCGCTTTACAGTAACTATTAGTATATAATGCATAGTTTTTCGAGACACTAAACAGGACCTTGGCCGATCTGCTCTGAACAAGAGTTTCACTCTCTGTATTGTGTGGGTCGCTCCCTCTGTGCTTGTGGACCGTGTCCTTGGTCAGTCTTCCCTAACCTCGTGTGACACACGATCTAGTTCTCTACTTTCAACTGCCCTGCTCCCTTTGTGGCCTGGGTAGGTGTGGTTTCTTCATTTGCACTGAGCTGTGGTT
>JAAUYH010020096.1_pt1 | contig 23315 bp, 12 predicted proteins | sample 7278061 | NCBI WGS metagenome assembly JAAUYH01 (sample SAMN14350203, study PRJNA611818) | marine sediment metagenome | isolation source: surface marine sediment (0.6m) | place: French Polynesia: Moorea | collected 2018-08 | reverse complement strand
TGATGGTTGATCCAAGGCTCACGGGTGTCTGTGCCACTCCGGCTTTTCGTGGGAAATTGCGCGCAACTCGGTCATTGCGTAGTGTTTACCGGAACGACGGCCCATCTCACAATTTCCTCCGCCCCTGCTGGAAAGACCTATCATGTGGAAAACTCTGCTGAGTTAAATGACGATCCATTCGCGCAGCGCCTCACGAAACGGCGTGATTTGGTGTAGAAACCGCGCGCACCCGGTTGCGCGATAACGCAATGCGGGAAGAGAACGATTGTCAGAGCGGGGGCGAGGTGAGGGAACCCAGGGTGAGCACGAAACACGTTGACACAAAGCTTGCACACGATTGCACGCTTAGGTACGAGTCAAGGTAAGAGGTGGTTGCCTGACAAAACAGTGCGCGATGATTGGTCGGGGGAATTTTGATATCGACCAAATTAACGTAAACTAAGAGCCACCACATGTTGCTACTCGCATTCTTCACCTCAGTCGCGCCAGCGTGCAAGCCTCCAGTGGGACCATGACACATCCGTTCGACACGGCGGCGGTGCGGGCGCTGGCGATCGCGTACGTGGGCGCGAGCTCGCTGGTGGCGGGCGCGGCGACGCTGCTGGTGGTGGGCGTGTTCTACGTGCTGATCGCGCTGTGCTGCCACGCGGCGGGGCTGCGCCCGCGCGTACTGGCCGCGGCCGTCACGCGCTGCTGCCTCAACCTGTTCACGGGGCACATCGAGCGCTTCGGCGGCCTCAAGCTGGAAGTGCGCGGCGACCCCGTCACCTCCGAGCGCGCCGTGCTGGTGTGCAACCACCGCTCCTGGGTCGACACCATCGTGTTAATGTCACTCGCGCGCCACAGCGGCATGGAAGGCAACCTACGTTTCGTCGCGGACAAGCAGCTGCTAAAGCTGCCCGTATTTGGCTTGATAGCCGCCATCCTCGACGTGGTGTTTCTCATCGAGCGCAAAGCCGCCACCTCACGCGCGCCCCTCTCCCGCGCCTACGGGAGGCTGCGTCACTACGGGCGCTGCGGTGTGCCGTTCTGGTTGATAGTTTACGCGGAGGGCTACCTACGCAGCGCGGTGAAGCTGGCTGCCGGGAGGGAGTTTGCGGAATCGCGTGGGCTCACCCCACTCAAGCATTTGCTGCAGCCGCGAACGAAGGGCTTCGTCGCCGCCGTGACTGCGCTGCGCCACGAGTTGGACTGTATTTACGACGTCACCATCGCGTACGGCGACAAGCCGTACGACGAGGTGACCCCCGGCGGCGGCGAACTATACGTCGTGCCTGCGAGCAAGGACCGCGTGGTGAACGTGCACACGCGGCGAATCCCCATCTCCGAGGTGCCGCGCGACGAGGACGAGGCGAAGGAGTGGCTGTACAAGCTGTATCAGGAGAAGGACCGACGGCTCGAGGAGTTCTACACGGCCGGGCGCTTCGACGCGCCGCGCGTGCAGTGGGAGCGCATCACCCGGCGCAGGCTGTTGCTCTATATCGTGAGCAGCCTCGCGGTGTCCGCGCTCTGCATTGCGATCGTGGTGCTGATCGTGGCGAAGCTGCGCAACCCCACGGAACGCGTGCTGCCATCGGTGATATGGTGACGGCGGGTGTATAGGTGTTGTTCAGATTTTGTCGAGGTAAATGGATCGTTTCGAATTCCACATTAATCTGAAATAATCCTGGAACAACACCTCGCAGATGCCAATATCTCAGTGTCATCTCCAAATATTGCTCGGCAATCGCGCGTATCTTCTGCGGAATACTTATTTCAGTCGAACCGACCAGCCGCACGGTACGATCTCGTACTACCATACACCACCCCGAGCGCTGCACAACACATTCGACGCAACATGGAAAGCGCGGCGTTCACGGTCCCCGGGATGTTCGGCGCGACGAAGGTCGGCACCAGCACGTTCACGAGCGCGCTGAAGTGCGAGGCGAAGGCGCGTGGGAGCGAGGGCGGGGTGCGGATGGCGGTGGACGCGTTCCAGAAGAAGTTCCAGACGTTCGGGAAGATCGGGATTGACTACTCGCGGCCGAAGAAGCTGGCGGCGTACAAGCGTGGCGGGTTCGACGCGGCGTCGATCGAGTACCCGAACCAGCCGTCGTTCGCGGGCAAGTACCAGATCTCGAACTGCGGGCGGATGAGCGGGACGTCGAAGATCCTGATGAAGTACGACGAGTACTGCGCGAAGGGCATGCTGCAGGTGTTCAAGCGCAGCGCGGTGCCGTACGGCGTGTACACCACCGCCTGCACCGAGGGCACGACCAAGGGCATGGCGCACGACAAGCGCGTGTTCAACCGCACCCTCGCCTTCAAGCAGGCCCAGAAGCCTGTCAAGATGCGCCTCACCGAGATGTACGAGGCACGCCGCTGCGCATTCATCATGGCCAACGGCTGCCACCGCGAGGAGCAGCAGTTCAAGAACATGCCCATGTCCGCCGCCACCTACCTCGCCGCCAAGAGCGAGGCCTCCGGCGCTTGCTACCGCACCGTCACCCCCGGCTCCGTCGCCGAGGACTACATGAGCTCGGGCATCCGCATGCAGCTCAAGGCCAAGGGCAACCCCTACGGCGTATACACCGTCGGCGTGTGCGCCGAGGGCTTCGCCAAGGGCGACGCCGAGATGCTCCGTGTCGCGGCTCTATCCGCAGAGTACCGCGCCATGCAGCAGAGCCCCGCCAAGGTCACCGGCTCCGCCTACGAAGCCAGCCGCACCGCCATCAAGTTGTATGCGCAGAACTGCCACCACGAGCAGGAGCAGCTGTGCAAGTGGCCCGCCACTGCCGCCGCGTTCTGCAGGTACTAGTGTGGCGGTGCGTCGCCCCTGCGCCGTCGCTGTTGCCTGTCCCCATCGCGCGCTATCGTAGCATTAAGAGATTTTCACACACTTGCTTCTCCTGAAAACGCCGGTTCGGTGCCGTGTCCCTCGTTCATCCCTTATTCGCGCCAAGTAAATCGCTCCGTGTGGACAGGTACGCGTCCCTGACTTGTGCACATGTTGACTTGCTGTTGGCTACCTCGATGCAGACTACCTTGTTTGCATGGTATATTTAGAATCGCTTAACGGTATTATGCTTTTGCACGGTTGCACATATCAGTTACCGACTATTCACAAGCTCGCGCGCGGGGTACAGTGTTTGAATGCGAATGCGGACCGCCACGAGTTCCACCAGCACTGCGGGTGACTTTTGTTTAACAGATTGCACAGCACAGCGCCACACTCGCTGATGTTTGCAGTATGGGACACTGATACGGTTCACCGCTTCAACACAGTGGTCCCACTGGATGCGTCACTGATCGCTGGCAGGTCATTGCAATTCGGGAATTTGAGTGCTCCAGGGCTTGATGCGATGGTCATTATCTAGACTTGCCAGTGTTCTAGAACACTATGAATTACTGATCACATCGCCCTTACAGTCCTCATCACCAAGTTGCATAATATGGCGTGAATCTGATTCTCTAGCTGGAGCTCCTGCTTTTTGAAGAAAGTTTGTAACTTGCTGTTCCTGTGCGGATCGTTTCCGATAAAGCCAATTCGTTATTTGAGCTGCCCATCAGGCTGAACTCATCTCTTGTCCACGTGCACGATTGATTTCGAATAAATTTCGCACAGGTCTTTCCTACGTTATTCGAACATTCACAGAGTGAAGACCACTTCTAGAATTAGTGCCGTAGCTCGTAACGTTGACTAGCGGTAGCGCTTCTCTCAAGATTTTGGAATCCTCGAGTGTACCGAACTTGTGCAGATCGGACTCGACCAAACTCCAATTTCTCGGGACAATATACCGTCCCTTCCCACTTTCTCTCTGTTGACAACGTTTCCTTATCGCAGCAAACATATGGTTGCAATGTGCGGAACAGTGCGGGTACCTTTCCGATCGTGGATTCCATACACATGCTATAATTCGCGGGTTGAGGAAGGAGAACTGCATTCACATCCGATGTGGCGGTAGTTTATCTGGGAATGAACGCTCTTACTGTGTTGTTGATGCGGAATATGGCGTAGGGCACAGATTGCAATTTTCTGCCGTCGAGCAACAACACTACAGTACTGTAGTTTGGTAATTCGATTTGTCACACTTCGAAATGTACCGTACCGTAGAGTCTAAGACAAAAATTGACTAGTATTGTCAAGATTAGTGATTCATGATTCTCCTCAACTAGCCTAATCTCAGTCTCCTCTGTTGCCAGGACATCGAATTAGGATGCTTACGTTCATGTTCCTGGTCCAGCCTCATCTATTGGTCTAATGCCATCAAGTTTGACGACAACGATTATCGGTGTAGCATGAACGAAACTGGGAATGATTCAAAGCGAAGACAATTGAATGTCGCAGACACACAACACGACACATCACAAATGCAAAACTTCACCACATGTCCACCCGAGTGTTCTTGTGCGAAGTGGGGTTTTTTCAAGCGGCTGTAACCAACGAAACGACCTTTCCTAGGTTATTGCTGCAGGTTTCGTCTCGTCTAGGTCTTCATTGTGCTCACCGACCCCCGGACGTGTCTAATGAGGTACCGTTTGAAACTCAACTCGTCGTGTGGGCGTGGCCGTCCAAATATAGTTTGCCCCTAGGCAGCGGTTTTCCTACGACTGTACGAATTGGGCAGGTGTTGAAAAAACGTGTTGTCATTTCTTGTCGGTCGAGCGTGGCACGAAGAATCGGGAAAGCGATTGCTTATCAACATTGAAACGCCTTTCTGATTCGATTTGTCAAGCGGAATGCTAAACGTCCATGAGGATCAATGCTACGATTTAGCGTGGGACATCTCACTCACGTCACTGTCTAGACGTTTCGATTGGATTGCATCGCAACAGCCACTCTCAATGGCGCGGCACCAACTTTCACGGGCATAGGCGCGGAACGAAGGGCGCATTGCGAATTCTAACGAGACATCACCCACACATTCACACGCGTTGTAAATTTAGTGCACTTCCTACCCGTTACATAAGCGATACACGGACATCGTGCACCTCGTCCAAGCAGTTGCAGCACTCTTGCCTCGGGTGCGAGGTGCGGAATGAAGCGCACAGCACGGTGTGTTGGGTCGATTCTGTAACCGCAACACGCAAGGACGGGGACAGTGACTTTCCGTTCCATCGTTCCAACTAGAGTAGCTAGCACAAGATGCAAGTACGAAAAGCCCGATGAGGGCATGCGCGCGTGCCAAGACATTCATTGGTGTACGGGCAGAAATAGCAGACCCTCGCACATTTCCCTCCCCACTCTACCAGCGCAGCGTGCTACAGTATGTACCAAGTATCTACAGCGGGACGGAGGCGAACAGCGATTGGGAGGGGTGTGGTGTACGGTAGAGAGGGGTAGTACTGTACGGTGGGGGAATGACTGTAAATCGAGGGGCGTATGACACAAAGTGAAACGGTCGATGTCGAAAAACCAAGCAGTAGCGGGGAATCAATTTGTCCAAATCATCGACCATTGGATGTGCGTTTTTACAAGCGGCGCCAGCGCCGTTATGTAGCCTTGGCATCCGAGCGGGTTGTGGAACACACACGCTCACACGTCTTCGGTAATCGGCTTCCGTGTCGCACTCGGTAGTCGACATCGTGGGCGAAAACTAGTGCCAGGTGATAGCAGGAGGTTTGCGTGCTCCAGGGTACAGGGGTGTACGGCGCGAGTGGAGCGGATTGGAAAAACGACAAAATTTATTGTTGAGATCAACGAACCTTTCCTGCATCGGCCTACCGTATAGCGGGAAGCATAGCGTCTGCGTGTAGTGTACCACACTGTACACCCAGTGACGCGACGCCTACCCCTTCCATTCAGCGCGATACCCCCACCGACATACCCCTGCATCTCGCGAACGAGCCCACTGCAGCAAGCCGCCATGCGTGCCGTGCGCGTGGAGAAGGAGGTGCTGCGATTCGCCGAGCGCGGCGAAGGCATCGCGGCCAGCGACAGCGTGAAGCTGGAGAACCTGAGCGATGCGCCCGTCACCTACAAGATGAAGACGACCGACGCGCGCAGCTTCGCCGTGCGCCCCAACCTGCGCGTGATCGAGGCCGGCGGCTGCGTCGACGTCACCATCGTGTACAACGGGCGCCGCCGCCGCTCCGCCAATCCCCGCTTCCAGCTCGAAGTGGCCAGCGTCCCCGAGGCGCCCTCGTTCGAGCCGTCCCACTTCTGGGCCGCGCGCAAGGAGGCCCTCAAGTGGGGCAGCCGCCGCCCCGAGGACGTCGCCGCCGCCGCCGTCAAGGTCTACAAACTCGCGTTCGACGTCGAGTTCTTCACCGACGACTCCGACGCTGAGGAGCCCGAGCCCGCCGAGGACGACTCCCGCACGTCCCCCGGCCTCACCGCGTACGGAACCGCCGGCTCTAACTTCACACCCATCATCCAACCCGCCAGACATTCCTCCAACACACCCACCAAGGTGTACACTTACCGACGTGCTAGCAGTTGCGCGCCGCCCAGCCCCAGGATCCCCTCCGTGCGCGTACCCAGCGCCAAGGCGCCCTCCGGCCGTGCTGCTGCCACGCCCAAGTCGTCACAGCATTCTCGACGATCCAGTCGCCGCTCACAGCGCGCACCAATACCGACAGTACCGCCACCACCACCGCCACCCGCCGATGACGACGAGGACGGCACGAACGATAGTGACGCGGGCTCGGTGGAGGAGCAGGCGCCGCCGCAGGCGAAGGAGCAGTCCAGCATCCACAGCGGCATCAAACCGCCCGACCCATCGCCCGCGCACACGTCGCCGCTCGAGCCCGACGTGGGCCAGCAGAAGGCCGCCGCGGTGGTGGTGGTGTCGAGCCGCGCGACGTCGGCGCGCGACGGTAGCAGCGGCAAGGCGCGCATCTTCCTGCAGCCCATGCCGCCCAACACGACCGTGGCCGAGGCCGCCGCCGCCATCGCCAGCTGCGTCGAGGCCGACGGCGGCAGCCCCGAGCTCGTCATCATGTCCGACAAGAAGGACGACAAGGCCGTGTCCGTCTCCGCCGCGGCCGCCGCCGCGATGGCCACCGCCGAGGCCGGCGGCGACGAAGTGGAGGTCGTCATGGCCAAGGACGACCCGCCCAAGAAGGACGTGTCGAAGAAGTCCGACTCCGAGTTACGCCCCGAGCTCGACACCGAGGAGCTCAGCTCCGCCCTCGAGGCGCTCAAGGAGACCGCCGAGAAGAAGCTCGTGGAAGCCAAGGACCTCGCCGAGGCCCGCGAGATCATCGAGGAGAAAGGCATTGCGGAAGATGACCACATCGAGGAGGCCCTCAAGGAGGAGGAGAAGCAGAAGCTCCAGGACGCCGCCGTCATCGAGGGCGCACTGAAGATCATGGAGAAGGAGAAGGAAGCCGAGGCTAAGAAGGCCGCCGAGGAGAAGAAGGTCGAGGAGGATGCCGCGGCGGAGGAGGCCAAGAGGATGGACGAGGAGAAGAAGGCCAAGGCGGAGAAGGAGGCGTCCGATAAGGCGGCTGCGATCGCGGCCGCCCTGGCCAAGGCGGAAGCTGACGCGGAGAAGAAGAAGGAGGAAGAGGACGAGGCCAGGAAGTTGGACAAGGAGGCCGCCGAGAAGAAGATCGAGGAGGCCAAGGCCATGATCGCCGAGCAGGAGCAGCTGCTGTCGGAAGCCAAGGAGGCGTTGGAAGAAGCGAAGAAGGCTGAGAAGGAACAGAAGCTGGCCGACGCTAAGGCCCTCCTCGCCGAGGCCAAGGGCAAGGAGGCGAAAGAGAAGGAGGAGGCCAAGCAGGCGGAGGAGGAGAGGAAGGAAGCGGAGCGCTTGTTGGCTGAGGCGCAGGAGAAGGAGGAGGCCGAGAAGAAGGATAAGAGTGACGAGGAGGAGGATGAGGACGAAGATGAGAAGGATAAGAGTGATGAGGAGGACGATGATAAGGGCAAGAAGGTTGCAGGTGGTGCGGCTGCTGCGGCGGCGGCGGTCGCGGTTGGCAAGAAGAAGAAGGAAGAACCTGACGAGGACACGGATGGATCGAGCACGCTGAGTGCGGGCAACTTGCGCGTGAGTCAGGACAGCCATGAAAGCCACGAGACGGGCACGAGCCTTGCGAGTGCTGGTACGAACACGGCCAGCAGCGAGAGTGATGGAGAGGGTGGTCGACGCGCGAGGTTGAGGAAGAAGGTGCATGACAAGAAGGAGGAGTTCAAGGACGACGTGAAGGGATTCGGATCGAAACTGAAGCGGGGCTTCATGAAGATCACCGGCAGGGGCAGTGGCAGCGAAACGTCGAGCTCGGACGAGGAGGAGAGGAAGAGCAAGAAGAAGGAGCGTGGCAAGAAAAAGAAGGACAAGGACGACGATGAAGAGGAGGACGAAGACGAACAGCCGGAGAAGAAGGTGGCGCAGCGACTGGCGGCGAGCAGCGATGAGACGGAGTCGGGCCTGAAGGAAGGCGAGGACGACGAGAATTCGAGCTCGACCAGCAGTGACGCGGCGAAGGATGCGGAGATTCGGGCGACGATCAAGCAGTTGCAGGAGTTGATACGCAAGAAGCCGCTCAGTTCGTCGAGCTCCTCGAGTGGCGACGATAGCGACGGCACGTTGCACAACGGAACGATCGCAAGCACGCCGCCCAACGAACGCGCGTTCCCGGCGGAGGAGGTCGACTCGAATTTCGGAACGGAGCCGACGGAACGCTCGTATTCCGAGGGAACTCGCAGTGGGGGACGATCCAGTCCCAGCCGACATTCGGACCGCAAGGGCAAGAAGAAGACGGACTCGCTGAGTACTGCGACGAGCACGAAGCACTCGAATGGCCGCATCTATATGGACGGCGCGGTGGGCTCCGTGTCGAGCGCGAACACGGCGACGAAGAAGAGCAAGAGAAAGACGCGCAAGTCGAAGCGACGCGGGGCGACGAGTGACAGCGATTCCGACCTGGGTGGCGCGCTGAAGAACCCCGCGTTCAAGGGCGCCAGTGTGATAGAGCCAGAGGCGGATGAGGGCACGACGAAGAGCGTGCGCTTCGCGGGAGCCGCGGCGCCGCACGGAAGCGAGTTCAGAATGAATGTGCCGTTGGCGGCAATGGCGCATCCGGTGCCGCACGGCGTGCAGGGTGTGCATGACTATAATAGTAGCACGGAAGAGGAGGAGGATGAGCCTGGGTACAACGCGCAGCGTCGTCGCAGACGAATGCGGCAGCCCGAGGATCGGCCCGAAGTGGAGACCGAGGAACATGCGAGGATTAGGAAGAAGGTGCGTGCGAGAAAGGCGACTCCGAGACACTCGCCGAGCAACTCGCCGCCCAAGGTCATGGTGGCGCACGTCGACGGCGCGCTGAGCACGGAAGAGGCGCAGCGCACCGTGGAGAAGGCGCTGAAGAAGATCAGGACGGAGGGCATGGACGCCGCGGTGGACGCGACGGATGAGGATGGCATGCTGGTCACGGAGGACGGGCACCGCGTGAGGCTGGTGATGAAGGACGCTGTGGTGGACGCCGACGAGGACCAGGACGCAGATGAGCTGACCAAGCTGTACGCCAAGCTGGCGCGAACGAACAAGGAGTTGGCCGGCATCAACTCGGAGCTGCTGGCTGTGGACAAGAAGCGTCGTAAGAAACTAGCTGTGTAGAGTTTGTGAATGTGCGTAGATTTTCGTAGCCTTTTAAATTGTGCAGTATTCTGAACGTCGCGGTGCGGGCGATGCAAGCGGTAGTTCCGTTGGGTTGGCGAATCGAGGCACCGGCAGGTGTTGCACGTTAGCTGCAATGTCCAACCTGTGTCGTACCCCATATTCCTCATCAACACGAGAGTACGAGCGTGCTTGTGCGATAAGCTCTTGCCGTATCGTTTGCGCCTGCAGTTCTCCCTGCCTTTCCTCGAAAATTCCAACATGCGTGATCGAATCCTCGGTCGGGAAGGTACTGTCGCAGCACATGACGACCACCACTGCCACAGGCCTGTTCTATGAGGAGACGATGCATGAAAGGGCTAACTTGATCTCAAAAGCTGGGTTCGGTATTTGGAAAGTGCCGACAGAGAGAGAAAGAAGGGCCGGTATAATGCCTCAAAGAAATGAGAGTGTGCGCTAAAGACTGGTCTAGTCGGATCGACACAAGTTTGGAACATTCGAGTATTCCGAAATCGTGAGAGAAGCGATAGATCCACCGAGTTGCGAGTGGCCGATTCGGGCTCGCACTGGCCAACGTTACGAGGTACTAAATCGGCGATAATCACTGTGTGAAATTGATCACAGACTCTGTTTTACTCGGACAAATGTTCGAGGTATGGAGTGAAGCCATGTGGGAAGTTTGTTCGAAAACACACGAGTAGGTGAAGATGTGAAGAGTTCAACCTTTCGTATAAAGAACGCACGGATCTGATGGATGACACAAGCAACGAATCGACTTTATCGGAAGTAACCCGTACAGGAACAGAAAGGAATGAACTTTCTTCAAACAGCATGAGCTGATGGTACAGAATGAGATTTGCGAGGTATCACGCAGGTGTGGACGTTTGTTTGCACTAGCGATGTGTAGTGTTGGCTGTCTAGTACCTTCACTCGTTTCCAATTTGAATCATTTCCCAGTTGCGTCCATGCTATGCCGATGATCGTTGTCCTCAAACAAATTAGCCCGAAACCAATAGGTGAGACGGGCACAGGAAATCTACACGAGGCTCTGTGTTTCCCAATATTGAGATAGACCTCTAAATACAAGAGACTGAGATTAGACCAACAGAAAAGTATCATGAAACAACAGTCTGTCCAACTACCTCAATTTCTTAGACTCCACCGGTAGTGACCAAGGTAAACACGGCGGCTACTATTTGAGTGACGAAACCATGTAGCGCACTGGTCAAGCGTGTTAGTTTGATATCGTTTATGCATGTTCCCAACCACATGGCGCTACAACAAGCAAACTGACCACATGACAGGCACGGGTCACTGCGGCGGCAGCTTGAGGAACATGCAATTCTGGGGGTCACGTTTCAGGAGCTGCAGGAGGGCGGCGGACGCGGGGCGGGCCTTGGGGCGTACGACGCCGGCGTGACGGAGGAGGTCGCCGTCGGAGCGCTGGGCGCCGAGGGCGAGTGTGCGGCGGCGGCGCTTACGGGCCTCGGCGTCCTCGGAGTCGTCGTGAAGGAGGGGGCGCACGACGAAGCGGAGGCCGCAGCGGAGGGACCAGGTGGCGCCGTAGAGGCGGTCGAAGGCGTGCGCGGCCATCGCGCGCGTGGCGTACACCAGCCAGAACGCGCGGCGGCCCTGCAGCAGCGCCGTGCGCACGCGCAGGGCGCCGCGCGCGCCCGCGCGTTCCGCGTGCCCGCAGAACTCACGCGTGCCCAGCGCCGCCGGCGCGCCCCGCACCAGCAGCGTGTTGGCGCACCCGCCCGACGCGCACACCGTGCGCGCGCGCGTCTCGAACGCGCCCCGCGCGCGCTTCTTCGCACCCGGCTTCTTCCGCTTCTCCCGCCGCGCCGCCCGCCGCTGCTTGTTCTCCACGATTTCGCCCTCCTCTACCTCGACCACCGACTGCGGCGACTGCGTGGGCCCCATTTTCGTGGTGCTCGTGCCGCGCGGGTGGATGTCGCCGTTGTTTCCGCTGCACGCGTGGCTGGATGTGTAGCGGAGCCTTGGCTAACGTCCTACCATTTGTTTTCATTCGCTGTGCATGGCAACATTAGTTCAAACTATTCCCGCGCACACCTTGTTGACACCATGTTGTCCCGCCCAATACGCAGTACAATAGTGCGCTTGTCAAATTTCTTATTGATTTATGACAGTCGCAATATCAAAAGCTTCTCAGAACGAAAGTGCGAGGGTAGGAGGATAAGCCAATAAGTTGGAAGAACTGCTCGCCGCTTTCGGCGGAGCAATGGGTGTATTTTGCGAATGAATTTCGGGGGGGTCGAAAAATAACTGAAATAAAGCAAACGTGAGCCGTGGTCTGCAAGATGCACTTCAGTTGTGCATCGATCGAGCGAATGACATGGCCACCGGCGCCAAGATGAAGGTATCGGTGTCGACGAGATCGGGGCGGCGGCTCGGGGAGTTCGAGCTGGAGGCGAACGCGACGGTGGAGGATCTGCAGCATGCGATTCACAAGGAGCACCCCAAGTGGCACCCGCAGCGGCAGCGGCTGTACGCGCGCGCGGCCGCGGGCGCGCGCGGCGCGGTGCTGGCGGCGGGCGCGGCGCTGAAGGACGGGGACGCGCTGGTGTTCAAGGACCTGGGCCCCCAGGTGTCGTGGAAGCTGGTGTTCCTACTCGAGTACCTGGGCCCGCTGCTGCTGTACCCGCTGTTCTACACGCAGCCGCGAGCGGTGTACGGCGACCTGGCGGGCGCCGCGCAGTCGCCGTGGGCCAAGGAGGTGCAGTTCTCCGCCCTGGTCGCGTGGACCTTCCACTACGCCAAGCGCGAGTTGGAGACGCTGTTCGTGCACCGCTTCTCCCACGCCACCATGCCCTACACCAACCTGTTCAAGAACTGCGCCTACTACTGGGGCTTCGCCGCCTGGGTCGCCTACTTCGTCAACCACCCCCTCTACACCCCGCCCAAGGAGGACCTGGTGTACACGGGCATGTGCCTGTTCTACCTCATGGAGATGGGCAACCTCAGCAGCCACATCACCCTGCGCCAGCTCCGCCCGCCGGGGACGAGAGTGCGCCGCATCCCCCACGGCGGACTGTTCGAGTACGTCACCTGCCCCAACTACACCTACGAGATCATGTCCTGGCTCGGCTTCAACCTCATGACCAAGACCGTCTCCGGCATCCTGTTCATGGCTGCCGGCGCGCTCCAAATGCTTATATGGGCACAGAACAAGCACCGCAACTACAAGAAGGAATTCGACGGCAAGGACGGCCGCGCGCTCTACCCAAAAAGTAGGAAGATTCTCATCCCTTTCATTTACTGACCTAAAGCGACGTTACACTCTGCAGTGCGTTTGCGGTGGAGACCGTTGGTCAGGAGTTACGCAGGCAGAGATGCGAAAATGTTATCGCGGTCCGTCACAACGGACAGAAGCGTTGTAGGAGATGTTATTCGCGCAGACTTTGCATGATGGGTGATTTAATCGTCAGCTTGCAGCACGCCGGCCACTTGGGCCACATTTCGATGGGCGTTCTCGAAAAAGCAGCGTAAACTGTTCCGTACTTCCTCGTGACTTCCCCGTCCCACAGGCAGCACCTCGCGCGTCCAGCCGGGAAGCTTGTTCAGAACGTCGGGGTTTTTGTACCGATGGTCCAGCAGCAGAATGCTGCCGTAGTCGAGTTTGTGCCGAATCACACGGCCGAGCGCTTGATTCAACGCGCGATAGCCCTGCGTTTCGTACCACTCGCTACCCGACATGTGCGGCGTGCGCTTCGACGAGGCGCGCTGCCGGTTGTTCCACGCTTGCTTCCGCACAACTTGGAGGTCGCCTTTACTCGGGAAGGGGATCCCAATGATAATCACCGCGCGTGCGGTTTCATCGCGAAAGTCGATGCCCTCGGCGAGCTTGCCCCGGCAAACACCGAACAGCACGGCGCCGTCCGGCGAAGATGCGCGTACCGCGTAATCCGCCATCATTTTGTCAAAGTCCTCGCCTCGCCGGTTTGGTTCGAAAAACACCCCGCCCTTGGTCTCGCATAGACGTTCGAACAACCCCGTCCCTTCCCAGCGAGCCCGCAGTTTGTCCAGCAACCTATAGCTAGGCAGGAACACCAATACGCCCGACGGCACTAGCTTGCAATACGACTCGATCGCCTCGCCCAACGAGTCTTGAAACGCGAACGTGCTCGACCCCGTGAATGTGGCATCGAATAGGACCGCTCCCGGGCCTCGTGCCACCACGCCGACGTGCAGTTGTTTTCGCACATTGATAACGTGCGGCAACGACTTGGTCACTTGGAACTCCGTCCCCAGTTCACCCGCGAATGAACGCAACGGCGACAATGTTCCCGACGTCACAATAACCGAACGAGCCATTGTCGAGATGGGTTGAAATGATACCGCCGCGTTGAGGCACCAGAGGTTGAGTGTGACATCTAATTGGAAGTCGCGAACACGTCGCTGCAGTACCAACGAGTAGTCGTCCGGATTCGAGAAGTAGTACACCATCGTCGTGGCTAACTGGTGTGCCACGAATAAGCAGCGGCTAACTGACTTTGGCACCTCTCCGTCTTCAGCATCTTCGTCTGCGAGTAACGATAGTTGTCGCGCTCGGCGCCGCCGTTTTCTTTGCGTGGGTCCCTGAGTGTTCATAGTCTGCGCTGTAGGGTCAGGTCCGCCATATCCTGCATTCCCATTCCCAACATGATTTGCCTGGCCCTCTTCCTCTCCGTCATAGATATTCTCGTCTCCTCGGTTTCCGTTCGTGCGTTGGGTATTTTTCTCAGCATCTTCATCGTGTGTCTCACGAATCAACGTGATTCCTTTCTGACACTCCTCGATGCACCGCTCCGTGATTCCGTGGTCAAGGAACAGGTCATGGAGGACTTCGCCCTCATGCAGCGCGAACTCCAAGTCGTAGTCCTGCTCGAGGGGTTCGGCGAGCACGGCGTCGATCAGTTTCAGCAAGTTCGCGAACGCCTCAATGATATCCTTTCCTGCCAGCGCCAAGTCGCTGTTGGGCGAGCCCAGCTTGCCTTCCTGTATGAGCTCAGCGAAGTCGTCGATGACCTGCCGCAAGTCCGCCACGTTCACCGTGAAGCTCGCACTATCGCGCGCGTACGTCTCGATGTTGTGCGCTTCGTCGAACACCACGATGTCGCCCTTGATGTTGATGCCCGCGGCGTCGCGCACTGTCTTGTCTACGATGTAGCTGTACGGGCAGAATATCACACTCGCTTGCTTGTACAGTTCTGTACTCGCGTAATACGGGCAGCCGTTGTGGCCTTTCCCGCGATTGAACAGCTCCTCAATGTCCCACACCTCGCCATCGAGCGCTGGGTCCTCCGCAAGCTGCTGCACGTTGTGGTAGTACATGCATGAACGGGCCTTAACAAGCCCCTTGCACACGTCGTTTCGATTCTTCAGCTGTTGTACCTCTGGCCGCACGCAGTACTCTCGGCGACTTGCGAGCACGGTCATTCGCGGGCGATACGATGTTTTCCGCAGTTCCTCGACGATTTGCGACACTTGGTTGTGCGTCCGAGTCGCGTAAAAGATGCGAGGCACTTTGCGCGGTAGACGGTCTTCGTCGTCGCCACTGCCATCGCCACCGTCGCTTTCCGCGCTCTCGTTTTCCGACTCCGCGTCGAGTGGGGCATCCCGCTCCCACGATTCGAAGCGTGCGATGAGATGCGCGTTGCTGAATGTGTCCTCGGGGTCTTTGCGTACCCGCCCACTTCGCAACTTGGCGTGCTTCTGCCACTCCGTGTCACGGAACTGTATAGGTGTCTGGAAGTCTGCATCACTCCCACTGCCCTCTTCTTCTTTCGGCTTTGAGGTGGCCTTTTTTCGCTTTCGAACTTTCGCACGTTTTCGCCGCGGTGTCTTGATATCTTTCGTTTCAGTGCCTATTGCTTGCTCCTGTTTCACCTCTGCCTTTGGAGTTTCCTCCTCTTTTTTCAAATCCCTGCTTTTTTCTCGCTTAGCGGGTGCCGCCCGTTCGTCATTATCATCGTCTTTTTTCTCCTCCTTAACGTGGCCAGTTTCGGCTTTCGCCGGAGAGGTTTTCGGGGGTGATAGCACGTGGCATTCGTTAGCCTTCTCTTGCCGCTCGATGCGCTTCTGACTGATTCGTTCGGCGATTTGCTCCTGCCACGCCAGCGCGCTACACAAAAGCGCGAGACTTTTGCCGGTCCCAGTGGGCGCCTCCAAAAGAGCGTGCGCCCCCCTGTTCGCCGCAGTAATCGTCCCGTGCATCAACGCATTCTGCGAACGATACGGAACATACGGGAATCGCACAGGGACGCCGGCGTATCGAAACACACGCTCGTTCTGCTCGTCCTCCATTGCCATCGCTTGTGTCGAGCATGCACGACATCGCCAGTCGTTATATAATCATCATAAAAATAATAACAATTGACGCGTCATTTGAGAGTTGTACAGATGTACTCGAGCTGTATACGTGTACAGTACCATGCATTCGAGAAATGCGAACGCTCAATGGAAATCTGCGAGTGCGACAGGGCAAGGACGTTTAGAACCAACACTCTGTACCAGAGTGTTTTGTTCAGTGGTTCAGACGTGAAAGAATAAACTACTGTGCTGTATGGATTGTCGTGGTGGAGTTTGTGCAGCTGCATGTATCTCAAAACCAAAAAATGGCAGCAAATCCTTGTGTATAGCACCAGCCTATCCCCCCATCACTCACACCAAGTCACGCAATTAATCTAGCATGGGCTCAACATGTCGTAGTGCAAATGCAAGATGCTTAGCAAGGGCTATTGGTGTCAATTCTGGTGCCGATCTCGTCAAATTCAGAGATGGTACGAGTGAAATATTTTGGGTTGAGAATAATCACCTTAGAGAGTGAGATCACGATAGGAATATGGGGTTTACCTGAGTTGTGTGTCGCTGATGTGGCGATTAGAGCTATTGCTCTGGCAGCTGCGTTGAAATTTCCCATCCCCTGGCATTCGGTTTCCCTCGACATTTGACCGCGGAACAGACCCGGCCTTACAACGAAGATCCACTGTACAGTACATGCGTCAAGCGACCCAGAGAGTTCAATGAAACCCAAGAAGGTTTTCGGTGGGGCTCTCTGTAGGAAGATGAGTCACAAGCCCTTTTACAGATCAGTTGTTGCGACGTTCGTTCGCAGACTAGCTCGTGCAGAATAGCATGCACGCACCTGGTGTACAGTACCCGTGGTTATTGCTGCGATAGTACGCAGGAATTCGCCCCTGTATCCGGCATGTTCCAGAAGTGTATTGTACAGTATTAAGAAATCCGACGAAAACAAGTTCACTTGTACGCGACGACTGCGTGGATAGGGTCCAGCAGGTCGAGGCGGTGGGACTTTGCGAAGCCCACTTCGGCAGCCCACTCGCCGAATTGTTTCGCGGAGTAATCGAAGCCGCCCTCCGTGTTGATCATCATGGCGAGCGACATCATGAGTGCGGGGACGGACTTGCGGCGCTCGTCGTCGATGAGCATCTCGATGGCGACGAAGCGGCCGCCGTCTTTGAGCGCCGCGTAGGCCTTGCGCATCAAGGCCAGCTTCTGCTCCACGCCGTAGTTGTGCAGCACCATGGCCATGACGATGACGTCCACCTTGGGGAAGATCGCCGCCTCCGCCAGCATGTCGCCCTCCACGGGGATCACGCGGCTCTGCATGCGCTGCCGCCGCACGTTGTCCTTCGCCAGCTCGGTCACGGGCGGCAGGTCGAGGCTGAGGCACGTGACGTTCGTATTGATGCTCGCCACCTCTACGCTCAACTGCGCGCTGGCGCCGCCGACGTCGAGCAGCGTGGCCACGTTCGAGAAGTCGAACACCCGCGCGAACGCGCGGTGCGCGTCGGTGTTGTTCTCCGTCATCGTGGCGAGAAACGCTTCCAGCCGCGCAGGCGACGCGTAAATCGAGTCCCAGAACGTGCACTTCCCACCGGTGCTGTTCCGCTTGTTCGCCTCGCTCTGCACTTCGCCCGTGCGCAACCCCTCGGTGAGATGGCCCCAGAAAGAGTACTGGCTCTGCGCAGCCTGCAGCAGCATACTGCCGTTGTAGCGGGGCGAGGACTGAACGAGGAATGTGGCGCTCTCCGGGGTGTTGGCGTATTTGCAATCTGGGCCGTCGCCATCGCGCTCGAGCACGCCCAGCGCCACCAGGGCGTCGGGGAAGTCGGGGAACCCCCTCGGATGCAGATTTAGTGCCACGCGGATCTCTTCCGCGGTCTTCGGCTCCGTCAGCACGCTGAACAGGTCCAGCTCCACCGCGGTCAGCAGCGTGCGCGAGGCCGTGAACGCGTAGCCCAGGTTGAGCAGGCGCCTCGGGCTGAGTGCGGCATCGGCCATGGGTGCTGGATCGGAGGCGCGCTTTTTGCACAAGCAAATAGGTACAGTATGCAGCGGTGTTAAATTGATGGGATCGTGGTTGTACACTACAGTAGCAGACCATTGCATCATGCTGGCCTTCTTCAACCGTGTGCAGTTCGATCTCGTAGCAAGCACGAACGTGCCATTGTAGAGAAGATGGCTTTTCGACGACCCGCCTTGTGGAGCGGCATTCGCATATTAGCGACGCCATTGGTTTTGACGCGTCAGATGCATGGGAGTCGATTGTTCTATGGTGCCAAGCTGTTAGAACAAGGATGGTCCAGTACTCTATGCTAAACAACTGTTCCTTGACTGGATAACTGTTGAAAGGTGCGGAACGAAATCACTCATATTCTGCTGCGCTTGACCAATTTCTACGCGACCCACGTCTTCGCTACTGTTGCTGTTGGATACCGTACACGTACTGCCGCACGGCACTGTACCTGCAATCCGCTGCCGCTGTTTTGAATGCCACTTTCGGTTTTGAGGTTCCAAGAAAGATGAAGTGAGCGTGCACCGCCTGGGATGTAAGCGCCACGCACGCCTGCCATCCAGTCCGTTTTAAACAATCCGATACTCGAAAATTTACGTATAACATCGAATGAACCTCAATCAAATGTATCTTTCCCCGAATCGCCTGCCGATTGATCGGGGAGTCCATATCGGAACCTTTCCCAATACGGTACTACTAATAATGGAATGGTACTGGCTCACGAGAACGAACCTACTAGGATGGGAAACGAAAGGATTCGATGCAGCAACACAAGAGGACGTGGATAGGAAAGGAGATGATGATAGGTGCGTTTATTTCTTCCCGTTGCTCGTTTTGATCAGTTACCTACACGACAGAAAGGGAATCACAGACAATGAAAGCGCACAAAAAACAATTGGCCAAACAGTACCGGTACTGGTAAACACAAGTGCACGGGTACACCAAATCACGAATCAAACACATGGGGCAGAACTCATGAAGACACAGAGTGCAATTTACAAGTGCCAAGCATTATTTCGTCGCGCCTGTGCCGCTTGCCGCCCTATCAGTTACGACGCAAAATGTCGGAGACGAGGGTCAGCGAAACTGATAGGAGCGCGAGCAGACACGCATATCAAAATGAAACCGACCAGTCTATATCCGGCGCATTCAGAATGACGTCGTGCCAACACCATGGATCCGGCGAACTACAGCGGGCGCAGGGCCAAAACGTGTCGAAAAGTCACGCGATGCGCGCCGCTCACCGTTGCACGGCGGTGACGTTCTGCTTGACCCACATGTTGGAGTTGCCCACGGCGCCCTTGCGCACCATGCCGCGAAGCGCGGTGGTGAGCGACACCTTGCCGCGGAGGTGGATGTCGGTGTCGCTGGTGGACGCGCCGTCGAACGCGGTGGCCTCGAACAGCATGCCGCCATCGCGGATGAGCGACACCAGGTGCGCGGCGGTGTGCTGGTAGTCGGGGATGTGCTCGAACACGTCGAGCGCGAACACGGCGCCCACCTGCTCGGGCACCGTGGTGCCCAGCTGCAGACTGCGGATGGGGTCGAACTCCAGCCCGTCGCCGTTGTCGACGTACGGCTTCACGAACGTGATCATGTGCTCCAAGCCGTGCCGCTTCGCGCGGAACTGTGCGAACTCGAACTCGGGGATCCCGATCCCGAAGTAGATGCACTTGATCCCCCGCTTCGCCAGCGCCAGACAGGTGTTGCCCACGCCCCCGCAGTACTCCAGCACGGGGCCGTCGGCGGGCGTCAGCGGGTACACGTTCAGGTTCATCGCGCGGTGCAGCGAGTTGCCCCAGAGATACCCCACGCTGTGCCGGTAGAACTCCGTCGCCTCGCGCGCGGACCGCGGGTTGATGAAGCGGTGCTCGACAACGAAGTGGTGTTGACGCAGCCGCCGTAGTCGCGCGAATAACTCGGTCTGGTTCATGGCCGTGTACGCGAGCAGATCGCCGTACACGCCATGCAAGAGCGGATGCGTCAGTTCGGTGCGTAGCGCGGCCTCACTGTACGTGGACACACCGGCGGTGGTTTCCGTGTCCAATTTCATCACCAATTGGGTGTCGTCGCTCTCGCAACTGCTGTTGCTGCCTGTGGCGTCGTCGCATTTCGCGCAGTCTGGGCAGGGCGAACGGATGAATTGTGGCGGTGGTGCCTTCGCGGGCTCGGGCTTCGGACACGGCCGTGAGGTCTCGTACAGCGGGAGGAACAGCAGCGAGAAACAGACTCCCGCCATAAACGACCCGAACACGGTCGCGCTCAGTGTGGCACGCTTCGCACTAGGCATCTTGCATCGGCGTCGGCGTCGCGCTTCTCGGTGGTGTCTGTAGTGTAGGTGTGAGTAAGAGTCAGCCCATTGATCGGATTGGAAAACTGAACAGAGTGTTGGGGGCCGGCTTACTCGTACTGGCTTAGTGCTTACCAGGTGCTGCCAATCTACGTCCTGATGTCGTGGCACTTGGCAACAGGTGACTCACGTCACGATGAAACACAACGGAAAGGTATCATTATTGCATAACGGGAAGCTCGAAATTAGAATCGTGTCAGTCTGCGGGAAAGCCAAGTGTCATTCACTGGTAGAAACCATTTCGTGTCGAATTGATCTCGTGGATCAAAGCACCTTCCCCCACGAGATACGGTGGTAGTTGAGGAGGATGGCGAGCGTCGATATTCAATCCACGGACCGATGATGTTGCTCAAGGTGATGTTCAATGCAGATGGGCGGGTTCGATTATTACGTAAGACCATTCGATGAACGGGCAATCGAAATGGGATTCGCAAAGCGGTGCCGTCTCAACCTTCTGGACCTATTCATGCGGTCGTTGCGTATAAGTGAACTTGTTTTCGTCAGATTCTTACTGGAACCCACTAGAAACATGAACGAAGTTGTGCGTGTCATCGCGACAATAACCACAGGTACTGAACGACACAGGCGTTTCTGCTGCTCTTCAATAGCTTGTCAGCGAACGAACGTGGCGGCAGCAGACCTGAAAAAAGCACGAGATTCGTTTTCGTACGGAAACTCCTACCGAAAACCTTATGCATCAGAGGAGCTTTGACAGGGTTGTACAATTTCCCATGTGCCCAGTTGCACATGTTGACCATTGGCAAGCTTGAGCTGATTTCAGGGTAGTGTGCGCACGAGCTTTATTATTCTCACATAACACTTCGATGGAAGCTACAGGATTGGATCTTAGACGCAATCGAGCGCGCCGCAGCGACGAAATCGTAGCAACACACCTTGCGGTCCGAGCCACCAACGAAGTCGGCCATCATTTCGGAAGTGAGGTCAGCGAGAACAATTCGTCGGGCATTCACATGGCCTCTCTGCTGCAATTCCTTGTAGGCATGGCGAAGGATACGCGTCGCATACTCGACGCCGACGTGAGTTCTGCCGCAATTCATCGTGTTGAACACTTCTTTGTAGAATGGCTCTAAATACACCTCTTCATCAATTGGTCCCTCAACCGTCGTGACACGGTTAAACACCGCCACAAACGCGTCCTCGTCCACTTTCAACTCATCCGACACCCGCACGAACGCCGTTTCGAACTCGTTCTCGCTAACCTTTCTGCCCACACCCAGAATGTGAGGTACAATGTTGAGCGCATCCGTTGCTTCGGCAATTGTCAATCCACTCTACTTCCTTTTCCCTACCGAATACGCCTTGAATAGTAGTCGCACCGCGTTTTCGCGATGTCCTTCACTAACTGGCAATGAATCGATATAAATGGATTCAGTAAGTGCAATAGTTGAGCTTGATACCGATGGCTCGGAAGGACGACTGAATAAGTTTCGTAGCTCAATATGTCTATTGGCAGATTCAGCTGTCACATTTTGCATAATAGGTGAGGATGAGGAAGACACTGGAGACGAGCATGCGAATTCTCTATGCGGTGTGGCGCGCCCCTGTGAGTCCTTGATGAATCTGTCCACGGGTATGGTAGCGGCAGTGAAGTATTGCTGAAGGCTGGGAATTTCAAACAGATGGACAGCAAATGTAGTAGAATCGCCAACGACAATCCGCATGGAGTTGAGCAAACAGAACGCGTTGGCACACACATCGAGCTTGAATCTTTGGATTAATTCACCAGAGGGAATTCGATATAACATGACTGCATCGGAACTAGCAGCCAAGAGAATGTTTGATTTCGGAATAATGCGAACAAATCGCACATGTACGTCTTCTATGCTTATTTTGCCGAGACATTTCCCGTTGTCAATGTGGTAAACTCGAATCAGCATAGGAGAGAAGGAACTCGAACAGGTCACAAAATATTGTTCATCGTGTGTAGCGCATAGAATCGGATTCCCATAGCCTTCGTACACTCTGATTCTCCTCATTTCGTCAACATCCCACAACTCCGCATTATTGCCTGTTGACCCAATCGCAGCTGTTCTCCCATGCCCGTCCGTTTCGCAAACCGAAAGGGAGGACATATAAGTTTGAGACTGCTTTCACACTCCCATCCCTCCACGTGATCTTGGTTAAATTTCCAATGTCATCACCAACAATCGCGCTTGTACCGCTTATTGCCGCAACGAAACGAAGCACCACGGGCAATGCGCTCGATTCTGCCACCACTTCACCGTTTATGTTCAACACTCGAACAGAATTGCCAAACACAACCACCACGGTTCTGTTGTCAACAGCATCGATATCGTAGATTTCGTCATCGAAATCGGAGATGGTTCTGATAGAACGCGATTCTGAGGGTGACCAGACTCTTAGCGTCTTGTCTGCGGATATGGTAGCAAACGTCCCAATGTCATCGACCTCGGCGATGGCACGAATCTCTGAGGTGTGCCCTCGCAACGTGATTGATGGTCGCACTTCCATTGCAGACTAACTTGTGAATCTGTTCAGGTCACAATGGCGGCGCCAGCAATGTCTGAGTTACCGTACTTAAATTATGTGATTAGTGTACGTTGCCTACGCTAGCATGAACGGTTGAGGCATGGAGAATGGCGAGTGCGAGGAAGCACAACGTCTCACGTCGAAAGTTTACTTACTGAGGACGCAGAGAATACTGAACTGTACCGAAAGTACAGTAGTGCTTGTCGTAAAGACATGGCGATTCGCATCGCTTAACTGTGAGTACAGCACTGCATTGCTTGATTACATGTGCAGTACTGTAGTACAATCTTGTTCAGTTCAGTATCTTCAGTAAGAGTTGTGGTGTTTGCTGTAGACTGATGAATTTATGAATTTGATTTGAATTAGCGGACTGGGTATTGTTATACAAGTCTGTACAGTAGTACCGTACAGGCAATAGCCACATGGGTCACGTACTATTTTCGTAGATTTGATACAAACCATTAAATCACGCACTAGGATCAAATTGAAATAAACCAATAATTTTCATGTCTCTCAATACAGAGTGACACAAAGATGAGCGAGGACGTCACGTGTCCCAATCTTGACCGACCGGTCGTGACTGAGTTGGGGG
>JAAUYH010237850.1_pt1 | contig 23321 bp, 13 predicted proteins | sample 7278061 | NCBI WGS metagenome assembly JAAUYH01 (sample SAMN14350203, study PRJNA611818) | marine sediment metagenome | isolation source: surface marine sediment (0.6m) | place: French Polynesia: Moorea | collected 2018-08 | reverse complement strand
CTTCTACCAGCGTCACTGCATTTTGTAGAAGAAACATGTCGTCCACTGAAAGGACGTCTAAGGTTGCAGACCTGAACAAGATTGGCCCAGAATGATTATTTATTAACATTTAAAGTCCGTTAGATGGAAAGCAAAGTTAGCTTCACTGTGGAGCCCTCTGACAGTTTCATTGTCATTTTCGCGGAAAATTGTTATGCAACAAATCGAACATGCCTCGGTGGTAAGTATAACAGTTAGATTTCGACCTAGTGATCGGGTACCTTTTAGCGTATAGATATTTTAATTGCAAATTAATTTAAGCACAATTAGTTGCCCCATTCTACCTTCAATGAAAACAACCCGGCCTAATCTTTGTTGGAACAGGTAGAATTACAAACCTCGCTATTCTTCAAGGTATTCACTCTTCAAATTGTCTTGAAAAAGAAGAATTTCGCTGAATTCTCACAATACAGTGCAACACGTATGGCACGTGACACTCAAACCTACTGAACATCCGAAAGGCTCAAAGCAAGGTGTTGAGAAATTTTTGGCTTGGTCTGGGAACTATTCCGTGAGCAATAATAACTACTTTAGAAAACTAACAGGAGTCGAAGATCGTATCAAAACTGTAGAATTTCTCGCAATTTTCGAAACACAATAGGTTAGAGCCACGTTATCCCAGCATTCTAACTTGAAGTAGACGTTTAGCTTCTTTTGTGACCGATTTTGTCATTCATATTGTAGAACTGCTAGCGATTGTAATGTTTTGTACTTAAACATAAAGTTCAGATGTAGATATTTATGTTCTTTACACGAAATTTGATCAAAGTGCATGTTTCTTCCGTAAAACCAAAACATGTCTGACTTTATCACCCATACAAATTCAACTTCAAAACAGGTACGTATAAAAATAGATTTGGCTATTTGATTGTAGAGTCTTTTTTCGTAAAAGACATGACATTCAGTAAATTTTCTATGACAACAAAAGGTCGAGCTAGGACATTCAAACATTCTTCGATAATAACAGAGTGATTGTTTTGATTTATAACCGCATAGTTTAGGTTTGGATAAATGAATTATTCGAACAGCTCATGATTGATCACTCAAATGACAAAGTAATAATTTTCACTTGCAGAAAAACCTTTTGCATAATGACGGAATAGTGAATACATGAATGAAGGATTGGGAACATATTTTAAATTCTATGTGTTTACGATAAGTTACAAAACAGTCAGTGAGATAGATTTGTTTTGATCCGGTGTAAATAGCACAAAAACATTTAATAAATATTTGAAAACCGCTTTAATAAATGTGCAATATTTCAAAGTGTACAAAATAATTCTTATCACTCTTGAATTCGGAAGTAACAGCGATGGAAATAGCTCAAGATGAACAGGCTTTTACTTCTTCTGTCATCAAATGTAATATTTTTAGAGCATATTCAAAATATTGGAAATGATGTACTATTTATCTAATCTCATCTCTCTGTCGTAGAAAACTAATTATTAGAGAAATTTGAAAGTAAATTTTGTAGTTTAAAAGTAGACTCACACTTTAGCTAATTGATTGATAGATTCCTTATCTTTGTCTTGGTGGTGGGATACCCTGGTATCCCTCAAGTAATTGGAATCTAACATCCAAACAATATGCAGCTTCCGGGTGGCTTGTATCCATGTTGGATAGAATTTAGAAAGAAGAAAGGTATGGCAGTATCGGTTCAGTATGTTTACCCGCATTTTCATGACCAATTCATAACGTATTTGCAGACTCTATTCCTCTGATTTCAGGATTATTACTCCATATGGCTCCCGATACCTTAGTCCGTATTGCATATACCCTACTTGAAATAATGATTTTGGGGGAATATCATGAAACGGCAGCATCATATAGAATTTGTGCTCCGAAGCATTCTTGCGGTCCAAGCTCTACGTCCAACAGTTGAAGTGGTACTCTCCCAACAACCCAGAGACTTTAAGGCTCGTGAAAAAGGTTTGTTTATGCTCTTTCGAAGAGTAAAAAAGAGAGCAACCAAAAGCGAAATTCAGTTAAAGACTATTCCAATTCATTCATTGGGATCATGAGCAGCGGCTGCATCTCACATTAGTTTCTACACTCGAGTCTCAAATAAAGCCAGTACTAAACATCAGAGAAAATCTCGAGATTTCAATGAATAGCCACACAGATCTCGATATATAAACTCCGAGGACCATAATCGATGCGGACACTTCCTACAGTTCAGAGTGAATATTATTCACAAGCTAAAGTAACTATTTCAGATCCTTCTCCACCTGATAAATAAATGTGCCGTCCGAAACGCGAACACATTGATCTGACGTCTTGTTCAACTGTGAAATATTGAATAATTCGTTCTCTAAATAGTGCGTTGATTTCGAAAAGATTCTTGCATTGCTAATTAAGAAATGTCCGAACATGCTGCGGGTTATACTAGACATCAACGAAGAAATCAGAAAATCGACGGTTTTCAATCACTCGAAATCTCCAATAAATTCGATTAGAAATGGAAGCAGCATTTATAATGTGTCAGAGAATATCTGATAAGCAATGAGACCGTAAGTACTGAAATATTAGAAATTGTCGTCTTCAGCCAGATAAGTTGAGAGTTCTCTCTCGTTCCTTTTTTACGAATCAGGAAGCAATAGAAATATTTTGCTGGTTCATGTACCAAAAGTATGTAATTCTATTTCGAGTCACGAGTAACGATACAATACCTCATTCATGGTATGAATAACTACTTTCCTCGTGCCAAAAGATAAATCTTCAAAGACCAGTCATGAGTTTTCCATTCAACATGGCGAAGCGGTGCCATTTCCCTACATCTGTTCTGGTAATAGCTTTTACGATGCAATTCGTCCACATATTCTATCCAGCCAAACCTCAAGTTCCTGAAGGGTGTTGGCAATTATCTCCAGTCGCACATTACGAACAAGGATTTGCATATCTGCTTATAGACTCCCATGTACTGTGATGTGTATTCTGCCGCCGATAATCTCCTCCTTGACGACTTCATTAACATCAGACCACGTGCCGTTGGTAATAAGAATCAGTTCCGACGATACTGTGTCACGAAGACCACTGAATGACGCAGATTTCCTGGTTACATTGTCGTTCACCTCCCATGGTACGCGACGGGGGCATCTTTTGCTACGATGGATCAGTGATCAGCTGAAAAACGTACGATTAGCAGCGGAAATACACGCTCTCGTTAGGCGCCCCAACGCGCACACAACACAGCAATCCGCTCACAAGACCAGGATGAGCGTCAAAGGGCTTCTCAACTCAAACGACACGAGAGTCGCGCGGCCGACACTGAAGAAGTCGCGCATAGAGGTTAAAAACCTCATCAATTCTCCTTTTTCAGATGCCGACGATAAAGACACAGATATCAACGAAAGAATCCGAGGGAAGATATCGAATTTCTACACCAGCGAGCTTCGACGGTCCCACTCTACTTTCCGCACGCGTCCACCGACAAGCTATAGGCGCTCATACGGCGTTCTGCTCTCCAAGCCCCATCGAATACGTTGCAGACCGTACACAGAGTTCAATCCCAAACCAATAGCCTTCCGCATCCGCATGTTAGACCGAGTGTTATTGAACCTTTGCATTGTGATGGAACTCCTGACGCTGCAAGCTCAAAATCATGCATACCACTAAAGCGAACATCCATGCTTGCACATTGTGGAAACGGGGACGAAATTTAATACCGCCATATTCCTCGCGGACGAGACAAGCATCATTAGAGCGCGTATCCTTTGTTTCTCGCTGGGTGTCATTTATATCTTTTCTCACTGTTTTTTGCTGCGTATAATTATTCGCGAAGAATAATTCTGTACCCAAAATATTTTTATACGGCCTGTGAAGGGTTGGGATGATTATAACGAGTGAGAATATCAAATATTGTTGAAAGGTTAAGTTTTTTGAGGATCGGGATACCGCAGGTGTTCCAAATGCACAACTTTACCACAGCTAAGCGAAAAAGTGGATCCTTTAGCTGAAGAGTATCGCACGTTCTTCGACGGCACGTGACAACACTATTCATATTTTGACTCTCGGTAAAAGAGTAGTTGAAAATAATGGTAAGTAAGAAGTACAAGACAGTTCACTCCGAGTCAAATTCCGACCTCTCTAGTTGCAGTAAAAAATACACTACATTCTCTCAAGAACGATTATTAGCAACGTCAATTTTATTTTCGGGAAATGGCGCACGTGCCGTCGCACCCGCTAACTTGCACATATTCATGTTGACGTTCCATATTTCCTATTATTTACGTCTCGTTGTACGCAGAAAGACAGTGGTGACTTGATAATGGCAAGGAATTTACAACAATTGCGCTGTAAATGTTGAATATGTACCAGTTACTGCGAGCAATAATGGGAGTCGTGTAATTGAACATATTTGTCGCGAGGCACAATCCTGAATAGATTTAATGCGAGCACTACATCGCAGAGATGCAAAGAGAAGCTAACGAAACTCTGAATCAAGAGTGGAAGCTAGATGTAAAGGTGTTAGTTCATTAAATGCGTGCAATGAGCGAGGGGCAGCGCTACATCCTTTATTATTTAGAGGTTTTTCTGAAATTCACTGTCCTTACCCATGATTATGTCTTCTGCTGAATCAATGTTGTAATTTTCATTCCATTACCAAGTCTATGCATATTCTAATCATTTTACCTTCTAATTCAGGACAAAAATTCTGCTTCAATCGTTCGCAGTTCTCAAGAGTAAAATAACAATGATGCAAAACGTTACAACGCTGACCGCATGAACACATTGAATACGAGAAAGATGCTGTGTTAGTCTTGGTCAAAATTGCTCACCGAGGGGTGCCCGTAATTCCGTCTTAAGTCCAGAACTCGTCATAATGGATCTCTGCAGTTTATGTGGCATATGTTTCGCACAAGATGGATAAATCGATTGCCTGGATGGTATACAAGGGAATATACCTATGTTGCGCTAGAATAATTTGGTGATTCAAGCAAGTTCTTTATGAATTTCAGGTTCATGAGCCCTCAAATTTAGTCTCATTCATTGAATTTGATTTGTGGTGCAAGTTCAAGCACACTTTACATCTACAACCTATCCATTTGAGCCTTCTCTGAATGAATCGTGGAGTGACTATTTGTCATCTACGGTTCATGATTTAACTTAATATATCAGCTTAAACTGTTTTATTCCTAATCCAAAGTCATTTGGACGATACACTCATATTCTTGAATTACCTTAATAGTAGGTGGGTGTTGTAGAGGGCGAATTCGATGCTAAATTAATTGAAGTTCATGAACACAGTATTTAATGTTTCTAATATATTTCTCGGTTTTGTGCGGTACCTACTGCTCGATGCTGACAACCCTTAAGACGTATCACTGTAATTTTTTTGGCGGAATACTATCGCCGTTTTAGTACGTCTTAATGGACGGGCTTTATTCCTTTGGATCAATGCTCGATGATACCCCAACAATTTGAAGGGCTCCAATTCTTCAGACATATCTTTACCTATCCAAAAAAACAATCGGAGAGCTATCATAGTTTCTAACAGATATTTTCCTGGTGTCTTGTTTGGTATTAATATCATTCCTTTACTGAGATTTTCATATATCAGCTGTACTACATGAATGTAATATCATTTGCTGTACAAGGAGGGTGGCAAAATTCTGGAACACCCTAGTTCAGAGTATGTTTCGTAGGTAGCAAATTGGCAGAGAAGCAGAGAAGAAAGCACTTCAGCAATCGAGATTCATCGATCACAGAAAAATTCTCTTAACACTACAAAGCGGTATACAGTGATCAAAAAGAATTATAGAGTCCTTCGACACTAATAGTTTTCGCCTTGCATGTCTACAGAGCAGTGCACTGACCGAATCAATTCACTCTCAAACTATCGAATATTTTTGTGTAGGAAAATAGGCTGTTCTGCCACAAACCAATTATTTCACAAGTGGATCTGTATTCACTGGCTGTCGAAGGAGTTTCTAATCACGCACAATAAAATTTCATTCACCATTTCACACAGAGTCTCCTTCACTACAGAGCGAGCATCCACTTCATACTTGAAAATTTTTCTCACGTTGATAGTGCAGGCTTTCTTGAAAGCTTTCATTTGAGCTTCTCTGTAGAGATCCCCAACTTATATTTCGAATGATTTATTGGACACATAATATACCCTAAACTCGGGTGTTCTAGAATTTTGTCACCTCCTTGTACAGGGGCAGAAGTAGATGAACACCCTAGTTTTGAGTAGTTTTTAACGGTGTTAGCGTATTTACCTACACATTTAAGTGGATTATCAGAGAAATTAAAATTTGGGTCTCCTACGAATTTTGTAAAGCAGCACAGCGCTAAATTTCATTTCTCGGAGCTTGACAAGTAGTATCGGCAGCTAACCAGTGTTCAGTTCGGCCTGAAGAATTTTCTCCACTCGATGAAGTTATTTTCTTCTATGCTCTTATCTGAACTTTCAATCCATACTCCTATATTTTAAATTGAATTTCAATTGATTTCTGACATAGAACGCACTTAAAGCTAGGGCGCTTTTCCTTGCTGGGACCCAGTACAAGAATGATTTTATATCTAGAAAAGCATAAAGAAATATCAGACAAGCTTATCTCTTCCTTAATCACCGCGCCAATCCGAAGTTTTCCATTTTCAATTCTCAGAGATGTAGAAAAATGAAATCATAGTGAGAGCGAAATGTTTCGGTATTTCTGCTTGTTCTTATTATAATTTTGCTCTCTACAGCATTTTCTAATGAGTTTCACTCACTATTCTCTTATTTTCATTGCTTCATCTTAGGGGGAAAATCTCAGCTTATTTATCCGATTTGATCTTCACTGTCGTTTTGGAGTCGCTTGTGTAGGATCTTAAGAAAAACTATTATTTGTGGCGGAATAAGAAATGTTCAAAACTGGCCATCTTAGTGAATTTCATTTTTGAACCTCTTCCTAACTGCTGCTTCCTAAAATGACAGGGATCTTGTTTTCCGAAGAATATTTGGGAATGTCTTCTACCTATTTCACTATTTATGCTATAACATAATAAGTTTATTTTCTTGGATGAACCTGAACAATATTTGTAAAATTGTATCAGATTGTTGATTTTTTTAAATTAGTAGTGTTTCGTTTTTCCCCAACTCGTTTAACGGTATTTTGTGTCAGTGTGCCCCTTGTCTACTACGGCTGCCGCAATTTCCCTAGAACTCGGATAAATAATATAAAATATTTACATCCGTCTAATTATCTTCAAATATCTCACGACTCGACCAAAATCGTGACCCCTTTACTGTAGAGGTCTTTAAGTTCGGCAATTGATGGAAGAAGGAAGAGCAATCCGTGTATTGAATTTCCATAACAATTCGAAATCGTTTCCTCAACTCAGAGGCGCTGCAAGGTTTACTTACAGTTAATAACGTATCATCTCTCGTCTCTTTATTGGTTTCACTATTAACCAGGAAGCTACGGATGATTTCTCAGATCGATGCAGTTGTTGCTCTAAGCTGTTCAATATCGTCACAATGACTCGTTTAAATCCAGCACATGCTGCAATCGAAACTCGGTCGTTCTCTCTCCGCTCGACACAGCAGATTCTCGATCATGATGAATTCAATTGCCAAAGGAGTCAAAAGGCTCTTGAAAGACTGTATATTGTCTTACAATTTTTGAGAATTACGTCACATCCGCTTATTTCGAATTGTCTCTGAACTAGCGAGATCTAGACCATATAATAAATAGCCTTATATATGGGTTGAAAAATACTAAGATTCGTAATTTTTTCGAAATTGCGAACACTAGGCGGTGTTTTCGTCTTGTCTCGCCCGTTAAGAGATAAGAAGCAATTGTACTTTGGGCAACTACACTCTTACGTCAAAATGGGGTCCAGTTCAGAAGAACACATGCGCCTTGTAGCTTTAGGCGTGGGCCAAGGTGATGCCTCGCTGACCTATTCCGGCATCGAAAAGAAACTGACAGACGAGGAAGAGATCGCGTATGTATACCGAGGGAGTGGATTCGAAGGTGAATATGTGATTCAACTTATTGTCTTCACTAACATCCGAATTATGACTAGCTGTAATATTGCATTCGATGCCAGGGTCACATCCTATCCGTGGAGCTCGGTCAGTTCGTGGACTATGAACCCGTCTGGAAGAACTATGAGCTTTACTTGCACAGGTGTCGATCATTCCATTAAATTGGAGCAAATCCTAAACTACCCGAACTTATATGGATTTCCTGATTTGTCCGCTGCCGAACGTTCTTTCATTAAGTTCGCAATTGGTAAGAGAAGAGCATAAGCATCGATCAAGTTGAGGGGAAGGGTTACTAAGATATATCAGACTAGTCGATGTAATAAAGCATATTTGTATCAACGTTACATCTACGCTTAACGACTCTAATTAATTGTTTTAATTCGCAAAGCCTTCATTTACAGTCAATGCAACAGCTGTGGCAGCGCAGTCCTTGTTAAAGCATAGCTTCCTACCATCTTGTATCTGCATGCATTTCCAATATTCCCTTAGCTCAAGCGCAGTCTGAATCGATCAACGAGCTATTGGTTCTATGTGTCATCAACGGATTAAGTTTGGTACGGACGTTGAGCTTTTCGCGTAGGCCGTAGTTTGTTCTACCACACCACGAGAGGCGTTTTCCTTATCTACAGTTCCTTTTCGAATAAACTCCAAAGCGTTCAAAAGCAATTTTTGTTCTTTCGACATTTTCAAGAGTCCTCCCGCAGTTAGGTGAAATTTGTAGGTAGTAGGTTTTGAGCACCATACCAGAGAAATTGCTCGAGTTTAAAACGGCTGCGTATTGTACCAAACTTCGTCGAATATTTCTTAAGATACGATAAGAAGGCACAGCTAGGCATTTGGTTCAAAACACTTTCGTTCTGTACAGTACCGCTGATACCCTGCCACCAAACTATCATTCATATACAGTTAGTTGACGATGGATTCATGAGAGCGCCATATCTCATTCTGCTTCGCTATCGAATTAATTGGGTCGAGTTTTGTTAACTTCAATTTTGACGAGGCACACAGACCTACAATCTTTCAGGGGATTCAATTTCGCAAGCAACCTTCAAAAGATTCCGCCTGGGACTCGACGGTGAGTGGAAGAATACAGTCGTGTATGGGGAAGTATACAAAAAATCGGATGCACTGTCAGCAAAAATCTCAGGTACTATCTCACAAGGGGGCTGCCATGCTTTGAATTGCGGCCATGCATGTTCCACGCCGTTAACGCACATAGGCGCCCCTTCTCATGTCTCGTCGAACAACGCCACTCGTTGGCGCCTCAACTCTGACATGCACGTCGTCATCTGGCGCCCCACCGCCAAACGTGAGCATATTTTATGCGCTCGAACAAGGGCGCTTCGACCTTGTGCGTCGTGCGGTTGCAAACGACCCACGCGCACTTCACTCCAGAAACGCTGAAGGTGCGACGCCAATTGCCGCGGCGTTATCTCTCGCTCGACACTGGGACGCAGTTCTTACGCACTGTACCCGCACCGGAAGCGGTCCACCTGACGCAAGGCGCAAACGAACTTCGTTAGCCGCTACATGCGAATGGTTACTCGTTCATCCCGACTCACCACCACCACCGCCTGACGCGTTGCATACCGCGCTAGCATGTGACCTTGCGCACACTGCAAGCGCTCTGCTCAACCGTTCACCATCCCTTGCTAACTATCGTGACTCGCGGCGTCGAACTCCACTACATGTCGCATTCGCATTAGCTCCTCGACTTTCGCCCGCCGCATTACTGGCCTACACAAATTTGCTCCGTGATTGCTCGGATATGAAGGCACGAGATTTGGACGGTGCGACACCACTACACCACTTGATACACTCACTTCTCTTGGCCCAAACATCGTTAGGTTTGACTAGAGTAGGTCTCGCTCGGAGAGCACCACTCGCGGCACTTGGCACTGTTTTAGAATGCGCCGTATTAGATGGCGCCGACATCCTCGCAGAGGACAAAAAAGGCCGAACACCTCTTGACATGGCCATTCGCGGCACGCTCGACCATCTCGCTCTCGTACGTACGGCCGATTCTGCATACCGAAAATTGTGCAAAGATAGCCATCAGCAGTACGTTGGTTCCATGGGAATGTTTGACAGCCTGCCATACGACGTGCTCTATCGTATCATCCGGGAATTACCACCACGCGACGCAGTGAACTTGAGCGCCACCTGCAGAACAGCGCGCGCCTTCGTCACAACCCCCGACTTGTGGCGCCACCTCAGCGCGAAGTATACCATGGCTTACGCACGCAATGCAATCTTTCGTGATTTACGTGGGGGGCATTAACTTGGATTGGGTTCGCAAACTTGTATAATATTTTTTAATTGTACTGTATGTTTGTAAATCGTATGTAGATTACTGTATACACTAAGCCATGCAACTTTACAACGCTTGGGAAGGGCACAAGTGTCGTTTAAGCGAGTGAAATGGTTATATACTATCATATCACTCAGCCAACCGACCCATTTAATACATTATGTATCGAATGGGTATCTATATTGGAAGGCCATGTTAAAGTCTAAGCGAATCAATTTCGATTAGAAATAGCTCCTACTTAGATATAGGTAATAGTTTTATCAAGTACTGGCAGGTAACGGATTTTCCAGAATTTAGCTTATTTTTTCGCAGATTTCTTCTTTAAATTATAAAGAATTTGGCTCTCTCGACTTGTCGTTGTTTTATTTCGTGCGAGGTGCTGTATGGCAAAATTGTTTAAAATGCAAGTAAGGATACTGTCAGATATTTGGTTGAAGAGGTATTTTCATAGAAATTCGAGGGGAAAGTTGGCATTATACTGACAAACTACCTCACTCAAAACAATCCGGACAAATACATATCTGTAGTCGCTTTATGGTACAATTTTCTTAAAAGTAGCATGGCAGAATTCATAGTCGTACCAGAAACATACGGCATCGTATACAGTATTGTATCTCACAGGAGTGGCACAGATTTCAATAGTTCAGAAATCGGTAACCTATGTCCCAAGGGCAATAACGGCGCATGCTTCTGAAACACTTCATCATGGATTATTCTATTGAACTAAATTCGCTGTCAGAAAGTTACGATTATCATGGAATTGCCTAGAAGTTTAGAAGATCTGCTACAATAGCCCAGAATGTTACCGACTTTCAAGACGGGATTTCTAAGGAAAATGAAAAACCTTTCAATTCTTAATTGTCCATTATGCATGAGCTGGCTGTTGTTTTACTGCTTGTCAACTTCTTGTGCATGGTCATTGTGCGGTGCATGATAAATTCTTTAATTGATCGTGCATGAAGAGTTGGTGAAATCGAGTCGCTTCGTCTTCGTCACAGGTGTCATTGAGAAGGAATTCACGAGGGCGACTATAAGTATTAGTTTAACCATGAGCACTGCTTGTGAGTATTAGTATCCTAACCCGTATAGTTACTACAGAAACATTTTTTATTTTTTCTACTGGCGGATATATCGACTTTTAGTTATGACTAACGCTTTTATTACAGAATTCTGTATAAGGATGAAAATTATCTTGGACGTTAAGAAAAATCGAATTGCGTTTGATCAAATGTAATACTGTTTCCTCTGCTTTATTTTTCTGGGCTCGATTTACCACAACCTGTTCACTCCACTCATTTCAAGTCATTTCGATCCGCCTTTGAGTAGGAGCTTCACCATGTTTGTTCTGTCGAACTTCACCATTTCCTCGGTTTTGGACAGTTCAGTCTCTTTTCTTACTGTGTGTGACAGGGTGACGATGTCGGAGCGGGTCCGAAGTGTCATAGTCACTCTCCCATATATCCCAAATTATGTGGTGGAAAGAGTAATATTGAATTTTTGTTTGGAACGAGCTAACGACGGTCGCCCTCTCAACATATTGCTGAATCGCTTTTATCGTGATGACGGCTTTGGAATACCTACCGAAATTTATGTTCAGTACATGCCGAATACGAGGCAGTGACATTGAAAGTTGTCAGGCCAACTGCTGAGGCTTTGTACGTGTTTGTTAGTCATGTAGCGTATAGAATCCATGTCCAGTTACTTTCTCTAATGATATGATGAAGACTGGGATAGCCATTGTAGGTAACGCGGCCAAGAAGTTTGACTAACAGTATACTAAACGTTCGCGACCTTCCGCGGTTCGCCTCTGCTTAGATTGGAAGAGTTGAGTTGCAGTCTTCAGTAATTAGACCGAGAGAGCTGATTTGGTCCTATTGCATTGTCTATGCGCTTTAGAAAACCTCTACTCATAATTGATAGCTGCGGAATGAAGAACCTGTGCTTCCTCAGTCAAACTGTCTCGCTATCTACTTCCATCGTAAAGATTCTCCTGGCAATTAAAACCCTTTCTAACAAATTAATTACAGACCTTTCGAATGCTGGGAGTCTCTGCGATCATTAATCTTAACTCTAAGAAACCGCTCGGAAAGGTCTTGCATTTATACAATATTTCCACAGATACTGTCCATTTGCAGTAAAATGATTGACAATCATACTTGTAATGGTAAACTGAATTGATCGCCGCTGATATCGCTTGAACAGTCAATACTGTACTGTTACAGTCGGCGTACTGCTCGGAAATAGGTTTGTACTATTTATTCGTTACAAGGTAACTTGATGTGTGGGGATTAGTATAGTTTTTTCTGGATCTGAGGTCGCCTACCAAGAATGGCAGTGTGCATCTCGAGATAATAAGAAAAGGCTTTTCAAGTTCAGATAAGACGCATACGACGTTATGATAATTTGCAGGAACGTCATTTTTTCGGTTTTTCATTACTTTTTCGTTCATCTTGGTCCAACTATGAATCCCGGAACGACAAGTACATCAAACATCACTGTAGGGTAGAACGAATTTTCGGGAAGCTTCTTCGAAGACATGGACGCATCAGCAATAGTTGTCTCGAGGAAAAATCGAATATGCATAGCAGATCTAGAAATGAGCCATGAAGCGCAAGAACATGAAATCGAGCACTTCTGAAACACTTTTGTGCTTCAGCGTATACTGTATCATTTTCATGTGGTATGCTTAGTATAACAGTCTCGAACTACCTTTTGTCGAGGTAAAAATCGTCAACAAGTTAATCACTGCAGTTGGCTCAAACACATCAGACCAGAGTCAACTGCGAGTGGCAAAGCAAGTAATAAACTACTTCGATTCGCCCATAATTCATATGGAGTATGTTTTTTTTCGAGTGAGATCGATGAACGCTATTTCGAAATCATGCGAAGAGAACTGAAAAAGGTGTCATCTACTTTACTGTTTTGAAGTAGGTACAAATTCTGTAATACTAGAGTGACGAACTTGCGGTTCTTGCCAGCTTACAAAGGGAATGGAATCCCTTACACCAATTTCCGCATTCTTCAGACTTAGTTGTCATCGTGGGGAGGATCTTTAGGTCCTTCACTTCCTTCCGTGAAAACGCCCACAGACTCAGATAACTTGCGGCCGAGCCACTTCTTGGCTGAAATATTCACAGGGGTTTCACGTTGGTAATAATAGTAAAGAAACCGCCCAATATGATATTCTAGTCCTTCATCTTCGAGCATGGGATACGACGAGTTCCTAACCGAACGCGTTTCGTGAACTTCTGGATTACGATTAGCCAGTCCAAAGTCAGGCTTGCTATAATCCGTAGTATCCAGGTTCATATTGGAAGATTCCGCGATCTGAACATCATGCACAAGAGCGTTGGCAAAGTGCTTGAGCCTCAACCCATTGGGCAAATCCTGTAGATGAGACATATTAACCTGTGAGCTCACAGGAGCGGAGTAGTGGGTAGAGGAATTCGGGTGTGGCCATTTGGAATCGACATAACGTGAGAGTTTACGATACGTTCTCAACATTGCTGCACTTTCGAATTTAGAGAGCACATGATCATCGTCAAGCACGGGAGAGGTCTCTTCAATCGCACCCGTTGACAAATGTTTCAAGCCCTCTGTATCCGTCTGATCTGAAGTAAGGTCACAAGCCTCACGCAAGCGTTGTTCGTACGGCGGCATGTCCCCCAGGTCCTGGTCCGCCTCGTTGTTCATCTTGTACTGATATCTCCGGTAACGTGCGAGCGAAGCCAGCCCAACCGGGATATAGGCCTGCTTAGGTCGGTTGGGATGTCTGTTGTGGTCACAGTCAGCGTATATATAGACGAAGTTGATCCAGGAGTGAGAGGAATAAGCCTTATTCCAGCAACATGCGTTCAAAATTTCCCGTCGCACTGTCCAGCCGATTAGATACACAGAATCGACAGAAGAGTTGGTTGCTACAATTCACGGCAAGCATAGCTCATAGAATTGAAATTTCTGACTCAGAATCATGCCCATTTCAATGTGCAGTGGCATGCTTACGAAATATGCTGACGACACCGAGTGCCGAAGGACAATTCCATCAACTTCCTAGTTAGACCGACTTCGATTTTCTCTGCGCACACTCTTCGAAATCATGTGATAAAACTATGCGCCCTTCTCTCATTTCTTGACAGGCATACTCACTGCTGCATCAAAGCCAGATCATCGGATGTGTCCAATGCCATTCTCCGGCACAACACATAATGTTTCATTAGTAAATCTTTTGAGACAGTTAACTTTACAAGGCGGTATTTCAAACTCCTACTTCGCAAGACTAGCGTGATCAATTATTACAGCGAGATGCTGGTCTTTTCTCAAATTTTGGATGACTTAAGCGTTGCTGAAGAGAGACGTAAATATTTATCTGGTTGATAGTAGAAATATGACAATCTTCGAGAAGGCTGACACTCTGATCTTGGCACAATTAAAGAGCACTTAAAAGCAAGTCTACCGGTTGATCCAAAACTCAGAAACATTTTTACGTTTGAAATAGCTTGTCGCGTCCAATATTTTCGGATACTGTACACTCAGGTTCGATTTAAAGCAGATGCAAATACATAGCTCAGCTCATTTTCTGACAAGAAAAGCGTTCCACAAAACTGGTTCGTATTAGATACGTGATTAACCAGGAAGTCAGGACGATCATATACGAACAAAAAATGTACCTAGTACCTTAAGCAATCTAAAGAATATATTTCACTAATGTTTCGTCTATCCTTGTTCATTGCTCGCATTCAAATAAACTTAATATAATTCAAATTAATTTAAGTAGTCCAAATAATGAGATTGCAGCAGTATTACACAACAAAAGTCAATTTGTTTCATATAAACGCTCGGAAATGTTGTTTGAAATGCTCATTCGAGCATAGATAAATGCATACATATACTTGAAGGAATTCCATTATTTATACTATTCAAAATAATTTTTTGATCAAATATAGAAGTAAAAGAGCGTCAATAGAAACAGAGAAGTGATGAAATGTGCACGAAAAATATTTTCTTGAATATATTTCTTCGAGAATAAATATTTAATACATTTTTAAGACTTTCTGGTTCGCATATTCTCTGTATTAATTTTCGCCTCAACTTGGACATACTCGAATAAGTTAATTATTTTAAAAGTATGATAGCCATTGAGCACCTTAACTTAGTATAACCCATAGGTAACAATAATAATGACGCCTTCTTTTACTTGAATATCTCACTCCTTCTCTTTGATTTTCGACTAGCATACAAGCAGGTCTGCAGCATTCTAGAGAAGAGAATAGAAATTTATTCCTTATTTCAGAAACTATATCAAAGTTCGTTCATTCATGCAAAGTAAAAATATATGGATACATATTCGTACTTTTGAACCTCTTTTGGGAAATCTCGCATACATTTAAGAATTCTTTATCTTTGTTATATTCATGAATACATGCCAGTATAGGGAGCTATTATTAATAGAATGTTTCCTACTTTTTGGTCAAAGGAACTACTTTCTACAGACATATGTTAAAAAAATGCTCACAATAGGTGAAATGATGACTCTAAATTTTTTGAGATTCATCGCAGCAAAATACATTCAATTTTTGTACTAGTTCGGAATTTACAAGGTAAAAAACTTCTACGTGAAGAGTGTTAAGGATTTACTGAGAATGAACACCTTTTAGTCTATTTCGTATCTTTCGCATTCTATTCTGAGATAGACTATTGAATATGCGTCTGTGCTGAATGCCTACAATTTCTACTATGAAGAACCTCGGAATTTTGTTGGTTTAACAGAAATGTTAAGATTAGATGACTATGATGTCAAATCAAAAGCCAATCTCGCCTAAATCACCTATGATCCAGGGATAATTCCTTCACGATCTCCTATCGGACCGTCTGACGTCACATTTTCTCAGAATATTCTTCACCACAACTTCTCGGCTACCAAATCAGAAGTAACGTTCTGTATAGCTTCAGAATACGAAATACCATCTACGTGTTTCGAGTGTAGTGTAAACCTTTCCATACAGCGAAGATTCATTGGAATACTGTTCAAATCATTTCGTCAACTACTACTATTGCAAAAGATGTAAATTTCACGGCTACGCTCTTCTAAGATTAGTTTTCTATCTTTCGTGAATCTCCGAGAGATAGCTGCCTGAACTTGATTCTTGATGATATCAGTTTTACTTCCCTGATTCTATACATTATGGCATTTTGAGCGCTTTCTTGAACATTTGCGCCTGCTACATGCTCTTAATATGTAGAATGGATCTTGTCTTATCAACCTGCTTTTAGCAACTCGGTGCTTCAGATAGGGTAACAACCTCGAAAATTTTAGGATTTACCTCCATCTGCTCTCATTTGAAATTGTCTAGCGTGCTGTTTTTTTTAATAGAATTTTTGTACTTTTTCATGTTACTGATAAAAACACAGCTATTATTCGTTGCAAGTCTTCTGAACGATTTCGCATTCAAAAAAACGGCTCCTCAGGAATGTTTGCTCTGTGTAAGGAAAACATTCATTGTTCTTGCTAGATTCATTTAGTAAAAAATGTATATACCTTCATTCTAATTAGATATTTCCCAATTTTTCGCGTACTCTTTATTCCTAAAGAGAAAACAATGCAAATTAATGCACTGTAGAAAATTGTATTGCTATTATTACTTTTTCTGCTCATTGTCTGTATTTTTTGTCCTCAGTTGAAGAAATACCGTTTGCTGCTGGTCCAGCAATTCAATAAATGGATATAGTACAGCGTTGTACATTGAAATAGGCGATTTCATACACATCAGCTAAGACAATCAAGAACTTCAATGTGCTTGCTCTGAAATTTCGTTTCTATTTCGCGTTCCATTTTATGAGAATATATCAATCGACTAGAAATGGCTCATCAAAGAGCTAACGTTTTTGAGATCTGATGAATTCTATCTAAAACAAATTGAAACCAAGCAGACTTTATGACCTTACACGAAGATTTGTCAAACTTTTTTTAACACTTTTAAAGTAATAAATCATAATTTAAGTGGTTTCGGCAAAATCATCTGGAGCAATGATTGTAATTATAGTAGATACTTGGCAGACAGGCCATCATCGCTTGAAACCTTTTTAGAACGTTTGAGACTATGCTTTAGATAGTGCAGTAATGAAATATGTGACAAAATAGATATTCTAACCTAGAAGAGCACTGTTTATACTTTCAACGTTCAAAACATTGTATTTCGAATATGTTGAAATTTTTTGTTGATGTTGGATTCAGTATTTGTGCATTGATCCAAGTGCTACTGAATGTCGATTTGTGTCCCGATATATTTTCTATTACTAGTCTGCACTTGTAAAAATGCTACGACAAAAGTTTTTTGACTTGATGGTTCGCGAGAAGGAAGCGGTTTTAGCAAAATGCATTTGATGTAGTCGGCCTTTGACAATATTGAACAAAATCCATTGTTTGCAGAACACTTCTTTTTGCGTCCTGAAAAGCGAGAATCGAAACGGGGAGTACATGGGACGCAATTTTCATTATCAACTTCAAATATTTGTCAACAACTCTTCTCGAAAGTTGTATTAACATTATCGGACAGGAGAAGAGAGATGATGCATACCAACTTAGAAGTCTAGATCTTTCTTAATTCGATTAGGGTCCTTCGGAGCACTACTGAGTCAGCAGTCCTGCGCAGGTCTCTGTTTAACCTTAGACCTTTAAATGATGACACAGAAGTATTCTTCTTACACGGACAGTGGACAATAGGAAGAGATTTAATAATCGCCCATCTCTGCTGCTGAAGTTTAAGGACTTAATTCTTCTTAAGATATTACATAACTTTTGAATCAAAATTATCTGTACATGTTTCGTAACGTGGCAAATTATTTATCCTCTGACTTCCTCTCTTCAAGATGCTTGAAGATAAATTTTGAAAGAGGCTGTTGAGGACGTTGCAGCATACGAACATCTGGGAGAAGTCGTAATATTAGCGCTACCGAACATTTCAGAAGCTGCAGCTTTGGCAGCCTACTCACGACTAGGAAGCGATCATGATTGACTAGGGATACAAATTTTTAGCAGCTTTTGTTAACGTATCATTAGAGTCGATTCGTTATGATTACTATAATTTTATGCTGCCGAGGAATTCACTAGTGTCTTCACGTGGTGATTTTACAGAAGAAATCTCGAATATGAGTTTCGCGCAAAAGAACCTTAAAAAGGTTTCGAAAAACACGCTAGTGAAACGTCAAGTAGCATTTGCCATTCAGTCAACTATGACCGGCAATAATCGTGACCGAAACTTGAATGCGAATTTGTTTAAAAGTGCAGGGTATTTCACGTCGTCTCCTCTAGATCTGAGACGTACATCGATAGAACATGACATAATTTGTCGCATACTGGCGCACTCACTTGTTCATATGCACCACTAACTTCAGCCGTACTCGTCGTGAGCGCATGACATGTGATTCCAACCATCACCACCTTTTGTATTTCATACCTCCATCAAGTTTCTGGCACTCTTTTCACAAAAAACCGGCACATCACCACTCAGTCATCTTTCCATCACCAATACGGACAAGGACGGAATGACTCTTTCAAGCCCCCCTGCGTTCAACAAACTCGTGCTCGACGCCTCGATACCTTCGCCACTTACCGGCGATTCTCCACGGAGTCGTGCGTGCTCTGATGCTTTCTTTGAAGAGACTTCGCCTGTGTTTGACAAGAATGGTCTCCCTCCTGGGTTTCCCAACGAGAAGATGCTGAAAATGTTTCGTAAGATGAAGCGTCTCTTTGCTCCAGAGAAAGGCAATGGAATCACTCTCTATAGTAATCCGGAGTCGAAGCAACTGCCTCACGTTCCGTCATTGTCAACCCCGGTTCCCGAGGTAGCCAGCCCATGGGATAGAGGTTCAGTAATGGCTTTGTCTATCGAAGAATTGAGTCAAGACGCGTCTCCATCTCTTGAGCGCAGAAATGTCGAACTTCCCTCCAGTAATTGCTCAAATCAAAGTCATTCCGACATCACAGTCGTGGAAGGAAATCGGCCGCATTTCGATTAACGATTCGCGTTGTATTAAGTGCAAGTGACTGTAGTGAGCTTGCAGGTTTCACCGTTTCCCTTGATACCGCAACCGGTGCCTAATTCGACCACTGGGTAAGGTACGTTTCTTAAAGGTCGCTATAGCTTGTAAAGTCAAGTCCTTCAAGCCTCTTCTTCTCGACAGTTCAAATTGGTCGTTTAAATGACTTCATGAATTTCGTTCATATGCAGCGCATACGGTCTCAAGAATCAATACGAACTGTCGATTTATGGGCAATCTAGTATGCAGCTTTTTGACATTTGTCCTGCTCTCACGCTACTGCTTCACGCAACTTGATTAAATTACTTTACACTTTCTGGAAACGACTTTAATCAAGTCAACCCGCTGCCTAAAGACACAGTCGCCTGTGTTGAATCGATTGCATCAATTACGATAAGATGTTTTTTCTGCTTGTTCAGCGGAATTGCGTTATCCATATTGCTCCTTCACAACTCAAACTTGAAAGAATTTATTTTACTTATGTGCCGAAATAGAAACATAGGAAGCGTCTGTATTCACCATTATCTCCGACATTGGTATCGGCATCTGACCAGATTCCAAATGCATGATTCCGGTCATGCATTGTTCACTCATAAATGAACTTTGGAAAAAAGAAACAAGTGCGGCCATTATGACACATATATCATGTATTATTAACTCTTCGAATTGGGAACAGGCGTACCATCACGCGACAATGCACTCTCTCACTCTCTTACTACCACAACTCGTATCCATGCTCTTGGACGCCTACAGGACCACACCCACCTATCGTTCGTGTTTCAACATTGATCAAATACGTCCGAATGTTCATACTCGCTCTTCGAAAGCCACATCTGTGGGAACGAGAAACGGCTAATCCTTGAGACCAATTTATCTAAGTACCTCTCTGCGCCGCCCTTTCGTTCGCGTAAGACAAAGCTTAACTAACCTGACCGCAAGTATTTTTGTGCATATTGGCGAGGTCGGCAATGGGTCGTTGATGATCGAAGTGGGTTTAGTAACGAACCTCCTTCACGTCCGTTTGTATTTGACCGCGGCGTACTATGCATTTTGAGTGATGTATTATCTTTCTCATTCCGCCAGTAGGATCTATTATTATTCAAACATGGGCCGGAAGAAGACGGGCCGCTTTACTCTGCCAGGGATTGTTCAAAGTAATTTCGGATTACAGATATTCTCGAACTCTTCCCTGAATTCCTTTGGCTCGCTCCGAGAGATCGAGCCTAAGTGTGTTTCAGGGAAGGGTTCAAATACCCCCCCCCCCCCCCAACCAAATTGAATCAATGCGATTGAGACGCCGAGAAGTTACAATTGAGTCAATAGTCGTCTTGTTGACGTATGAATCGGTTTAAGGGAAACATACTGAGTGCGAGTTTATTGATGGAGAAGGAGAAATAATGAGTCTGGGTGTAGGGTTTGTCAAGAAAATGCACGTTGTAAGGAAGAGATTGGGAAAGGATAATGAAGCGGAGCTAGAGAGGTGGAAGAGAAAAACTTTTGGATGTATGTTGCAAGGATTTGAATCGCAAACAAATCAGAGTTCTTATATGTAGCGAGCCTGTGAGAAGTCTTAAGTTCTTTCATATCCTAAAATTATCGGAAATGGTGTCGGAAACAAGATTAAAATGTAGAATCCAGTGGCACTAGTGCTCTGAATTTATTCTATCTTTGTGCTATCTTCTGTCTGTTCTGATGTACAGATTGAGTTCATCACCCTTGTCGACAATTACAATGATGCTTTGCAGAAAATTGAAGTCGTTTGATTATTAAGTGGCTGAACGCTCACTGAACAAAGAACCATCGCAAATGGTCAGTTATTCTGGACAGAAGCATGAGAACTCATCTTTTAGGCGCCAGATAAACAGGGACCATGGTCAGCGGCAGCCACAAGTACCAAATCACGAACTTTGGTCCCCATTTCGGGAATAGACACTTGAGCCATAGTAACGAAATGACGTCGGCGACGGTATGTTCGAACACAAGTTCGCTGATGGGAATACCCAAATAAGTCGGCTGCTCGTCTCGATCATGAAAGATTGTGCACACCACGCAAGTGGTCTTTCGTACAGCACCAGCCGTGATGGCACCGGCAAGGTCTTGTGAAAGGTTTGGTGGATCGATGTCTTCGGCAGGAACAAGTTCACCATCCTTTACCGTATGCGAATAAGCCTGTTCGATAATTGAGGAGAACCCGTTTAGGCTATCTGGTACAGAAGCACTGCTGTCTTTTAACGATTTGTTTTATCTTTCAAACTTTCACCTAGGTCACCGCTTTTCTCGCCAGCATGACCGAATCGCACCTCCGCCGCATTGATTTGCGATGCACAAGTTCACATCACTCAAGCAATTACCAGCTTCTTCGCCTCGCCAGTTTCAACGTATCAACACCCCTCCGAGTTCCGTCAGAAGAACGATGAGCTTACCTGCATACAATTTTTCAAACCTTTTCACTCGATCTGTTAAGGTAGCGCCCGGATATGCAACACCCCCCAACCGCGATGTATTCGTAAAAGTCTTCAGTCACTCTGGCCAGCACATTATACATTTCGTCGGACAAACCATCGCTATTGCTTACTAAATTCACACTCTCAGGTAGATGCTACGTGCGAGAGATGAAATTGTCAACAGTCCCAACAGTTTGGCGTATCTTAAATCCACCAGCTTGTACCCCATCAATAGTTGCAGGCTTTACCTTATATTTCCTACGTGCCTTGGCGTCGGCTATGAGCGGCGAATAGCGCGCCCAGAAATGCGTGCAGCGAAGATAGCAAAGGTGCGAATCGCAGGTTCTGCAAGAGCATTAGCAGAGGCTTCTCTAAATTTAAGATGTAGGTCAAAAGAACATCTCACCAATTTTTCGCTCACGGGGGTACGCATTTGTTCTTGTGCACTCTTTGCCTCAGTCACACATCTACCGTTTGCTATGGTATGCCACTCTAACTATCGGCATCCTCTTTAGTTCTCGCAGACGTCACGCATCTGGCACAGTTTGTGGCACACACTCGCATATCTCTACTCAGAGAACGTTTCTTTCATGAATTCGGGCAAAGACAGAATGGCTCTTTTCAACCCCATACGTCTAGGAAGCTCGTGCTGGCATCGACTATATCCTCGCCAACTATCAGGCATCTTCCAAAGATTCGCGTGCTTTATGATGGATCCTATGAAGAGAATTTCAATGTGTTGCACGAGAAGGGTCTCCCCCTTTCATTTTTACAGGAACATGCTGAAAACCTTTCCAAATGTGATCTGTCTCATTGCTCCGGAGAAAGGTAGTGGAATTGCTCACTATAGCAATACGCTGTCGGATTAACCGACTCACGTTCCGCTGCTATCGACCTCGGTTCCCAAAATCGTCAGCTCATCGGTCGAAAGATCGGCTATGGCAGTGGCTACTGGAGAATCGGCTTCAATCGCACCTTCTAAGAAGCGAAATGTCGCTAAATGATAGGTTTTGCCGGAGTCATTCCGATGGTACGGTGGTGGAAGAAGACCAACCGCATTTCAGTAAATGATTCACAGTGTATGAAGTGGCTGCAGTGAGCTGACCAGTTTGGACGGCTTTCCTTGATGGCACAACTGCAATCTTACGTGACCGTTGGACAAGATACGTTTACTTAAAGTCACTATAGTTCAGAAAATCACGTCCCCTCAACATCTGGCTTCAGACTGCTCATATCGCACGTTTTGTTTAGCGAATTCATGGAATTCGCTCTTGTGCAGCGCCAAAAGTCCCAAGAATCAATCCAAAAGGTCAACTTGCAGGCAATCTAGTATACTACAGGTTTTTGAAGTTTGTTCTGCTCTCGCACTAATCCTTTACTAAAGTTGATTGAATTGCGTTCCACGTTCTGGATACCACTTTGACTAAATCGACCCGCTATCCATAGAAACCTAATCTTTCTGTGTTGAATCAAATCCATGAATTGACTTAAGATGGTCTTCCTGTATGTT
>JAAUYH010257114.1_pt1 | contig 23322 bp, 19 predicted proteins | sample 7278061 | NCBI WGS metagenome assembly JAAUYH01 (sample SAMN14350203, study PRJNA611818) | marine sediment metagenome | isolation source: surface marine sediment (0.6m) | place: French Polynesia: Moorea | collected 2018-08 | reverse complement strand
GTAAGTTGTACGCCCAGCTGGATTGATCCAGCGACATAGTCTACGCGCGGGTTGGCAAACTTGTCGAGGTTGACGGAGATCGGAACATTGGTCTCAACCGAGAAGCCAAGGATATATTTGGAGGCGTGAATGAAGTTGCCACCGAACGCGGCACGGACGATGGCTCCGCGATCGCTGTCGTAAAACCGGCACCTGCCGTTGCCGAGGAATGTGCCTCGACAGAGGTTCTCAGATACCTGCGTTCGTTCGTTCTCCTCTGCCGGGCTGGTGAAGAACACGCCGCCCACGCGGACGAAAACATCTTTGAGCGGTCCAATGGTTCCGAAGGTGTGAACCAGGCCGAGGTTGAAGAGGTTCCAGTTGGCGTCTTGCCAGGAGTCCTCGTTCTCGTTGGGCTCGATGAGGCCGCGCTCGAGGGACGCACTGGCCTCGACGCGAGTTTCGTTTTGGGAGCTGCCGCTGGCGCCACCAACGTAGCCGTATGTGGAGGCCGGCGCGAAAAGCGCGGCTGCTAAACACCACGATGCAATGTTGTAACGCAGGGTCATGGTGGACCTGCTACGTCTACTGTCGCCGCCGAGTTACGGTGAGCCTGTCGAGCTCAATTTTGCACGAAACTTCAATTCCGAGGGACTAGCGACATCGACTGCCTGATGCCAGCGCATGGAGGTTTCACCATACTGTCTGGTCATCTGCTGTTGCTCGTCGCAACGCGTCTGAACGATTCAGCTCAGCTCGATCGACAGAGGTAGGCGAACACATCGTCGACCATTGCTTCGCAGCGCTTGAGTTCGGCAGGATCGATAAACTCGTTGGGCTGATGTGCCTGGTCGATGGAGCCCGGGCCGCAGACCACACTACTGATACCGGCCCGTTGGAAACTGCCAGCCTCGGTAGCAAAGGACACCTCCCCCGAGCCACCGTTCCGTACACCGCCGAGGCCGCGGACCCAGCGCTCGGCTTTCGATTCCGGATCAGGCACGAGTGGCGGCACTTGCGCTATCGTTGTGGTCTCGATCGATGCCTGGGGCGCAAACTCCCGCAAGTCGGGCAGGACTTCACGCTCCATGAACGTCTTCATGGCCTCGATGATCGATTCCGGGTTCTCAGTGGGAAGGCCTCGATACTCCCACATGAATTCGCAATGGGCAGGCAGGATGTTGACCGCCGTGCCACCTTTGATAGTGCCGACTTGAACAGTCGTCCAGGGTGGCTCACAGCCCGACTCACCGGCCGCCGCTCGTCGCGACCGGCCAATGGAATCCAGGTGCTCAATGATTCGTCCAGCAGCAAGAATGGCGCCGGCACCGCGATGCGGCTGACTGGAATGCGCGGCCTGGCCCGTGATCACCGTGCGGAAGACATTAATGGACTTGTGCGCCCGAACAATCTGCATTGTGGTCGGCTCACCAATGATCGCGAAGTCTGGCTGAGCGAAGTGGGCCAACGCGTCATCGACCATGCGATCAATACCAAGGCAGCCCACTTCCTCATCGTAAGACAGCGCCAGGTAGAGCGGTTTGTCCATGGCAGTCGTGTTTAGCGACGCGAGGCGCGAAAGGAAAACAGCCGCAAAGCCCTTCATGTCAGTGCTGCCGCGGCCGAAAAGCAGACCGTCACGCTCGGTCAGCTCGAACGGGTCGGTGTGCCAGTCCTGGCCGTCGATCGGCACCACGTCGGTGTGGCCGGACAGCACCACGCCACCCGGGGCGTCCGGCCCAATAGCTGCGAACAGATTCGCCTTGTTTCCTTCGGCATTCCAGGTGCGCCTGCAGCGCGCACCGAAGCCCTCAAGGTACTCCTCGACCCAATCGATCAAGGGCAGATTGGAATCGCGCGATACGGTGGAAAACGCCACCAGCCGGGACAGTATGTCAATCGAATTCAGCGTACTCATCGGGCTCGTCCTTAGCCCCCAGGCGAGGCCGAACGCCCCGCCTCGGGTGGATGGCCGTAAGCCTCGAATGTAGGTCAATGGGTTTCAGCGTTGGCCAGAAGAAAAACAACAAGGTGGTGGTACCGCCGGCCAGCAAGCCGGCTATCACGCCGGGCGTCGTAGCCCGGCGCCAGAATAGCGCGGCCATCACAGGCAGCGCCAGCTGCGCAATGATGCCGTAGGAAGAAAATTATCGCTATTGGGACGGGGCGCCGAGGGCGCCTGGGCGGCGTTTTCGCTGCGGTCATGTCGACTTCCCAGGTTTCGTCGGCGACCAGTTCGTTTTCCACGCCGCTGGCAAAGCGCAGCACGACGGTGCCCCGCTGCACGACCACGGATACCAATTGGTCGTTGTCGACCGGCTGCGCCATCGGGCCCTCTTCGCCGGAGAAACCAGCACTTGGGCCCCGGCGGATGCGGCAACCATGGAGCCGCGGTAGAGCTCGATTCGGTAGAGGTTGGTAGGGTCACGCATCATAAGTCGTTGTATCCAAACTCCCAGGCGTCGCCGAATGTTATGCCGGCATTACCTCGACCACCAAAAAGCACTAACCGTCTGCGCATGCTGTCATAAGCAAGTGCATGATTCTGTCGAACTGCTGGAAGAACTCCATCGAGAGAAACTTCGTCCCAGCTGACACCCGTCCATTCCCAAATATCATTGAGCCGGACTCCATCGCTTCTTACGCCGCCGAAGAGGACGACTCGGCCTCTCGTTGGATCGTAGGCCATGTCATGGCCAAAACGTGACTCTGGCCCAGGGGGGGAAGGCGTGACATCGTCCCATGTTGTCCCATTGAATTCCCAAGTATCGTTTCTTCGTATATTCATATCATCGATACCGCCAAAAAGAACTACCGTTTGACGGACGGGATCATATGCCATTGCATGATTATAGCGTGGGCCAGGTCCTGTTTCAGGGGTCACTTCGCTCCAGGTTGTGCCGTCCCATTCCCACGTATCATCGAGCAACCCACCATTCGTCCCCCCAAAGACGACAGTACGTTTACGTATAGTATCGTATGCCATCGCATGTCGATGACGACGTGGAACGGGGAGTTCTACAATCTTTTCCTCCCAGGCACTCCCGTCCCACTCCCAGGTGTCATCTTGTACCCCGGATTCGTCGCTGCCGCCGAAGAGTACCACGCGATCGCGGTTGGAATCGTACGTCATCGCGTGTTCTGTCCGTGCAGAGGGGCTTGCTTCCGAAACGAGTTCTATCCATATTGCCCCATTCCACGCCCATGTATCCTGTGACGCTATATCCGGGTCATCATTGCCGCGGTCGAGTAGACCGCCGAACAAGATGATACGTTGGTGCGCAGCCTCGTATACCATGGTGTGGTTCTGTCTAGAAGTTGGAGAGTCACCGGTCGGCGACATATCAATCCATAGTAGTTCTTCGGTAATACATGTATTGGAACAACCATCTCGTGAAGCATTATTGCCGTCGTCACAGGCCTCATTGATGTCTCGGTATCCGTTGCCGCATGTCTCGTCCGAGAGACAGTTTGCAGAACATCCATCGCCAGATATTGTATTCAGGTCGTCGCATACCTCACCGAAATCGATTATCCCATTGCCGCAGATTTCGATCATACACCCGGTCGAGCAGCCATCGCCCGCGACGGTATTATTATCGTCACATTGCTCATTGACAACGATATCAACGATGCCATTTCCACAGGTCTCGTCAGACGCGCAATCCGCCGAACAACCATCTCCGGATATCGTGTTACCATCATCACACATCTCTTCTAACTGATCAATGTAGCCGTTGCCACAGCTTTGGAACCCATCGTTTGGTATACAAACTTGTCTTTCCATATAACAAGTCTGCCCAGGCGGACACCATCCATCGGAAGTACACGGTAGTCCCGGTTCCGGAGTCGGCTCGAAGCAAGCCATCGTTACAGTGAAGGCCAAAATGGGGGGGATTTTCAATAGTATCATAGCTCGGTTCCTCATCTTCTGTTGCGAAGATACGTCAATTACTAAGTATCAAGCAACCCTTGTGCCTGTTCATGGGTCATCATATGTATCCCGGCTACCTCGACGAGCATCGCCTAACCTATGTCTCTGAGACCTTGGCCGGCGCAGCACCCTCATCAAAGGAGACGATGCAGCTGGTGGGGTTCCCCTAACCGAGGTCTTAGAGACCTCGATCGGGTCGGGGAGGGCTTGGTCGGGGGCCTGGCCTCTCCTGGGCCGTTGGATAGGTCTTCGCTTATCCGGCGCGGCTTCGACCTCACCTGGACAGGGACATCGGCCGCGCAGCGGTCCCTTCCTCCCGGAAAGGTGTGCGCAGCAGGCGCGAAGGCACCTTATCGACCTAGAAAGGTGTGCGTACTGGCCGAGAAGCGGTCATTTCCACCTCGAAGAGTATACGCACCGGCCGCGAGGGCGCCTTATCGACCTAGAAAGGTGTGTGCATTGGCCGCAAAGCGGATTTTTCCACATGGAAAGGTAGGCGCAGCGGGCGCGAAGGGGATTTTTCCACATGGAAAGGTAGGTGCGGCGGCCGCAATGCGGTCATTTCCACATGGAAAGGTGTGCGCACTGGCCGCGAAGGGGATGTTTCCACATGGAAAGGTAGGTGCACCGGCCGCTATGAGGTCTCGCGCACATGGAGAGGCGCGCGCACCGGCCGTGCACGGCTTTTGCACTTTGCCCAAGGCGCGCGCATCGGCCGCACACCCCTTGTGTACTTTGATCGTCCCGTCCGCGCCCGGCGCGCAAGCGTTGTGATCCGGAAACGTCGGCTTCGCGCCCGGCGCGCAAGCGTTGTGATCCGGAAACATCGGCTCCGCGCCCGTTGCGCAAGCGTTGTGATCCGGCAACGTCGGCTCCGCGCCCGCCGCGTACACCTTTCGAAGCGACACGCGACGGAAACCGTGCTTTCGCAGTGACCCTACAGCAACACATGAGACATGATTTTGCCGTGAGCGCTTGGTTTGCCCCAGTATCGCACCGTGGTAGGCTCGTCCCATGTTGCCGAATAGGCCGGTCGAGGTCTTGCACGGGCATTCGCAAATCGGGCAGCCGCGCAGCGGGGACGGCGAGGACCATTCCAGTACTTCCGGGCATTCCGCATCACAGCGCATTTGCCACCTCCGCGGTCCTTTGGCGCTGTCGGGATGGTTGCCGGCCTGGGATCTTGCTCGTCGGACCATGGCGCCCGATGAATTCGCCGCCATCATGCGCTGGGTCAAGCAGCAGATGTCGGCGAACGGCGTGGTTGCGGATACACTGAACGGACTACGACTGTCTGGTGAGCGAGCGCGGGCCTTGGCCCAGACATTGACCCGGGCCGGTCGCTCCCCCGCACTGCGGCGCCCACTCCATCGCATCCTGCGGAGGATGCTGCCCGAAGTGCCATGGGCGCGGGTATGGGTGCAGACGTACGCCCATTGGCGTATCTTGCTCCCCGGCGATCCCGTGGCGCCGGTGCCAGTCCACACTGACCATGGCTTTGGCCACAGTTTGGATGAGCGCAATATCTGGATCGCGGTCACCGACGCCCATGGCCCCGGCGCCCTGCACCTGTGGGATCTCGACAAATCTCTCTCCTGGCTCAGCCGCGCGAGCGGCGTCAATGGCGGCCACGTCCCCAGTGGTATTTTACACGTCGGCGCCGCGCTGCCTCCGGTGGACGTGGACGCCGGGGCGGCACTGTTATTTTCGCCCCTTCATATTCACGGCGCCCGCATGCCGCGCGAGGCGGTACGCGTCAGCATGGATATCCGCATCATCCCGCGCGCCTCGGCACCACCGGACTATACTTTTTCACCCCTTCTTAATGAGTGACGAGTGACGGGAATAGGCGAAATGAGCAAGCGATTTGTCCCAGCCCGCATCATGGGCGATTCGGTGGTCGTAGAGCGCGACCCCTTCGTCGTTGCAGAGTCCCTGAGCTTTCACGGGGCCATGATCCTGCCCGATGCCAATGCGGCGGCCGGTGCCGGGCCGTACCGGTCCGCGCCACCGCGTTGGCGGCGGGTCGTGGTGCGGGAAGTGGATCCGCTGGTCGCCGACGATGGGCATTTTCTCGATCTCTTTGCCGATACCATCGCGGAGACTGCTGTCTTTCGCGGCACCCCCGCCGCGCACATTCTGCAGACGCTGGGCCGCGACGGCCGGGTGCACGCCGCGGTCATGGAGCATCTGGAGGGCTTTTCCATCACCGCGGTTCTCAAGGCTTTGGCGGCCCGCGGCGCATATCTACCCATTCCCGTAGCCCTCGCCATTGCCGAAGACTTGCTGTCTCTGTGGATGGCGGCCGGTTCTGTGCGCTTCTATCTCGGCACGGACAATGTCTTATTGTCGCCGAGCGGTCAGGTGCGCGCGCAGCCGGAACTGGCCAGCGAGCGCTCGCGACAGGTGGCCGGGGCCGCCATCATGGTCATTGATGCCTGCGTGTCCTATGCCGCGCCCGAGCAGCTGCGCGACGATCGTACCTCCCGGCAGAGTGGCATGTTTACCCTGGGGCTCTTGCTCTACGAGATGCTCACGAGCCGTCATCCGGTGCACGCCATGGGCAAACACGCCATGTTTGAAGTGCTCGATTATATGGTCAATCAACCCATGCCGCCCATCCAAGAGATGCGGGGCGACATCCCCAACGGATTGGCCGCCTTTGTCGATCGTGCATTGGCGCCATTTCCGATGGGGCGCTTTCCCTCGTGGGCCGCGATGCGGGCGGAGCTGGCGGTATTGCGTTCTCAGTGGCCGATGGCGGGAGCCGGCGATATCTCCGCCGTGCTGCGCAGTGCTCGGGCCGGCATTGCGCCCGCGACGGCACCCGTGATAGACGAGGCTGCGCTCGATAATTGGGAAGAGCTGCCCAATGTCGGCTATGTACCCGTGCTCCTGCCCGAAATTGCTTATCCCCACCATAGCGATAGCGATAGCGATGGCAGACCGGCGCCCTCGGCCGTCGATCCGGACGTTCGATATCCGGGCCTCGATCGGCGACCCATGTATACCCACGACGGGCTGGCCATCGACGCCAGGCCGGTGACCGAAGCCGAATATCAGCGCTTTATCATCGAAACCTCTGCCCCGCAGCGCGACGGCTTTGGCGACGGGCCCCGTACCATGGTGACGTGGCAAGAGGCGCAGAACTACGCCTACTGGGCCGGCAAGCGCCTGCCGACCGAGGTCGAGTGGGTGGCGCTGGTGACCGCCATCGGCGCCGACAAGCTGGCGACCGGTTCGGTATGGGAGTGGACGGCCACGCCAGCCAAATCCGGCCATATCGTACGTGGCGGGCGCTGGCGCGACGCCCGCGACATGGCGCCTTCGCCGCAGAACCGCTCCTTCGAAACGCAGCCAGCCGCCGACGTCGGCTTCCGCTGTGTGTGGGATCGTGCCTAATGCAGGGCGGTGGCCGCGGGGACGCAAGCACCGGGGAATTCACGGCAGGACCGCTACCGTGACGCCCGCTTTGGCGAACTGGTCCATCGCGGTGAGCGCGGCCGGGACCTCGGCGAGTCCGATGTGGCCGGTGACCATGTCCTGGGGCGCGAGGGTGCCGGCGCGGATGTGGGCCATCATCTCGGGATAGCGATGGGCCTGCATGCCGTGGCTGCCCACGAGTTCGAGTTCGCGGGCGATGACGGCGTCCATGGGCACAGGCGTGCCGTCCGTGGCCGGCAACAGCCCCACTTGCACATGGCGCCCGCGTTTGCGCAGAGATAGGATCGAATCTTGGCAAGTCTGTGCGCTACCGAGTGCATCCATGGATACATGGACGCCGCCCGAGGTGGCCTCGCGGATCTGTGCCGCAACATCGGCCGCCGATGTATCGCTATGACCATTGACGACCACCTCGGCGCCGAGGCGCGTGGCCAAGGCGAGGGCGCCTGGGTGGATGTCCACGGCCACCACCCGGGCGCCGCGGGCGCGCGCAATCATGATGGCCGACAGCCCGACGCCGCCGCAGCCGTGCACGGCGACCCACTGGCCTTCGCCGACCTGGCCCTGATCGCAGATGGCGCGGTACGCGGTAATAAAGCGGCAACCCAGGCTGGCGGCGGTGGCGAAGTCGACGTCGTCGGGCAGGCAGACCAAATTGGTGTCGGCATAGCGGATGGCGACCAATTCGGCAAATGCGCCCCAGCCGGTGAAGCCAGGCTGAAAATAGTTGTCACAGATCTGCTGCTGGCCGTCCGCGCACTGTTCGCAATGGCCACAGCCGCAGCAAAACGGTACGGTGACGCGATCGCCCACGCGCCACGCGCCTGACACCCGGTCGCCGACGGCGGCAATGATGCCGGCGAGCTCGTGGCCGGGCACCATGGGCGGGGTGATGTCGCCGTCGTGGCCCATCCAACCATGCCAATCGCTGCGGCACAGACCGCAGGCCCGGACCTGGATGACGACGCCGTCCGCTGGCGGGATGGGGTCGGCAACCTCCTCGATCGCGATGGGGCCCTGAAATGCTTGATAGATAACGGCCTTCATGACCGGCGAGCATACTGTATCTGAGGCAAAACAGGGCCGCTTCATCTCAGTTTGACACAGAATGAGGCGAGAATTTTGCCTCCGTGGTCGGCCTGTCATAGGCTCCCTGGCCATGGCCAAGCTCTACTTTCGCTACGGGACGATGGACAGTGCCAAGACGATGAATCTACTGGCTGTGGCCCATAACTATCGCAAGCAGGGCAAGCGCGTGATGTTGCTCAAGCCCCGCCTCGACGATCGTTTTGGCCGCACTCAGATCGCATCCCGCTCCGGTTTGGTGGCGGACGCCGACCTGCTGGTCGACGGTGACAGCGAGCTGGCAGGCGAGCAATTTGAGAACCTGCATTGCGTGCTGGTGGACGAGGCCCAATTTCTCGCCCCCACCATTGTTGAGCAGCTGCGCCGCATTACCATCACGCCCGGGGTGCCCGTCATCTGCTACGGGCTGCGTACCGATTTTCAGACCCATCTATTTCCCGGCTCCAAACGCCTACTCGAATTGGCAGACAGCATTGAGGAAGTCAAAGTCACCTGCCAGTTTTGTAACGGCAAGGCCGTCTTTAACCTGCGCCTGATCGGCGGCCGGGCGGTCGTGAGCGGGCCGCAAATCCAATTGGGCACCGATGCCAGTTATGCCCCGGTATGCTGGTATCACTACGACCAGCGCACGCGCGAAGCCCAACGCACTTGAGTGGGCCCCAGCCCGATTCTCAACCCGATTCCGTACCCTGGCCCTCGGGGGCCCGCCACTTTGGTGCCGGCCTTTTTGCCAGTGTTTGCCACCTAGATTGATGTGGTAGCGTGTACACGTTCTCTTTTTGAATGGAGTAATTTGAGTTGTACCGCCAACATCGATATACGCCCTGGGGGGCGACAGTCTCTCTTTGTACCCTTGCGTTTCTCAGTCTGGGGCTCGCCAACGACGGTTGCGTTGCCGAGCGTCCGGACGAGCTCGGCCCATATGCCGTCGGACGGCAAATCTTTGCCGTCGTCGACCAAAGTCGCGACAATCGCGCCCTGCCGGTAGACGTCTGGTATCCGGCCACCGCCACCGCCGATGCCGCGCCATCGGTGTACGATCTGCTTTTCACCCAACTCCCATCGACAGTGGCCCTCGACAATCCACCGCTGGCCCAAGACGAAGGCGGCCCCTTTCCCATGGTGGTCTTTTCCCACGGTCTCAATAGTGGTCGCTTTCAGTCGATTTTCTTGATGGAGCAGCTGGCCAGCCACGGCTTTATCGTGGTGGCCCCCGACCACGTGGGCAATACCGCCGTCGACCTGCTCTTGCCCCAGCCGCCGCCGTTTGAGATGCGCGATCGTCCCCTCGACATCTCGTTCACCATCGACAGTATGCTGGCGCGCGCCAGCAATGAGGGCGATATCTTTTTTGCCGCCATCGACCCCGACCGCATCGGCGTGATGGGCCATTCGCTGGGCGCTTTTACCGCGCTGGCCATGAAGTCGGGCTTTGAAGATGTGGCCGCCGACCCGCGCGTCTCAGTAGTCGTGCCGATATCGCCCGCGGCCGGCCTGCTCAGCGACGGCCAGCTGGCCACCATTGATGTGCCGGCCCTGGTCCTCGGCGGCACCAGCGATATCACCACCCCCATCGACCCCAACAGTGTGCGCGTCTTTGCCAACATGAGCGGTGTGCCGCGCTGGCGCGTGGACATTGAGCGTGCGGGCCATGCCTCATTTACCGATGTCTGCCTCTTCTTCGACGCCCTGAGCGCCAGCGGCGCCCCGCCCGAGGTCATTGCCATTTTGGCCGGCAACGTCGATCAAGCATGTGTGCCCGACCTCATCGATCTCGGCGAAGCCCAGCGCATCAGCAACTTCTACGCCGTGTCCTTTCTCCAGGCCCATCTGGCCGGTCGCCCGGAGTTTTTGCAATTCTTAACCCCGGGGGCTGTGACGCGTGAACGGCTGCCGGTGGACTTCTTCTTCGACAGCGGCCACTAATATTCAGTAGACAGCCGGTAGAGCTGGAAGTGTCAGTCGCGCTGCCAGCAAGCCGGGGGCGCTACACGTCGAGAATCTTGCCCGGATTAAATATGTTATGCGGGTCGATGGCTTGTTTTAGCCCCCGCAGCATGGCGATTTCCCCCGGGCCGCGAGAGTAGGACAAAAAGTCCTTTTTCAATAAACCGATGCCGTGCTCGGCCGAGATGCTGCCGCCGTGTTCGGCGACAATCTCGAACATCATGCGGTCGGCCTCATGGGCCTTGGCCAGGAATGTCGCTTGGTCCACGTCGTCGGGCTTCATGGTGTTGACGTGGATATTGCCGTCGCCGACATGGCCAAAGAGGCAGATTTCCCAGCCCGGATAGCGATCGGCAAACACGGTTTGCAGTCGGCCGTAAAAGGGCGCCAACTGATCGAGCGGCAGTGAGATATCGTTTTTATGAGGCAGACCGGTGGCCGACAGACTCTCGCTGATGCCCTCGCGCAGCTCCCATAGCGCCTGGGCCTGACTCAGGCTTTGCGCCAAGGTGCCGTCGAGGACGCCGGCGCTATCGAGCACTTCCTCGGTCCACTCCATGAGGTCTTCGGGGTCGGCGCCCTCTACTTCGGCGAGCACGTAAAATGGTGCTGATTCGGCAAAGGGCTCGGTGATTTTGCGATGACGGGCCAAGCGGGCCATACATTTATCGGTAAAAAATTCGTACGCCGAGATGGTGATGCCGCTAAAGCGGAGCGAGCGAAATACTTCGAGTACCTGATCGAAATCCCTGACCGCGAAGAGGAGGACATCGAGGTGCTTAGGCAACGTAGTGAGTTTGAGCGTGGCCTCAGTAACCAGGCCCAAGGTGCCCTCGCTGCCGACAAAGAGTTGGCGCAAGTCAGTGCCAGTGGCGTCTTTTTCCAGGGCGCCACCGAGCTCTAACACCTCGCCCGAGGCCACCACCACTTGCAGCCCGAGCACCCATTGCCGGGTATTGCCGTAGCGGATGACCTTGACCCCACCGGCATTGGTGGCGATGTTGCCGCCGATGGTCGACGAACCTTTGGCGGCCAAATCAATGGGCCAGGTGAGGCCGGCGTCGGCCGCGTGCTCGTGTACCGCTTGGGTGATGGCGCCGGCCTGCACCCGCACCGTCATACCCAGCGAGTCGACGGGGTCCATGCGGCGCATGCGGGCCATGGACACCACAAGTTCCCCGCGCGTGGCCATGGCGCCGCCGGCCAAGCCGGTGCGCCCGCCCGAGGGCACAATGGCCACGTTGTGGGCGCTACATAACTTGACCAGCTGAACGACTTCTTCCGTGGAGCGCGGAAACGCGATGGCGGCGGGCGCCGGGGCGAAATCCCGGGTCCAATCGCGACCGTATTCGGCCAGATCGGCGGGTTCGGTGGAAACGACATCGGCCGACAGCACATGATCGGCAATGGCAGTGCGCACGGCAGTGGCAAAGCCCTCGGGAAGTGCGTGAGACATCCTTCCCTCATAGCATGAACCATCGCGCAGCGACATGGGATCGATACGCTATGGCGGGTCGCCGGGCGGGTCGCCGGGCGATGCGCCGGTGTCAATGGCGCGCAAGAGCCCGCGATGCAGGCGAGCGAGTGCGCGCTCGAATATCTCCGAGCCATTGTCGCCGTTGGTATCGCTGTCTGTCTTTCTGCCGTCTGTCTGTGTATCTGTCTCTCTCTTTGTACTGCCGCTATCGGCCAAGGCGCGCGCCAACACCAGCGCGCCCTGAATCCCAATAATCGTGTCTTCGGCCATGGCCTGCGCTGCGTCTGCTGTGAGGCCGGCTCGCCGCAGGGCGTGGGCTAGGACGGCAATCCAGGTGGTGAAATAGGCATTGACCCGCGCGGCAAACCGATCGCGGGTGTCATTGAGGGCGAATGCACCGATCAGGCAGATGCGGGCGCCGGAGCAAAAGTACGCGGAGACATCGCGGAACATCTTTTCCAGGCCACGGGCCACATTGCGACAGGTGTCGAGCGGAGAGAAGACATGGGCGTGGAACCACGCATCGATGTGTTCGAGCACCGCCTCGGCCATCTGCGCTTTGCCGCCGGGAAAGAAGTGATACAGGCTGCCTTTGCTCAGGCCGGTATTGGCGCTGATGAGGGCCAGACTGGCCCCGGCGTAGCCGTATTCGCGAAACACCTCGCCCAGTGCGGGCAGTACATCTTTGCGCTCGTTGATGAGTTGCGGCATTGTACGATCTATAGGCTATCTATAGGCTATCTATAGGCCCAATTCGCTCAGACCGGGATGGTCCGCCGGCCGCGGCCCTTGCGGCCAATGGAATTTGCGCTTGGACTCCTGAATGGGCACATCGTTGATGCTCGCTTCCCGCCGCCGCATGAGGCCGCTGTCATCGAACTCCCATTGTTCATTGCCATGAGCGCGAAACCAAGTGTCGCCATCGTCGCGCCACTCATATTGGAAGCGGACCGCGATGCGGCGATCGTGAAACGCCCATAGCTCCTTGATCAAACGATACTCGAGCTCTTTCGCCCATTTGCGGGTCAAAAATTCGACGATGGCACCCCGGCCGGCAAAGAACTCGGCGCGATTGCGCCACCGGCTATCTTCGCTATAGGCGAGGGCGACGCGTTTGGGATCGCGGGTGTTCCAAGCATCTTCGGCCATGCGGACTTTTTGCCGCGCGCTCTCGAGGGTGAACGGTGGTAGTGGGGGCTTCTGGGTCATATGAGTCACTCCGTGTAGACCGATTGTTACACACTAGACCGATCGGTACAAGCTACGAATATAGACCCCGTGATCATGAAGGAAGCCAAGGAACGCCAAAGCCTGTGTGCTGTATCGATGCGTACGGGCCAAAAACGTGCCGCTTCTTGACTCCGCCATTTTTACGCAGTTTTTCACAACCGCTAACACACTCGAATGTCGATGGGAATTTCGCTCTCGGCCAAGAACACTGACTTTATGAGCCCACTAGATGCGGGTTGGCCCTTTGACCACCACGGCAGCGCCAGTGTCCGTCGGCGTCTAGGGGGCGGCCCGATTCCGACCGATCTCGGCCAATGTGCGCCTCAGCCAGGCGTTGCCGTCGTCTTGATCGGAACGCTCGTGCCATAGCTGCACGACATCGAATCCGGGCACATCGATCGGGGGTCGCAACAGCCGCAGAGGATAATGGTCCGCGAAGTGTCGGACCACCGCCTCCGGCGCGGTAAGGATGAGATCGGACGAGGCGACCACGATCGGCGCCGCCAAGAAAGATTGGATGCACAGGGACACCCGCCGGTGAAGCCCCTTGGCCTCAAGCGCCTCATCAATGACGCCATGACTGGTGCCAGAGACGCTGATAAGGGCGTGGTGAGCATCGAGATACTGCTCCAGGGTGAGAGTGTCCCGAATCGTGGGGTGGTCCTGGCGAACGACGCACATGAACTCTTCGTGCCAGAGGATCTGCCGTTTGAGGTTATTCAGAACTGGATGAACGACGGCGAGCAGAAGATCGACCTCCCCTCGCTCAAGAAGGTGCGCCTGCTCGTGTAGAAAGTCGATCCCGCGCTGAATGGATCGAATATCGAGAGCGATCCCCGGGGCGGAACGGCCGACGATCTTCAACATCTCGGGCAGACAGGTGACCGCGATGTGGTCTCCCGTCGCGATGGAAAACTTGCGCTGTGCGGTGCTCGGGTCGAAGGGCGGGGCGTCTTCGAGGGCCAGCTGAAGGGCCTCCAGCCCCTGCCCCAGGCGCCGGGCCAGGCGCTCGGCGCGCGGCGTGGGAATCATCTTACTGCCGCTTCTAACCAGGAGTTCGTCTTCGAACATCTCCCGCAGCTGCCGGAGATTGTGGCTCATCGCGGACTGGCTGACCCCGAGGCGCTCCGCGGCCCGTCCGACACTCTTAGTCGCCAAAAGCGCCTCGAGCGCCACCAGGAGGTTCAGGTTGATCTTCGTCAGATCGAGCAGCATGGCGAGATCTTAGCGCGAATACGCCACTATCGAAATTGCTCATGGGCACCTGAAAGCAACTCGTTGGATTGCAATAAAGGCGGTCGCTATCTTTGACGCATGCCCATCACCAACCCCCACCCAACACAACCCCCCAACAAAACCATGAGTCGACATCCCAATCAAAACCTTCCCGAGGCGGGCGAGTCCGTGACCCTCAACAGTCGGAACCCCCATAGGTGACGGATCTCGTTTCCGCCAGTTGCCCCTTACCCATTTCATATTCTTTCAGGAGGTCAATAACATGAACAGAGTAGTTCGATTTCATAATGCAGGCGATGCTGACGTACTAGAGGTGGTTCAAGAAGCCCCACGGTCGCCCGAGCCTGACGAGGTTCTGGTGCGGATCGCTGCCATAGGCATGAACCGCGCCGAGATTCTATTCCGGGAAGCCCAATACATATACCAACCAGAATATCCGTCGCGTATTGGTCTGGAAGGGGTGGGGATCATCGATGCCCTCGGGTCGGAGGTAAAAGATTTTGCCGTCGGGGATCGAGTCGCCATCTTATCTACGGTTTATCAACCCCGAGAGGGCACCTACGGCGATCACGTGACGGTGAAAGCCGCGAACGTCATGAAAGCGACCCAGCGCTTGAGTGACATCGAAGAAGCGGCGGCGTGGAACTCCTATATGACCAGCTACGGGGGCCTATTTCAGGTTGCCGGACTCACTCAGGGCCAAACCGTGCTTTTGACCGCAGCGACCAGTTCGGTGGGGCTTGCGGCCATTGCCCTGGTGAAAAACGCGGGCGCCCGAGCGATTGTCACAACTCGAAACCCGGGTAAGAAACAAGCCTTGCTGGATGCTGGCGCCGATCTCGTGGTCGTCACCGATACCGAATCCGTCGTGGATCGGGTGTTGGAAGCGACGAACCAAGCGGGGGCGGACATCATCTTTGATCCGATCGCGGGCGCATCGGTGCAGGAATTTCTCGACGCCCTTCGCCCTGGGGGGCATTACGTCGCATACGGTGCCCTCGGGGGGATGACGGCGGAAATTCCGATGTTCAAGGCGTTCCAAAAAGTGCTGAGTTTTCGGGTATACAGCGTATACGAACTGATGCAGTCACCCGAACTTCGAGCAGACGCCGAAGCGTATCTGCGGCCACGATTCGAAGAAGGCCAGCTTTCGCCGCACGTTGGCGAAACCTTTGCCTTGAGCCAAGTGGCCGAGGCGCATCGAGTCATGGAATCCAACCGGCATATTGGTAAGCTGGTCTTATCGACCCAAGAACGCTAGCCCAACCAATCATCCCAATCGGTCCGTGTGGTCCATTGAACACGAGGCCCCGCTTCACCATTGGCATCGTCGAGAAGCTGAATATCAAAGCGGCCAGCGGTTGCGAACGACCCGGCTAACGCGGAGTGGGTAGCGTTACTCGCACAAATGGAGATATTGTATCGTATCTCGAATTCCGGGCCGCGTTCCAGCTGGGGCAATACATGTAGCTCGACGTGGGTCTGCTAGTCCTGCTGCTCCGAAGTTCGTCAGGGGATGTTTTTGTCGTCCAGGGCGCCGAGAACAAGGCGCGATGAGGGCGCTGGGGGGGCCCCAGCAACCGAAGAGCAACGCAGCTCTCGGTGTTCTGGCGGCTAAAAACCCCCGACGAACTTCGGAGCAGTAGGACTAGGCTCGTTTCGTGCAGTCCCAAGTACACAAGAGCGAGATGAAGATGCCCCTTAAACGCTCGGCAAAGACATTGCCGCGTGATCAGGACTGCATCCGCCTGGGGCCAAGAGAGCCCGCCGACCTATCTACGAATGATCACGCCTCATCTTCGTTGCTGCGTCGTCGTCCCAAAGCCGTTGCGCCGACGGTGGCGGCGGCGACAAAGGCGGCATTGGTGGCGCCGGTTGCGCCCGCGGCGTTGCAGCCGATTTGCTCCACGGGCGGCACGAACGGCGGCGGTAGCGGCGGCGGCGGCAGGGGATTGGGATTGCCCGGGAATGGGCCCGTGACCACCAAGGTCATGTGATCGGCCTGCAGGTTGACAAAGAGGGCCGTGCCGTCGGGCGAGAAGCACACCCCGGCCAATTCGCTGCCGCTGAGGGCGTTGCGGGCAAAATCCGAAACATTGCCGTTGGGGTCCAAAATGCGCAGATGGTCGGTACCGCCGCCGTCCTCGGCTATGTAGACATCGCCCCACGGCGCCACGGTGATGTTGTCAGGGTTTTCTAACACCGCGGTGTCCTCGGCCTGGGCAATCAGGGTGAGCGAGCCGCCGTCGCCCGCGGGATCGAGGCGAAAAATCTGCCCCGAGCCGCGCGGCCCGCCGCTGGTGGAACAGATGTAGGCGCTGCCGCCGTCGAGCCACAGGCCCTCGCCGCGGCGGATGATGGCGGCGCCGCGATCCTGGCCCTGGTCGCGCACGGTGTCGCGAGACGGCGTTGGATCGTCGATGTCGACCCAGGCAATGTCGAAGGTGTCACCGACCCGAAGCCCGGCGCTGGTGTCGAAACGATCGCCCTGCAAGATGCGCATGGCTTGCAGTCTGCCGGTAAATGGTTCGGCAGCACTGTCGGGGACAAAGCGATAAAAGCACGAGTCGCCCTGGTCTTCGGTGAGATACGCGATGAGGGTATCAGGATCAACGGCGGCAGCCTCGTGCTTGAAGCGACCATAGCCGGCGATGAGGCGCGGCGCTTCGATCGCGCCGGTTCCGGGACGGCAGAGAAATACATAGCCGTGGTCGCTGCTGGTGGTCTCTTCGCAGCTCAGCCAGCCCCACGGCGACATGCCGCCGGCACAGTTGGTCACAGTGCCAGCGAGCAGCACGTTGCGCGACAGCGGCTGGAGCGTCGTGGCATCGAGGACCACGCGGGTCACACTGCCGCCACCGCGGACGTCGTAGGCTTCGGGCGGGGTATCCTGGCCCGACATGAGCGGACTGTTGCCGCGATCGTTGAGACCGACTTCATGGTTGCGCACTAGTACGATGGTGCCGGGGTCATCGCCGGTAAAGCACGCCATGGCGTCGGGACGACCGGGCACTTGGTAGCCGTCATTCATCGTATCGCCGCGGCTATCGAGGATGCGGTAGGAAAAGCCGGCGGGCAAGTCGAAGATGCCGGCCGGATCGGGCAAGAGCGGGCCAAAAGTTGCGGCGTGGGCGCGGCGGGTAAATAAGCCCTGGAGTGGGGCGCTGAGGGCTGCTGCCGACATGCCGGCGAGCATGGAACGTCGTGAAATTTTCATAGCACTAGCCTTGGTGAGCCTTGCGGCATTCTCGTCGCGAGACTGTAACACGTTTCCAACGTCGGCCTGTTCGCTTGATCTCGGGCGATCTCGCTCGAATCCGCGCCTCGTGGATCGGTAACCTGCCGCGCGTCATTTTGCCCACTGGCAAAGTGCGCTGTGCCGACGCTTCTAAGGTTCGCTGTCGGGGCGATATTCATTTTGACATGAGCCCATGGCGCATCGTCAACGTGTTTGAGTAGACGACCGGCGCCGGCCGCGAATACTGGTGATGGTGGGCGCTTGCAAGACGAAACGCGCATCGTCGAAACAGCGCAAAAAACGATCGTACGCGTCTTCGGAAACGGCGCCAGAGGCGAGGACCGCATCCCGCATTTGCTGGTAGGTGAGCTGGAAGAAACGCGCTTTGCCGGTAGCGCCGCGGATATGCATGATGCGTTGCTCCGCAGTGATGTCGTGGAGACCGGCTTCATGCATCGCATCACGCAATTCGCCACTCACCCGCAGCGACACGCCGCGTTGCTCCATGACGTGATGAATGGCCGCGATGACGTGCGCGCATGGGCCCTGCATATCTTCGCCGTTCGTGGGCGTGACCTCCATGGTTGCCAAATCGGGTTCTTCTACCACCAGCCAGCCATCGGGCGCGAGGGCATCGGCTATATCTTGTATGACGGCAACGCGCTCGGGCACGTGCACCAGCATGTTGCGGGCATAGACCAGGTCAAATGTCTCCTCTAGTGACTGAAGCTCGCGAACATCCTTCTCGACCACGCATACATGATCGAATTGCGCGCAATCGACCCAGCGGATATCTAGATCCAGGGCGACAACGCGTCCCGTGCTGCCGACGCGTTTCGATAGCCACCGGGTCACTGAGCCGATGCCGGCCCCGAGCTCGAGACAGGACCACCCCGGCTGTACGCCGACCGATTGTAGGAGGGCATATGTATCCGGATCGAGGATTTCCGCCAAAAGGCGCAAGCGCTCGTGGGCCAATTCCCATTCATTTTGCAGTACGTACGTCACGAGATCCTCCCGGACTTGGATCTCTCTTGGTCGCCACGCTCAACAACGTCGCCGAGGGCTTCGAAGCGCTGGTTCTTCGGCATGGTGGCTTCGCGATCAATATGGATATCGACGACGAGCGGACCGCCACAAAGCAGCGAATTCAAATCCAGGGCCAACAATTCGTCGCTGCGGCGGACCACCGCGGTCTTGGCCCCCATTGCGCGGGCTGCGACAGCGATGTCGAAGGGTTCGTTGCGATAGCGTGGCGTGCGCCCGTAGATGCGCTTGTTGCCCAATTCGACCATGCCGAGGCGGCCGTCGTTGAACACAAATACTGCGATTTCCAACCCCAGCTGGGCCGCTGTGGAGATTTCACACGCGAGCATGGCAAAGCCGCCATCCCCGCAGATCATCGCGACACTTCGCTCGGGTTGCGCCAACTTGACGCCAATCGCCGATATGCTCGACCCCATCGATCCCAGCCCCGTCATGGCGAGGTACGCGTCTGCGCGGTCAATTTGTAAGTAATGGGTGGCAAATAGAAAATGTTCGCCGCTGTCCACGCAAAATATGGTGTCTTGGGCCATGAGTTTTTGCATCTCCCATATTGCGCGGGCAGGGGCAATGCGTCCTTCCGGCCCGTCGCCCAAACGACTGGGGTCATTGTGACGCTTGATGGCAAATACCGGCGCGGCCTGAGATGCCGACTTCGCCGTCGGCAGCGCGCGCGCGAGCCCGCGGATGAATACGTCGGCTGGAGCGGCCACCGCGATATCGCAGTGATAGTTGCGGCCGATTTGCGCGGCGTCGATATCGACGTGTATCATCGTGCGACGCGGTCGTAACACGTCCTGAAAACCGGCCGTGGCAATATCGCTGAGCCCAGTGCCAATGGCGAGCAGGGTGTCAATGCCGGCACGCAAATACTCTTCGGTGGACGGATGCCCGCCCAGGCCAAAAACGCCCAAGCTCAGGGGGTGGGTTTCGGGAAACACGCCCTTGGCTTTGGGCGTGGTCATCACCGGCCATTGCAGCGCGTTGGCCAGCCTCATGAGGTCATCGACATCGCAACTGGCGCGTACCCCCGAACCCAAAAACAACACCCCGTGCCGACTTTGGCCCACGGCGCGCGCCACGTCGGCCATCTGCGCATGGATGACGCTGGCGTGCACGCGTTTGCTGATCTGCAGGTGTGGCGACGTCGTCAACTGCGTGAGCACATCCATGGGCAAGCGCAATGCCACCGGTCCCGGTCGGTCGCTTGTGGCCACCTCCAGCGCTCGCTGCAGCATGGGCACGGCGGCGCCAGCATCGGGTACCTCGTCCGTCCACTTGGTGAGCGAACCGAGAATTTGGCGAATGCCCAGATGATGACCGTCCTGCAGTACGTTTTTGCCGCGCAATGAACGCGACACTTCGCCGACCAGCACGAGCAGCGGAATGCCATCGCAATAGGCAGAGGCAATGCCGGTGATGGCATTGAGGATGCCCGGACCCGATGTCACGATCATCACACCGAGGTGTCCGCTGGCACGCGCGTAGCCAATGGCGGCAAAGGCGGCGTGGTTTTCGTGCCGCATCGTGACCGCGCGCAAGTTGTCGATGTCCAGGATCGCGTCATTGAGGGGCGCGATCGGGCCTCCTGGTAAGCCGAAGGCCACGTCGATGCCGGCGCGCGCTAGGGCTTCGGCCAAGGCATCGGCAACCCTGCACACGTCCTGCCTTGGATTGGCATGGGGATTGACGCACGCCTGCTCTTCGGCGTCGACGACTTCGGAATTCGCTGGATGCGGTGTCGGGACTGATAATTGCGCCATACATTTCTTCCTCCCTCTCATTTCCTTCCATCGTGACATTGAGGGCGTGAGAACGGCGCAGTGGTACGGGTGAGAAGACGCGTGAGATTAAACAGGATCACCTTGATTGCGATCCAGGGCGCGCTGTACAACGACCCCCGTCATCTGATGAAGCGCGGAAAAGCAGGACTAGTATTTACAGTCGCCTGCATAGTATTATCTATCCATGGTTAGGTGTGTGGTATGCTCAAACGTGTCCCCTCGCATGCTGGGACCTCTATGTGTCGCGTGCGCGACGAAATTGCCGCGAGCCGACTGGCACGTGCCTAAGCTTGTCCATTCTAATGTCGCCAGCAATCGCGCTGAAGTGTGGCTCATCGATCCTTGGGGCCAGCGCCATGCGGTCGGCGATAGGACGTCCGTAGGCCGATTGAGTCAATTCGACACTCTCGTCATTTCGGATCGAAGTGTCTCTGCGGATCACGCACTATTGCGAAAGTCGGCTAGCGGCTGGAAAGTGCGCGATCGCGGCAGTACCAACGGCACCCATGTAAATGGCCAACGATTTGTGCGCGAACAGTTGTTGCAGCATCTATGTATTATTCGGTTCTCGTCCCTGGGATTTTATTTCTGGAACGACTCTGAGTTACCGACGGGCGAATGCGTTGCTGCCCCCCTGAGCACGGCACCTGCAAATGCATTGCGCAGCATGGAACTCATCGGCCCTTTGCGCCAGCGCCTGTTGCTCCGCCCGCACGCGGCCGACGTGCCCGTCAATGCGCGCGGTATGGTGCAGTTTTTCGACCCCATGGGCGCAGTCAAGCACGATCAACTATCGCGTTTGCAATACCAGCTATTGCATCGGCTTTGCCTGCAAGCGATGGCGTCCGATTTTCCAGATGGTCGATTTGTCAGCACCAACGAATTATGTCGTGTACTGCCGTTTCAGTCGCCACGACCGACCTCCGCAAATGTGCGCCAAGTCGTAAAAACCCTGCGCTGCGCACTCCGCGCAATAGGCATCGTCGAAGCCGAGGGCACCGACGCCCACGCCATGATCGAATCACGCGAATACTTGGGCTATCGCATTACCTGGCGCCCGCGCTATCTCGACACTTCACAATAACAGTCCACAATCATAGCCCGCGATCATAGCCTGCAATCATAGTCCGCAGTCGTAGTCCGCAATCATAGTCTGCAATAGGGCGGTGGGACTCGTCGTCCGCCGATTACATCATATGTTCGCCGCCGTTGACGGGCAGGCACGCGCCGGTCATAAAGCCGCTGGCTTCGCTGGCCAAAAATGCCACTACGCGCCCGACGTCGTCGGGTTGGCCATTGCGCAATAGCGCCGTCCGCTCTGCGATCTCGCATTTTTGCTCATGCGAAAAAATTGCCGTTAAATCGGTTTCGATAAACCCTGGCTGCACGCAATTGACGCGCACGCCGTGTGGTCCCAGCTCGACGGCCAGGCTCCGTATCAGGCTCTCCATCGCGGCCTTGGCCGCACATTGCGCGGCAAACCCCGGTACTGACTTGCGCGCCCCCATGCTCGAGATCGCGACAATCGATCCCGAGCGTCGTTCGATCATGCCGGGCACCACGGCTTGGCACAAAAAGAACATCGCCTGCATCTCATGCGTCATTTTGGCCGAAAACTCGGCCCAATCTTGGTCGATAAACCTCGCGATCGGGCAATCCATATGGGCGTTGAGCACCAGGGTATCAATGGCGCCCATGCGCGCCTCTACCTCGCTTACCGCTGCGCGAACGGCGTCGGCGTCGCGCATATCGCCGGCCACGCCCATGGCAAAGCCCCCCGCTTGCTCGATGTCGGCAACCACGGCCATGGCTTGTTCGCGACTGCGATGATAATTCACCGCCACAGCAGCACCGCGGGCGGCCAGGCAACGGGCGGTGGCGGCGCCAATGCCGCGGCTTGCCCCGCTCACAAATACGACCCTATCATTCAGCATTGCTTATCCTCACTGTTTCGCGCTGACGATCGCAGCGGTGAAATCCCACATGTGTTTTACCCGCTTCCGGGCGTCATTTGCCTCCCCCAAACGGGGGGGGCGGGTCGACGTTGACGGCAAATTCTTGTACTATCATGTCAAGGGAGGTAGTATTCATGACAAAGCGGATTGCCCTCGATACCCACGTACCAAGGATGGAACAGTACGTGGATCGGGCTCTTTACGACCCGATGGCGTGGACCGAAGTGCTCAACCAAGCCTCTGCGTTGGTCGGTGCTTCGGCAGCGACGCTCGTGGTTCGCAAACGGAACGACTTGGCATTGATCGACCCGGTGGCAGCCACCTGGGATGATATTGTCAGCCAAGACTACGTGCAGCATTTTGGCCGCTATGACGTCGTTCCCACCCAAATGGGGGCCAGTCAGCGCGGCTCTTCGGTCGTGCTGCAAGAGCTTGTAGACATCGGGGCATTTTCCCGTACGGAGTTTTTCAACGACTGGGCCAACCGCCATCAAATCGCATACTTTGCCGGGATCACCTTTAATATCAACGAACATGCATTCGGGGTGATGTCGTTTCATCGCGAATCATCAGATCCCGAATTCACCCACTTGGAACGGCAATTTATCGAGCACATCGCAGTCCCCGTTCGGTTTGCCTTACGCCACCGACGATTGACGAGAGAGTTGGCCACCGCGCGCGGCGCGCTGGACCGCTTGGCGCTTGGCGTGATCTTGCTCGATAAGGACGGTACGATCTCGTATAGCAATGACCGCGCCACTGACATTTTGGGCAAGATGGATGGATTGACGGTGACCAAAAACGGGCGACTGCGTGCGGCCAATCACAAGTTGACGGAGCGCCTGGATGTTATGATTCGCAATTGCCTGAGCGGCGATGTCGGGCCGCGCGGCTCGGAGTTATTCATTCCGCGCCGGAGCGAAGCCCTACCACTGCACGTGGTAGCAGTGCCTTTGAGTTATCAAGTC
>JAAUYH010245907.1_pt1 | contig 23326 bp, 8 predicted proteins | sample 7278061 | NCBI WGS metagenome assembly JAAUYH01 (sample SAMN14350203, study PRJNA611818) | marine sediment metagenome | isolation source: surface marine sediment (0.6m) | place: French Polynesia: Moorea | collected 2018-08 | reverse complement strand
CGCCGTAATCCGCATCGCACTTTTGGCGATGCCAAAATCGATGATCTTCACCTCGCCTTCGTAAGAAACCATGATGTTTGGCGGCGAGATATCGCAGTGGACCAATCCGAGAGAGACCCCGCGGACATCGCGGCGGCGATGGGCATAGGACAGCCCTCCGGCGGCTTCGCGGGCAATAAAGAGGGCCAAGTCCAGGGGGAAGCGGCTGTGGCTCTCTCGCAATCGGTTGAGCGCGCGTCGCAGATCGCAGCCCTCGATAAACTCGATGGATAAGAAATACTCTCGATCCACCCGTCCCACTTCAAAAACCTGAGCGATATTGGCGTGCTGGAGCTGAATCGCGACCTGGGCCTCATCGACGAAGCGGGTGATAAAATGCTCGTCTTCGCTCAGATGAGGCAGTACTTTCTTTATCACGCAGATTTTTTCGAACCCGGCCATACCGTATTTGGCCAGAAAGATCTCACCCATACCACCGCTCGAGAGCCGCTGTATCAGGAGATAACGGCCGAACACTTGGGGCAGATCGCGACCCCGAGCAGAACCTTGTTCGGACATCGTAAACGAAGGAGCGGGCATGGTCGAAGGCCACGAGACGAACCAGCTTGTCGCCTGTAGACTAGCGATGATAGCGTGAAAACGCCTAAAATGTTAGTCCAGCATAGAAAGCCGATGACCCGGGATTCGGGCATGATCTGCGCCATCGTCGCCGCCCTGACAATGGCAATCGCGTTTGGAGGCGCGACGAGCGCCTGTTCTGATACAGGCGCCGTCCACGTCGATATGCGCATGCCAAGTGCCGCGACGCTCTCGCCGGCCTCGCTCGATCCTGCCGAGATTACACTGTTTTATTGGGAGCCTGGCGCACCTGCAACCGCGGTTGCGAGCGAGCTCGGCAGCGCCCCCATGGCGCTGGCCGAGGTGGCGCCAGGCTCACAACTGTACATGGCACTCACCCTGCGCTCCGCTGTCGGTCGCCTCCTCGGTTATGGGCGTTCTGCTGCGCCCATCACGATCCTCGACGGCGATAACACGGAAGTTGCTATCGAAATGCGGCGCCCATTTGTGTATTTGGGCAGTGAACGCGGCCTGAGTGCTTTAGACACCACCCGAGACGGCACCGACACCGAGAGCGCGATCTCGCTGGTCAATCCCGTCGATATTGCCGTCAGCAGCTACGACGGTACCCGTTTGGTCGCGTTGACCACCGATGTAAACGGCAACGGATGGGCCCACGTCATCCGAACCAGCGATCATCGCGTGATCTCGCCCAATGCCATATCCCTCGCCGGGCCTGCCGCCGATCTGGTCATCACCGCCGATGGTGGTCACGCGGTGGTCGCCCATAGCGGCGTGAACGGCGGGGTGTCCATTATCGATATCGACGCGGCCGTACGCGGCGAGGCCGAGGTCGAATTTGTGCCGCTGGGGCCGATCGGCAAAGTGACCATTAGCCCTTACGACAATGAAATCGTCTATGCCCTCGGCGATGTCTTAGAAGACGTTCGCTGCAGTGACAACCCCGAGTCTTGGATTGCCGCGCTGTCAATCCCCTCCGCCGAGCCCGTGATCGATACGTTTATCTATTCGGGCGCAGTGGCCGATATTGCCGCCGCCGACATCGGCGAACCTCTACTCGTGGCCGATACCTGTAGCGGTCAGGTGCGCGAAGTAGACCTCCTGAGCGGCGAGATTCGCAACCTGGCGCCCCTGTATCGCGTCACCTCGCTGGCGTATTGGAATCGGCGGGTGTGGGCGGTCGGTTCATTGCCGGTGGCCGACAGCGGGCAGGCCAACGGTGCCGAACCGCTGCGCATTATGTCGCTCAGCCTTGACCAGCCCGGCTATCAATTCACGGAAATCGATGCCCTGAGCGTGCAGGTCTCGCTGGAGGACTTCCGCAACGACGGCGACGAGGTCTTTATCGACGTCTCGGCCGACGGTATGTTTGCCCTCGATCTCGCAGTGATGCCGACGGGGGAGGCCGCGGCCGTGCTCTTGCGCGGCGATTACCTGGCCGACAGCCGCCGCGACATGAGCGGCAATATCATCACCCCGGCGATGGAGATCAGCACCAGCGAATACCTCTTGGTGGATGTGGGCAAGGGCACGCTGATCCAGCGCGTGATTCACCGCTGCGATCTGCGGCTCGTGGACCCAAATTCCATCATCACCAACTTGAGCTGTCAAAAAGGGGCGAATGCGCCGCTCGAATCGCCCGGCGGATCGGGAAATGAGCATGCTCCCTCTGCGATTTCGGTGCTTCTCGGGTCACGATAACGTGCATCGACGTCATTGTATCATTGGGCATGCGGTGGTGCTCTGCGCCGTCATGACATGCATGACGAAAGCGGCCGCTATAGCCCAGCCAGACGAGGCCATTACCGCGGCGGAGGCCCAGCCCGCGGCATCGGCGCGCGGACCGGAAGGAGGCGACGTCCGCGGGGATGCGGGGCCCGACAGCGAACGCACGCTCGATCCGGAGCGGACGCTGGCGGTGCTTTCCTATCGCTCCGGCGTTGCCGACCTAGCCGATATCGACCTGCAGTTGGCCAATCTACTGCGGCAAAAAACGGCGCTCAAAGTGCTCGATAGCCAAGATGCGCGCCGGCGTTATGGCGAGCGCCTGGACCGGCGCGTGGTCAACTGTGGCGGTGATGCCGGGTGCATTGCCAAACTGGGCCGGGCGCTGCAGGTCGACGAAGTCCTCCTGGTCGGCGTCAGTCGATTCGGCGATATTATCCTGACCCTGCAGCGCATCGATGCCAGCACCGGCGACGTATCCATCCGCATTGCCGAAGCCCTGGAGCCCAACGTGGCACCCGAGGCCGCGGTCCTCCTCAGCTATCTGCGCCGCGTCATGCCCAAGCGCGACTTTGTCCGCTACGGCTTTATCCGCCTCGACGCCAATATCGCCGGGGCTGAAGTGTTTATCAGCGGCAAAGTCCGCGGTCGGACGCCGCTGCCATCGCTGCGCGTGCCGGCGCCCGGGACCTACCATATCCGCTTGACCAAACCGGGCTATATCCCGGCCGACGCATCGGTCTTTGTGCCCCCCGACAGCAAAGTCGAAGTCGATCTATCCCTGCCCGTCATCGAAAAGCGACCCTGGTACCGCAACGTATGGTTTGCCGCAGCGACCGGCGTTGTGATCGCGGCCACAGCGGCGACCATCTTGGTCATTGTGCTCGACGAGCCCGACGACCATCCGGTCATCATCAATCCGCCGTAACCACAATCGTCATGGTCGGTCTACTGCGCCGGAGTTTGCTCCGATAGAATGAACTCCAGACTGGCATTTCGCGCCAACTCCGGGCACCCTGATAGCATGGCCATGACCGAGACGGTGCCCGTGGGCCCAGATCATGATGTCCCAGCGGTCTCGACTTCAGTCACGGTTTCGAGCCCGGTCTCGATCTCGGTTTTAGGCCGCATGACCGTCGCATTGGCCGCCTTCACCGTCGCCGCGATCGGGTGCGGCCGCGCACATGAGTCTGCGGCCGGGAGCCGCCCCGTCGGCCTCGCGAGCGACATGGCGGGCCCAGGCCTGGCCGACCCCGCGACGGCCGAAACGGCCCCATATGTGCCGATCTGGGCCAGCGAGCCCTTGTTGCGCCCTGTGCCATCGCCCCTTGAACTCGATGGCCTGCGGCCCTGGGCTGCGAATGCGGCCGCAAATGCGGCGGGCCAAGGCCGCGGCGACAATGCCGGCTACACCGTGGCCGCGCGCCTGTTCGCCTTTGCCGATAGCCAGCTCCACTATGTCGCCGGCAAGCGCACCTTTGCCCAGTCACCGTTTGCCGACATCATGTCCCTGGAACTCGCCGTGCGCCCGGCCGCCCTCGACGACGGCAGCGACCTCCTTCTCCGCACCTTTCTCGAACAGCGCCGACGCTTCTATCCCGACCATATGCCGATATTTTTGGGCGATGCCACCGACCTATCCTGCACCCACGAGATGGACGCATTCGTGGCCGTGCTCGGCGAGGCCGGTCTCGGGCCACTCCTGGCTGTCACCTCCAATCACGATGGCTTCTATGTCGGCAACTTTACCTCCAAGCGTGACCTGGGTGGTACCTTGTCCCTCACCGACATGCCACACGACTGGACCCGCGCGTGTGCCATACCGGGCCGCTTTGCCGACTATCGCCTGACCAAAGGCAAGGCGGTATCGCGCCTGCGCGCGCTCTTACCCCCAGGGCCGGCTTGGGCCACGTCCTTTGCCGACGACGGTCCCGGTCCCAGTGATTTCCGCCGCGCCCATCTGTACTACGCCCGCCCCCTTGGTGGCGGCGATCCCGGCGCGCCACCGGTCTGGGGCCTATTCATGGATACCGTCGATTACCGCGGCTTCGACTTGGAGGCATCCATGGGGGCCGGCTCGGTTGGCGCGGTATCGAGCGAGCAAATCCGCTTTCTCGATCGAGCGGCCCTGGAGGCACAAGCGCGCGCCGGCCCGCGTCCGGTGCACTTTGTGCTCTTTGGCCACCATCCCTTTGATCACCTCGAACCCGCGAGCCGGGCGCGCGTGCGTCACTTTATGGCCGGGCAAGAGCACCTGATCGCCTATGTCAGCGCCCACGAGCATGACTCGGACGAGCGCTACATCGACCTGGGCCCGCGCTCGCCTGGCCCAGCCGGTGCAACCGGCGCAGCAAAGACCGCGGCGCGGCGGACCCTCCTCGAACTGATTGTGGCCTCGACCACGGACGCCCCCCATGCAGCCCGCGCAATCGAGATCCACGTTGCTACCAACGCTGAGGGTTCGCGCAGGGGCCGCGCCGACGATGCGCGTCTCCAACCAGCCCACCGCGCGGGCGCGGACGGCCGTGCGGTCGTGTATACCCGTCGCCTGGTCCTCGATGCCGAACGCCTCTGTCCCCGGCTGGAACCGCTGCGCGGCGATGCCCTGGGATATACCGGCTACCGCATGATTCGCAGCGGCATCCCCGAGTTCGACCTCGACCTCCTCGAAGTAATCCAGTTGGCGCTCAGTCTCGACGATCTAGCCGCCAAGCGGACTCTCCAGGGGCTCGGCGCCCTATTGATGGAAAATAACCTCATGCGCGCCTGGGCCCACCTCTACGCCAATTCACCGATCGAATTCAGCCCCGAGGAGCAGACCGCCCTCGGTCGGATTCGCACCCGCCCGTACGCGCAAGGGCGCGATCTCGCCCAGGTATGGCCGTTTTTGCGCCCATCGCAGCCACCTTCTCGCCGTCGCCCGCAGCGCCCCAAAGGCCAAGACGCCGGCCAAGACGCCGGCCAAGCCGCCGACCAAGACGCCGGCCAAGACGCCAGCCAAGCCTACGTGCGTTGGCACGATCCGGCCATCGCCCCGCTGTTGGCGCGGGCCGAAGTCGGCATGCATCGATTTGGCACCCATGTCGATATGGTCGGGCAATTGCGGGCTCGCCGCCGCCAGAGCCGCGACAGTCAGCGCTTTTTCCTATGCCACGCTATGTATGCCGCCCGCGCTGAAGCTGCCGCGCTGCGGCGCCGAGGAGATATTTTGTATGTGCGCTAACCTGGGAGATGATTGGACGAGGGGGGCCGTGACCACGCGCCCATCGCCCCTTGCGAGTGCGTCGATGAGCGTCCTGATGGGTGCCCTCATCAGCATCCTAGCAATGTCTGCCTGTGCCAACAAGCAACCGGCCCCGACGGCCAAGGTCGAAGCCGAAACGGCGCCAGCCACTGCCCACACGGTCCAGGTCGTCGACGTCGTGGTGGTCGCGGCCGAGATCGCCGGCCGCATGCCCAACGGGGCCGAGTGGGATCAGGATCGGGGCGGTCAGCGGGCCCAGCCGCCGCCAGCATACAGTCGATATCTGCGACAACACCCAGAGCTCACCGGCTTCACCTCCGCCGTCGGCGTCCCCTTTGACGATGCCGATCTCATCGAGCGCGCGCAAGACTCCCTCGCCGCCGATCCCGTGGTGTTTATCGAAATCGGCGATCGGGTATTTCGCTCCCCGATCGTGTCCCGGACCTTTGCCCCGGCATGGAATTTTTCCTTTCGATTTCTCTACCAACCCAAGGACGGACAAGATGATGAATCAAGCCCAGCCCGCAATGGCGCTGACGCCGTCATCGACCAGGTCTTAGACCGCGCGGTCCCGGCCGATGGGCTTATGCATATTCATGTCCTCGACTACGACGGCCCCGGCGCCTTCGATCCGGTGGGCATGACCATCCTTTCTGCGCGACAGCTCGTCGGCCAGCCACTGCATCAGCTCGGGGCCTTTGCCAGCGTGGCCAAGCTCACCCTGCAAGTCCAGGTGCGCGACATTGTGCTGGATCGAGACTTTCTGGGGCAAAACCTCGGCAATCGCACAGAACCCATACGCCTGCACATCCCCGGCACTGTGCCGTGGACCGACACCGGCATCGACCTGGTCGCCGGCCAGCGCGTGACCCTGCGGGCGGCCGATCAAGTATGTACAACCGATAGCGATGAAGACGATTGCTCGGGCCCCGAGGGACAGACCGCCACCCGCTGGTATAATCAGCGCTCGTTCGAACACATCGGCCATGGCGGCCTCATTGCCACCCTCGGTGATACCCGCTTTGTCGTCGGCCGCACGTTGCAGATGATCGCGCCGGCCAGTGGCCGACTGCGCCTCGGCGTCAACGATCGCGATACCGACAATAACCGCGGCGCCTATGCCGTCCACGTCGTGATCGAGCCGCTGCCGTAGTGATTACGGGCGCCGCTGAAAGGCCGGCGTCTGATAGCTGGCCAGCGCCCGCTTGACCGCATCGCGGTCGGCAATGCTGTCGAACCAGCGTTTGACCGCGGGATAATCCGCCATATCGACGCCCTGCCATTCCCAACGGGCGGCCCAAGGCCAGGTGGCAATATCGGCGATGGACAATGCCTCGCCGGCCAGGTATGCGGTGTCACTCAGACGCTTGTTGAGCACGCCGTAGAGTCGATTGGACTCCTTACTGTAGCGCTCGCGGGCATACGGCACATCGACCTTGGCAAAGCGATTAAAGTGGTGAGATTGGCCCAGCATGGGGCCAAACCCGCCCATTTGCCACATGAGCCACTGCAGGGCGTCATACTGGCCGTGCTTGGATGCGGGCATGAGCTTGCCAGTCTTTTCGGCAAGATACAGCAAAATTGCGCCCGATTCGAACAGGTGAATGGGTTTGCCTTCCGGCCCTTGGGAATCGACGAGGGCGGGGATTTTATTGTTGGGCGAGATGGCCAAGAACGCGGGCGCAAACTGCTCGTCGGCCAAGATGTTGACTGGGTGGAGCTCGTAGTCGAGGCCGAGCTCTTCGAGCGCGATCGAGACCTTATGCCCGTTGGGGGTGTTCCACGTGTGTAATTCGATACTCATACCCATCTGTCGTAGAAGGCATGGGCCAGCCCGTCAAGGGATAGAACTCCCCATCATGGATCATGGACTGTGCGCTGCCGCAGAACCCCACACTGAGCCGACAACCGCCTGCGCAAAGCATCATGTTCCCGGGTTCGGGCCTGCGATTATGGAGGTGTTGGGGGATTTAGCAGTGTGCGGAGGATTTGTAATTGCTGCCGCTCGCCCACCACGACCACCCGGTCTCCGGCGCGAAGCACCTCATCGGCCTCGGGGGATAGACGCATGGGCTCCGACGGTCGCTGGACCGCGACCACCAGAACTTTGGGCTGCGGCTTGGGCAGAGTCGCCATCGCGCCGCCATCGAGGGTGGAGCCGGCGCCGATGATGAGTTCTTCCATATCGATTCCGGGACCAATGCCGGGCGAGGATAGTTCGATGAAGTCGACGACGGCCGGGCGTACCAGCGCGTTGGCGATGCGCTGACCGCTGAGCTGATGGGGCAAGATGACCTGATTGGCGCCGGCCAATCGCAGCCGCTGGGCCCCCGTTTCCGTCTCAGCCCGGGAATGAATGAGAATACGGGGATTGAGCTGCCGCGCCGACAGGGCGATAAAGACACTGTCGGCATCGCGCGGGGGCGTGATCACAATCGCGCGGGCCCGGGTGATGCCGGCCGCGATCAGCGTGGAATCTTCCAATGCCGATTCGATGAGATGGTGTAGATTGGCCGCCGAGATCTGGGCCTCGAGTTCGGGATCGGGATCGATGACGACCACATCCACGTCGCTGCGCTGGAGCTCTGCGGCCACCGCGCTCCCCAGACGACCATAGCCGCATACGATGATGTGATTTTCGAGGGTTGCTAAACTTTTCATCATAGCCCTGCGCCAAAGAACAATGCCGAGCTGTCCTTCGAGAAAAAACTCGGCGATGGCACCCACGGTGTACAGCGCCGAGCCGATGCCGGTGGTAATCAGGATAATGGAAAAGATTTTGCCTCCAGCGCTGAGCGGTTGCACCTCGCTGTAGCCGACCGTGGACAAGGTAATGATGGTCATGAACAGGCTGTCGAGCGCCGTCATGTCCTCGATGAGCATATAGCCCAGCGTGCCCGCAAACGTGAGTATGATCAGTGAGGCAAAGGCCGTACCGATGCGCTCTCGCGCCGACATATGGAGAATTCGATAGAGCGGCGATACAAATGCGCGCGGATCGCGGGCCATGCTGGCCTCCTATGGTGGAGCAATAGGACCAGATTGGCAAGGCGCGGACCGTGCCGTCCATATCACATGGCGCAATCCCCTGGTGAGATCTCACCAGGCAAACGCCTCGCGCGATTGCCAACGCAGGGGTGCGCATGTGGATGGCCGTTCACGGTGGCAGTGGTCCACCTGTAATGGAGAGTTCACAACGAAAGGTGGCGCTGCGCACGCGTCGACGACAGACGACGACAATAGACGGCGACAACCCATTGTCTACGACGCCCAATCGGCCCTTGGCATGACGGTTGCTTTTGCAGTGATTTCGAACTGCAAAGGAAACATCAGCCTATGTCGCGAATTTGGACAAATTCTGTCAGCAAATCCACTTGGACCGTGACCGCTTTGGCGACTGCAGCCGCGATGGGTATCGCGGGCTGTGGCGACAGCGTCACCGAACCCGCCGAGCCGGCGGCGCCGCAAGAAGCCCAGTTGCGCACCCGTGCGAGTGTCACCGCGATGTCCGAGACCATGGAGCGCGCGCTCGATCGCTGGAGCGAAGAAGACGTGCTCAATCAACTACTGGCCAGCGTTGATAGCCTGAGCGAGGCATTTGCCGACGAGGGTGAGGACGGGGTCAGCGCCGACGACCCGCTGGCCGCGGCATCGCGGGCCCTGAGCACTGCGGCTCGATTTGAGGCACCTCTGGCGCGATGGACGCCATCTTGGCCAGCCGCCATGGCGGGTGATGGGATGATGGGCAAAAAGGGCCCACGGCTCACGGGCGAAGACGGGGCCTCGGGAGGGAGCGCGGGTGATGACTACGACGAAGACATCGACATCGGCGCGCTATTTGACGAGATCTTGCAAGAGCAGAATTACCAAGGCGACGGCGTCTACCGCGTGCCGACGGCCCTCCTATGTGATGATGAAGGCGTTGTCGATCCAGATTGCCAAGCCGAAGTCGAGACCCTGGCCTTGGCCCTGCACGTGACATTGGCCGCAGACGGCGTCGACATCGCCCTGCAAGTTGGCGATGCTGCCAGCCAGCCCTTATTCCTGGAGCTGCGTCCGCAGCGGATCAGCCTCGTTGTAGACCTCGGCGAATACCGCGAGGCCCTGGTTGCGCTGTCCGATTCGGTGCTCAATGATGAAGACCTGAGCGAGCTACCCGAGGTTATGGAAGGCCAAGTGGCGCTATCGCTTTTAGCCCATAGCAGCGCTGGCGCGGGCCAAGACGACGTGGAAATCGCCTATGCCGTGCGCGAGGCCGTGCGCCTTGAGAGTGAGAGCGAGGGCGTGAGCGTATCCGTCGAAGCCCGCGATCCCATGATGTCAGTCCGCCTGGGTGCCGATGAGTTGAGCCTGCTGCTCGACATGGGCCGCACTCAGCTGACCATGCCGGCCGCCGAGCTGGCCGATGAAGGCGATGCGGACGCCGCTACGTCCCTGAGCGGCGAAGCCGTCATCGATTGGCGCGGCGCCAGCTTCCACACCGTGCTCGAAGCCGGTAGCGATCGCCTGCAGATCCGCGATATCGGCCTGGGCGATGGCCCATCGACCATTACGGTCGCCGGGAGCGAGATCCTGCGGATGGTGCTCAATCCCGAGGCCGATCACCGCTTTGACCTCGACATTGCGCCCGCCGAATCCGCCGCTATCGGCGCCGACGCCATGCCCGTCATCACTGTGAGCCCCATGTTTGACTTTGAGATGGCGGTGGACGATAGCTCCATTGTCGACGCTACAGCCGGCGACAGCGCGGACGCCCCCGAAGCCACGGTCGATCGCGTGCGCATCAGCCTGCGCGATGACGGACCGGACGGCAGCAGTCGGCCGCAGATCCAGGCGGTGGACCCGAGCGTCGACTTCCCCGGCGGGATCGCGGTTCTGGCCGGTGAGCTCAGGCTGGAGGCCGATAGTGCGGCAGCCGACATCGTGGTCACCGCGGGCCAATGCTTGATAGACATCGGCGCCACCGATGCCGGTGGCGAACCGATTGACCAGCCGGTTGACGACAACAACGCCTTGAGCGAATTGGCAGTGGCCGAATGCCTCCTATGACGGCTCGTGCGTGATTTGCGCCATGTGCCGCGAGATCCGTTCGAGCCAGACTTCGCGTGCTCGACCGATGAAGTAATGGTCGCCAGAGCAAAAATGGTGGGCGAAGGTCGATGCGGTATGGTCGCGCCAGGCGAGTAGCTGGGCGCCGGATACATAATTGTCCGATCGCCCCCCCATCGCGACAATGGGCATGGGCAAAAGCGGGCGGTCGCGGTATAGATAGGTATTGCTCAACTCAAAGTCTGCCCGCACTGCGGGCAAGAGCAAGCGCTGCACCTGGGCATCTTGCAGCGCGTCGACTGAGTCGGCAAAGCGCAGCTCGGTCAAGGCCTCGACCAGCAGCGCATCGTCGAGCTGGTGCATTTGATACGGCGGACGCGGGCTAAATTGCTCGATGTCGACGCGCACTTGTTCTTCGGTATAGGTCTTGGGCGCCCGTGCCGCCGAGACAAATAGCGTCATCGGTTGGTCCATGCCCAGCGCACGCAGCCGATGGGCCAACTCGTACATGATGAGCGCGCCAAAGCAATGGCCCATGAACGCAAACGGCCTATCGAGCCATGGCGCTATGCCGTCCACGAGGGCGTCGACGAGTTTGTCCATGCGCGTGAGCGGCGCATCAGTAAGACGTCCGGCGCGGGCCGGGAGCTGAATGGTGGCGACCTCCACGTCGGGGGCCGCTGCCGCCCCCCACAAGGCAAATACCGAGGGGCTGCCGCCGGCAAAGGGAAAGCAAAAAAGGCGCTGGGTCGCCGCGGGCCGCGGGGTGTGGACCACAACCCAGCGTCCGGAGTGTTCGACCGCCGATTCCGTAGTCGTCGCGACGCGGGACGCGGTTTCGGAACCACGATCTGACTCTGTGACCATGCCGGGGTCGGGAGCTCTGATTTCCAGCGCCGCATCGACCAGATCATTGATACTGACGTCGTCGAGAATCAATTCCAACGACAGCGACACGCCCATGTCGGCCAGGCCGTCGCGGACGTCGATGGCGGCCAGGGAGTCGAGTCCCTGATCGATGAGGGATTGCGCGGGATCGATGTCGTCAGGCGATTCACATAGCGCGTCGGCCGTGAGCTCGATCAGGCGTTGCCGGATGAACGCCTCCCACTCAATGCAGGGAAGGCGATCGGCCGGCTGATGGGTTGGCTCCCGCAGCGCGTCGAACAAGGGCGACGGCGTGTGCGCGTCGATCACGGCCAAATATTGCTGCCAATCGATGGCGGCCACCAGTACCTCACCGCGGTCGCTGGCCAGGAGGTCTCCGAGTGCGGCCAACGCCTCGGACGGCGCCATGGCACCGACGCCGATCCGATCCAGGCGCTGCCGTTCATCGTCCGAGGCCAAGCCGTCTCCGCCCCACAACCCCCACTGCACCGATATCGCCGGCAAGCCGCGAGCGCGTCGATGGCGCATGAGGCCGTCCAAGCCATTATTGGCCGCAGCGTAGGCGGCCTGGCCGTGCCCGGCTACCACCGCCGCCATCGATGAAAACGCGACAAATACCTCGAGGTCATGGTTGCGGCAGCGTTCGTGAAGCAGCCGCGCGCCGTGGACCTTGGCCGCCGCGATGTGTTGGTACTGTTCATAACTGAGTTCGTGCAAGGGATGGTGGGCGGAGATGCCGGCGAGGTGAAACACCCCGCGCAGCGGCATCCCGCTGCCGCGCACCCGGTCGAACACCCGATCCATGTCGGCGGCGGAAGCCGCATCAGCGCCAACCCACTGCACCGCGACCCCGCGATCGGTGAGCCCCTTGAGCCAGGTCTGCGCCTCGGCACTGGGCTGGCGCCGGCCGGTGACAACGATGGTCCGGGCGCCGCGGTCCGCCAGCCACCCCACCAGCGCCCGTCCCAGACCGCCGAGACCGCCGGTCACCAGATACGCCGCATCAGCCGATATCATGCGCGCCGATGCCGGATTGCGCTGCACCGGCCGCAATCGGGCCACATAGCGATGTCCGCGGCGATAGGCCAATTGCCGCTCAGTCGTGGGGTGGACGATGGCGGCTGCGGCAGCTTCGAGCGAATCGAGGTCGAGGTCCAACAGACCGCCGCCACGGCGCGGGTCTTCGCTGAGCAGAGTACGTCCGATGCCCCATAGCGCGGCACCGATGCCGATCGTGTCGTCGGGGTCGATACGGTCGGCGGCCTGGGCCGCATCGCCATCGCCAATGTCGGCGACGTCGGCGCCATTGGGCACCGATTGACTGGCGTGGGTCACAATCCACAGCGCCGGTCGGCGACCAAGTTGATGATCAGACTGGTGATGCGATTGGGTGCAGGTGCGGATCGAGGCCAAAAGGGCCTCCATCCGGGCCCGCTGACCATCTCGCTCGTCGCCATTCGTATTTGCGCCAAACCAGGGCAAGTGAACCATGGCGCCGACTTCGTGGCCCTGGGCCCGGATGTATCGTTCGACGCGGACAATATCTTCGGGTGCGTTTGCACGAATGGCAAAGCGCAGATCTGCGCCTGAGCGAAACGACGCAGCGGCCGTGATGTGTGCGCACTTGGTTCCGCGTTCGGCCAATGCCCCCGCTATCCGGTCGGTATGAACCCCGTCGTCGCCAAACAACATGAGCACGCCCGGCATCTGTGCCGTATCGGGCACCTGGCTTTGCGCCATCCATTCGAGTGCATAGGCCGAAGAGCCCACCGCCGCTGCCGTAGCCGTCGCCGTCGCGGGCGCCGCTGCCGCGGACGTTGTTGCCGTGAGTGCCGCTGCTGCGGCGGGTTCGATCCAATGCCGCGTGCGCTGCCATGGGTAGCTCGGCAACGGCACGACCGTGCCACCGTTACCGACGGCGGCCGTCCACTTGATAGCGTGTCCGGCGCAAAAGAGCTGGGCCAGACGGTGCCGCATCCCGGCATCGCGGTCACGGTCGCTATTGGCGTCGGCTTGCAACAGCGGGGCAATGATGCCGGCAGCGCGAGCCGCATCCCCGGTGGCAAAGGTGGCAGAGATGGGGTAGGGGCCGACATCGATGGCGTGGGCAATGCCGCCCGCCATCATGGCAGCAAGCGCGCCCTTGCAGGTGCGATGGTCATGGGCGATGTGTAGCGGCAGGCGCGCCGTCCGCGAGCGAAAGCGGGCCAGCGGCTCCATCGCATGGTCGGCAAATCCGCATGCCAGCTCGGCAGCCTCGGCAAACGACATGAGGCCGGCGACGTGGGCGGCCGCGATCTGTCCCGCACCGACGCCCAACACCGCGCCGGGCAGCACGCCCATGGCGGCCACATGCTCGACACTGGCCACCTGCACGGCAAAGGCCGCCCGCACCGCCATGGTTCGCCGCTGGCGCCGGTGCGCGGGAATGGGCGCGGACAGGGCGTCCATGAGGCTCCAGCCAGCGTGGGTCTGCATCCATTGATCACAGCGGTCCATGGCGGCGCGGAATACCGGCGAAGATTCCATCAGCGCGTGCACGCCGCGTAAGGCCGGCAGCGTCAACCCATCGATTTCGCCATCCTCGGCATTCGCGCCACTGGCATCGCCGAAGACAAATCCACATGTGGGCTCTGTGCCAGCCTCGACCACGCCATAGGCGATACCGGGCTGTTGGCGAATCTCCTCCCATGCGCCGTCGGCGAGGAGGCGGAGTTTTTGATCTACCTCTGCGGCTACCTCTGCGGCTATATCGAGGGCCCCGTCCGTGGATGTCTGTGCATAGACAACGGCGCGATGATCCAGGGACTCACGGCGCCCGGCCGCTGCCCGGCAGACATCGTGCCACCCACAGGTGCGCAGCGTGTCGCGGTACGCCGACGCCAGAGCCCGCAGCGCATCGGCACTGGCCGCACTCAGCACCAGCATACCGGGATGCGGACCGTGGACCACTGGCACAGCTTGCTGGGGCGCTTCCTCGACAATGACGTGGGCATTGGTGCCGCTCATGCCAAATCCACTCACCCCGGCGACGCGGCGGCCACGTCCGCTGTCCCAGGGCTGCAGCGACGTCGGAATGGTCAACGTGGAAGTATCGAGCGAGATCAGCGGATTGAGGGTATCGAAGTTGGCCTGCGGCGGGATTTCGCGATGATGTAGGGCCAAGACCGCACGAAGCAGCCCCGCGATGCCGGCCGCGGCTTCGAGATGGCCGATATTGGACTTGATCGAGCCTAGATAGCACCGGCCGCCAGAGTCGCTGGCCGCGCCTATCACGTGATCCAGGGCCTCGACTTCGATGGGGTCTCCGAGCGGGGTCCCGGTGCCGTGGGCTTCGATGTAGCCGAGTTCGTCCGCATCCACGCCGGCCGCGTCGAGGGCCTGTCGAATCAGCGTCTGTTGCGCGAGCGGGTTCGGCGCCGTCAGCGTGCTCGACGGGCCGTCGTGGTTGATGGCACTACCACGGATCACGGCCCAAACCCGATCGCCATCGCGCTGTGCTTGGTCGAGGCGTTTGAGTACCACCATGGCGCAGCCCTCGCCGCGCACGTAGCCGTTGGCCTTGGCGTCAAAGGTCGCCGCACGACCGTCCGGCGATAGCGCGCCAGTGCGCGCGATCCAATCCATGGCATTCGCCGAGACCATGAGGTGACAGCCACCGGCCAGGGCCACGGTACTCTCTTGCGCCCGTAGACTCTGGCAGGCCACATGCAGCGCCACCAGCGACGACGAGCACGCGGTATCAATGCACATTGACGGCCCCTGCAGACCGAGTAGGTGCGACAGCCGGCCGGCAGAGAAACATAGGCCATTGCCGGACGCGGTGTACACATCGGGATCTGTGCCCGCCAGCTCGCCGTAGTCGTGGGAGGTGAGACCGACAAATACCCCAGTCTGTTGCCGGTTCATGGCAGACGGCGATAGGCCGGCATCCTCCAATGCCTCCCAGGTCACTTCCAGCAGCAGACGATGCTGCGGGTCCATGGATCGGGCTTCCCGGGCCGAGATGCCGAAAAATTGGTTGTCGAAGGCATCGATCTTGTCCAGCAAGGCTGCGCGCCGGGGAACGTCGCCCATTTTGACCGCCGAGCCGGTATTCTGGGGCGCCGCGAGGCGGTGGGCGGGAATGTCGCCGATGGCGCAATCGCCGCGCCGGAGCTGCTCCCATAATGCGGCGACGTTGGCGGCGCCGGGAAAGCGGCCGGCAAGCCCAATGATCGCGATAGGGGTGCTGGGGGCGGGCGAACTTGCCGCCGACAGCTCGGCTTTGAGTTGGCGAATTTTTCCGAGAGCCTGCTCCAGCAGGCCGCGGGCCTCTTTGGGATCGATGGGATCAACGGGATCAATGGGATCAACGGGATCAACGGGATCGTTGGCACTCATACTCATTCTCCTGGGCTGGTTTCGTCCGGCCTCTACATCATCTCTCGTCGCAGTTCATCCATGAGTTCGGCATCGCTGCGCTGGCTCGCCTGCTCATCGCTGGGCCCACTGCGACCGGGTTCGTCACCGTCATGGCTCTCGCTCATGCCAGGGTGCTTTGTCGGCTCTTTCGCTGCGTCTGCGGCCAGAGAATCGGCCAAATACCCGCTGAGATCGCGCAGGGTCGGGTAGCGCCATATCAATGTCGTCGACAGTCGCAGCCCGAGCGCGCCTTCGAGGCGGTTGCGCAATTCCACCGCCATGAGGGAATCGACGCCCAACTCCTGCAGCGCGCGCACCCGACTGATGCGCTCTGGGGCCATGCCGACAATGGCGCTGACCTCTGTGCGCACGATGTCTTCGACAATGGCCACAGCGCGGGCCCGATCGATGGGGGCCTGTAGCGCAGTCAATTGCGCGTGGGGTGCCGATGTCGGCGTCGCCGTCGCCGGCGGTGGCGCTGGCCGATGGCCGAGGGAGGCAAAAAACGCCGATTGCGCGCTGTGGGGATACACGGCCTGCCAGCGCGCCAACTCAAAGTCCACGGGAGCGGCAACGGTGCTGCCCGTGGCCAGCAGCGTCTCGACAATGGCCAGGCTGCGGGCGGCCGTAATGGTGCCCACGCCGCGCTGGGCCATGCGTTCCGCCCGACCGTGGCTGGCTGCCAGGCCGACATCGGCAATGGGCCCCCATTGAATGCTCAGCGCCGGATATCCCCGCTGGCGTCGGTGACGCGCGAGCGCGTCGAGACAGGCATTGGCGGCAGCATATGCCCCTTGACCTGGGGAACCGAGCAAGGCGGCGAACGAGGAATACAGCACGAAAAAGTCCAAGGGGCAGTCACGGGTGAGTTCGTGCAGATGGACGGCGCCGTGTACTTTGCCGGCAAAGACCCGCTCGAACTGTGCCGCCGTCTGGTTTGGCGTCTGGTCTCTCGTGTTTCCCGCGATGGTGGCATCGTCGAGAAAGCCCGCAGTGTGGATGATGCCGCGAATCGGCGTATCCTGCGCAACCGTGTCGAGGGCGGCTGCTAGCTCATCGCGGCGACCGACATCAATGGCGGGATGACGCACGCGCGCGCCCTTACCCTGCAGTTCGGCGACCAGGGCCATGCGTTCGGCGGTATGGGCGCCGCCGCGCGACAAGAGCAGCAAGTGCCGCGCGCCCCGATCGACCAAATGGCGGGCGGCTTCGGCACCGAGACCGCCGAATCCGCCCGTAATCACATAGGCAGCATCTGGTTGCAGGGCCAAGGGACTGCCGCCGACAGGGCGCTTTGTCCGACGCAATTGCGCCACACGACGCCGATCATGACGATAGGCGATTTGATCGGTATGGGCGCCCAATCGAGACCCGGCCGGCCGTTGATGTAGTAGCTCGTCCGCGAGCCGTTCCATGTCGTCGACGCCACCGACGTCCACACGTGTGCAACAGAGCTCCGGATGCTCGTGGCCGATAACGGCGGCATAGCTCCAAACCCCGGCCGCTGACAGATTGGCGTCAGCGTCATTGGCGTCGGCGTTATTGATGCCAGCGTTATTGATGCCAGCGTTATTGATGCCAGCGTCAACGCCGCGCTCTGTCACGACCCACAGCGGCGGCGTCGCATCGACGAGATGTTCCCGCTCAAGCGACACCAGCGCTCCCACCAGTGCGGACAAGCGAGCCACGGCCATTTGCGGCTGTCGATGGGGCTCCTGGTCGGGGGACGCCGCCGGCTGGACGAATACCACCCCAACGCACGGTCGACGCTGTGCCGGTTTGGCGAAGTGATTGCGGACGCGCGCATATAGGGCTTCCGGCGATAGCGAATGCGCTGCATACGCGGACGCATCGCAGCCGCGCGCACGCAGGGCCCGTTCAAGATCATCGGTCCAGGTCGGCGGGCCGAGGAGCAGCCAATCGCCGCTGCCTGGTTCGCGCCCCTGCGACGCCTCGTGATCAGACACGAGGGGCTGGTCACGCCAAACCACCTCCAGCATGGGCTGCGCCTGATCTTGCGCGGGCGATGAAAGGGCTTGCGCACGCGCGCGATCCGACGCCGGGACGTTCAGCTCCGTGGTTTCAATGCCCTCAATCGCCATGAGCAGACGACCGTCGTCGCCGCAAATATGCAGGCTTCCGGTGGTGCCCTGGGCAATCCAGGCGTTGACTCGGATCGGAGTGGAAGCGGAGGCACCATCTGCCGGCAGCGGCGCCACACGCACCACGCGTTCGATATGCGTGGGGACAGCTGGGCCAAGATCGTCGCCCTCGGCCATCTGGGCTAATGCTAAGACCTGCAGGCATGCGTCCAAGGTGGCGGGATGATAATCATAGCCGCGGTCACCGTTGCCCCCGACGAGCCCGCGAGCCTTACCGGGCTGGGCCCACGCTGTGCGCAGCCCGCGGAATGCGCCCCGGTATGCGAGCTTGCGCCGGTCAAACGCGGCATACACCTCGGCGGTATCACGCTCGCCTTGCTCGGCCCAGTCATGGTGCGGCATCTCGGCTTGTCGGCCATGGTCGGCGTGGGAGCGCGCCCGCTGTCGATAGCGCGCCAGCCCTTTGGCGTGGATGGTCCACGCATCCCCGGGCGCCGTATGCGAGGCAAATTGGAACCGCACCAGCTCATCGTCCAAGCGGCGCAGGTCCAACTGCACATCGGCGGCAGCCCCGGTCGAGAGCACAATTGGCTTGAGCAGCGCAATATCAAATAGCTCTGCGGGAATCTGGCCGTAGGCCTCGCGGCAGGCAGCAAAGACCATCTCGATGTACCCGGCCGCCGGCAACACTGCGGTGTTGTCTACACAATGATCGGCCAGATACGGCACCTGGGCACAGTCGAGATTGAGCCGCCATACGGCAGCGTCAGGGTCGAGCGAACTCTGCGTCATCGAGCCGAGGAGCGGATGCGCCGTGCGGGTCTGTGGCCCGTCCGCGGCTGGAGCCGCCCATTGCCCCATGTTGGGGTCAGCCATGCGCGTATCGATCCAATGCCGCTCGCGGCGAAATGGATACGCGGGCAGATCGATTAGCTTCCCGGCCGGCGCGAGCTTGTCCCAGTTGAGGGAACCACCAGCCTCATACAGCATGGCTGCCGACTGTTTGAGCGCCAGCGCATGATTGACACTGTCGCGTTTGAGACTCGGCACCCAAGTGCCTTTCCCGCCGCACTCGTTCAGGGTTTCGCCGATGGCGGGGCCCAAAATGGGGTGGGGGCTGATCTCGATGAACACGGTCCGGTCGATCGATGATGCCGCTTGTACAGCCTGGGCAAAACGGACCGGCTGGCGCAGATTTCGCACCCAATAGCCGGCGTCACAGCCGGCACCGTTGATAAAGCAGTCGTCGACGGTCGAGTACATGGGCACCGACCCAGCCGTTGGCCGAAGCCCGCGCAGCAACTCCGTTAGCGGGCCGCGCACAGCATCCATCTGCGGACTGTGCGAGGCCACGTCGACCTTGATCGGACGGGCGAAGATGTCCTGGGCCGCAGCGCGGGCCAGGATGCCTTCGATGGCGCCGCCATCGCCAGAGACCACCACCGAGCGCGGACTGTTGCATACCGCGATGGAGACCGTTTCAGCATCGGCGCCGATCCAAGCGTCGGCTTCGGCAAACGGTATTTCAAGGAGCGCCATGGCACCTTTACCGCTATGCCCCCGCAGCAGACGGCTGCGCTGACAGATGATGCTGGCGGCATCCTCCAACCCGAGAGCGCCGGCGATATGGAACGCGGCCACCTCGCCCATGCTATGGCCAATCACGAGATCGGGCGCAACCTCGAAAGAACGCCAGAGGGCCGCAAGCGCCACCTCCATGGCAAATAGCACCGGCTGGATAACGTCGATACGATTCCAGCGCGCATCGTCGGCGGGCGCGCTCAGCATCTCGGTCAGCGACCAACCGACAAACGGCGCAAAGGCACGTGCACAGGCGTCGATGGCGTTGCGAAACGCCGGATATACCGCAAGTCCGCGACCCATACCGGCCCATTGCGAGCCCTGGCCGGGAAAGACAAACGCGATCTGCGGCGGCGTGACTTCCTCGCGCTTTTGGCCGGCGATGAGGCCCAGCTGGGCAATGAGTTCGCCGTGGCTCTGGCCGATGGCGGCTGCGCGAAAGCCGTGATGCGAGCGCCGGGTTGCGGCCGAATAGGCCACGTCGCCGAGGTCGGGCGCGGGCGATTGCGCCAAACGGTCGGCGTAGGCGCGCGCCAGGTCTTGCAGCGACTGCGGGTCACGCGCCGATATCGGCACAATCACCGCATTTGTTGTACTTGACCCAATGGTGGCAACCTCTGCCGCATCAGCAGAATGACGTGGGGGACGGGGCGCTTCTTCGATGATCACGTGGGCATTGGTGCCACTGATGCCGAATGAGCTGACGCCGGCCAGACGACGACCGCCAGTGGCCGTCCACGGGATATGGGCAGTAGGAATGTCGAGCGGCACTGCGCCCCACGGAACCAGCGGGTTGGGTTGGGAAAAGTTGATTTGGCGGGGGACCGTCTGCTGCTGCAGCATGGCCAAGACTTTGAGCAGACCTGCCAAGCCAGCGGCGGCTTCGGTGTGGCCGATATGGGCTTTGACGCTGCCGACGCGCAGCGGACGATCTTGCGGCCGTCCATTGCCGTAGACCTCGGCGAGACCCTTGAGTTCAATGGGATCACCCAGCTTGGTGCCGGTGCCATGGGCTTCGACGTAGTCGACCTCCGCCGCGCGCACTTGGGCCCGCTCACACGCCGTGCGCAGACATTGCGCTTGCGCCGCCCCGCTGGGGGCCGTGAGCCCGTTGCTGCGACCGTCTTGATTGACGCTCGATCCGCGCACCACAGCCAAGACCCGGTCGCCATCGCGCACCGCATCGCTGAGACGCTTGAGCACCACCACCGCGCAGCCCTCGCTGCGCACATAGCCATCGGCGCGGGCATCAAACGCCTTGCAGTGACCATCGTCGGCCAGCGCTCCCAGACGGGTGAAAAAGATCTGATTGGCTGGCGAGAGGTTGACGTTGACCCCACAGGCCAGGGCCAGGTCACTGTCGCCATTGCGGATACTGTCGCAGGCCAGATGCAGGGCCACGAGCGACGATGAACAGGCGGTATCTACCGCCATTGACGGACCGGACAAGCCCAAGCTATACGACAGGCGGCCGGCGGCGACACTCGCCACGTTGCCGGTGACGGAATGCGGCGTGATCGCGCCGATTTGACCAGCATAGACCGAGCGGGCGGCGTAATCGCTCGCGGCGACGCCGGCAAACACGCCGGTGCGGCTGCCGCGCAGCTCGTCCGCGGGCTGGCCCGCGTGCTCCAACGCTTCCCAGGACACCTCTAGCAGCAGACGTTGTTGCGGATCCATGTCGGCGGCTTCGCGCGCCGATACACCAAAAAAGCCGGCGTCAAAGCGATCGACCTCGGGTAAGAAACCGCCATAGTAAAGGCCGCCAACGCTCGGTGCTGTAGCAGCGGTGGCGTCGGCCGTGGTGGACATGAGGGCGGCGGCGATTGCGCCCGGGTCCCAACGGTCATGGGGGACCTCGGAGATGGCCTCGACGCCGTCGTCCAGCAGTCGCCATAGTGTATCCAGGCTGCGCACGCCGCCCGGTAGGCGACAGCCGACGCCGACGATGGCAATGGCCTCATCGCCGCTGGCTGGAGCAGGATGCGGGCGAGATGGAGCAGCAACTTGCTTTCGCAGGGTTTCAATATGGCCGGCTAGTGCCGCCAGGGTTGGATAATCAAAGAATGCAGTGGGCGCGAGCGGCACGCCATAGCGGGATTCGATGGAGCCGGCGAGTGCAACGAGTTCGTGGGAATCGAGGCCAATGGAGGCGAAATCGGCGTCGGGATGCAGCGTCGATGTCGCACACCCGTACTCTGCCATGAGCTCTTCGCGCAATTGCCCGAGCACGCGGGCATTGGTGGCCGGTCGCAGGACGGCATCGTGATCCTGTTCTGGCGCTTCCACCTGATTTTGCGTCGTTGAATCGATCGGCTCACGCACTGGCCATTCACTGCGCCAAAGCTCGTCGAATGCGCGCTGGAGAAACTTCGCGCGGCACGCGCGGCGCTGAATCTTGCCGCTCGACGTTTTTGAGATCGCGCGCGCGGGGATGAGGGCCACTGCGCTCGTCCGGAGCTCATGCTCTCGCACCACGGCCTGGCGGATAGCGTCTGCGATATCGGGACGTGCGGACGGCCCGCCCTTATCCCGGATTTCGGCCACGATGATCAGGGTTTCGCCGCGATCCGTATCGACGGAAAACGCCGCCGAGCACCCGGGACGAATATCACGATGGCAGCCATCGACGCTGAATTCGATGTCTTGGGGATAGTGATTGCGCCCGCGGATGATAATGACATCCTTGCGCCGTCCCGTGACAAAGAGTTCGCCATCGCGCATAAAGCCCAGGTCGCCGGTACGGAGAAATGTCTGCCGCCCAGCGACCGGCTTGCGACCACCACTGGCGTTGCCCTCTGCGGTGTCTGTCGGCGAAATCTCTGCCCCGAGGATCTGGGCTGCAAACGTGGCCGCAGTGAGATCGGGTTTTTTCCAATACCCGGCGCCGACCTGGGCACCGGAGATCCATATTTCGCCTACTTGGTCGGGGCTGCATAGGGTATGCGTTTCGGGATCGACAATGTGTACCTGGGTGTCCAGCACCGCGCGGCCGCTGGAGACAAAGAGCTGGCCGTCTGCAGCGCTATCGGTGTCGTTGTCGGCGCTGTTGTCAGCGCCGTTGTCAGCATTGGTGTCGGCCACATAGACCACGCGATCCTCCATGAGGGCTGTGCGGCTAATCGTGGCCCGCACCGGAGCCTCGTCGGCACATGCCGTGACCAGGGCCGTGGCTTCTGCGAGACCATAGGCGGGCATGACCACGCTCGGCGCCAAGCCCATCGGGGCAAAGCGTTCGGCAAAGCGGCGCTGGGTCTGGTCGCGCACCGGCTCAGCCGCGTTGACCGACGAGTGCCAGCTCGACAGATCGAGATTGGCCGCCTCGTCGGCGCTTACCCGGGTGGTGCATAGGTCGTAGGCAAAGTTGGGTGCGCCGCTGAATTGCCCGCGGTAGCGCGAGATCGCCTCTAGCCATCGGGCCGGGCGCTTGATAAAGGCGGCCGGCGACATGACGGTGGCGCTGCCGCCGTTGAAGGGGGCGGCCAAGAGCAGCGACAGGCCCAAATCGTGGAATAGTGGGATCCAACAGACCACGCGGCAGCCGTGCTGAAGTCGGTAGCCGGCCTGAAACATTTCTTCGTTGCGCAGCAAGTTGCCGTGACTCAGCATCACTCCCTTGGGCGAGCCGGTGGACCCCGAGGTATACTGAAACATCGCCGCGCTGGTGCGGTCCAGGGCGGGCGCGGTCCAGGAAGCTGCCGCTCGCATATCCAAGGCATCGCTCGCTATTGTGCGCGCCCCGCGGAGCTCGTCT
>JAAUYH010111918.1_pt1 | contig 23326 bp, 21 predicted proteins | sample 7278061 | NCBI WGS metagenome assembly JAAUYH01 (sample SAMN14350203, study PRJNA611818) | marine sediment metagenome | isolation source: surface marine sediment (0.6m) | place: French Polynesia: Moorea | collected 2018-08 | reverse complement strand
CAACCCAATATACATAAATAATTCCGAACAATTGCAATAAGCTATGAATTTTAAAACTCCCGATTGGGTTAAAAATGCGGTTTTTTATCAAATATTTCCCGATCGCTTTGCCAAAACTCAACAACCTCAGCCTGGATTCCCACAATCTTCCTGTTTAGAATCTTGGGATGCTAAACCCACTTATGAAGGTTATAAGGGGGGGGATCTATGGGGAGTGATCGAAAAATTAGATTATCTTCAAGATTTAGGCATCAATGCTATTTATTTTACTCCCATCTTTCAATCCCCTTCTAATCACCGCTATCATACCCACGACTATTATCAAGTCGATCCCATGTTAGGGGGAAATAAGGCTTTTGATGCACTGATTAAAGCAGCACACCACAGAAAGATCAAAATTGTTCTAGATGGGGTATTTAATCACGCTAGTCGCGGTTTTTTCTTTTTTAATGACATTCTGGAAAATGGTGGTAATTCAGCTTGGTTAGATTGGTTTAAAGTGGAGGAATGGCCCCTTGCTGCCTATGATGGAAGTAAGCCTGCTAACTATGTTTCTTGGGTGGGAAATCGTGCTTTACCCCAGTTTAATCACGATAATCCTCAAGTAAAAGAATATATTATGAAAATTGGGGAATATTGGTTGGAAAAAGGCATTGATGGCTGGCGATTAGATGTGCCTAATGAGGTCACAACCCCTGGTTTTTGGCAAGAATTCCGCGATCGCGTCAAGGCAATCAACCCCGAAGCTTATATCGTAGGAGAAATTTGGTCCGATGCCAGTCAATGGCTGGATGGAACCCAATTTGATGGGGTAATGAACTATCGTTTTGCTGAACCAACTATTGCCTTTACTTCTGGCGATCGCTTTATCTCAGAATATGCTCAACCCCACTACACCCCCTATCCAGCCTTAAATGCTTCAGATTATGCCCAGAGAATTCAAGATTTATTAGACTTATACTCTTGGCAAATCCAGCTAACTCAACTTAATTTACTCAACAGTCATGACACCCCCAGAGTATTAACTGCTGTGGGAGAAGACAAAGCGACTCTTCATCTTTGCACCCTATTACTGTTTACTTTTCCTGGTGCTCCTTGTATTTATTACGGAGACGAAGTAGGTTTATTGGGAGGAAAAGACCCTGATTGTCGTCGTGGTTTCCCTCTAGAGATTCATTGGGACAATGATACTTTAAATTATCATAAAGAACTGATTGCCCTGCGCCATAAATATCCAGCTTTACGCACAGGCAAATACCAAGTACTATACGCCAAAGATCAGGCTTATGTATGCGCCCGTACTCTAGATTCAGAGACTCTAATCATTGCCATAAATACGGATATTCATCCTGTTACGGTAGAATTTTCCCTCGATCATTTATCTATTAAATCGAGTCATCTAGTCTATGGCAAAGCAGAAGTCATATCTGATAAAGATGTAGCAGGGAATAAACTAAAACTAAAATTACCAGCGAGAAATGGGGCAATTTTAGCTAATCGGTAGTGATTCCCATGTAGAGTAAAATACTATTAATTAATAGTTAAAACAGTAAAGAAAATTGATAGGCTGATACTATTTTTCTATAGTTTCCGTCTCTTCATCTGTCTGAAGATATCTCTCATGACTAGCTATGCGATCAATCTCAAGCCTCTAGTAAAACATATCTCTGATAATGATTTGGAGCGTTTGTGTGCTTCCAATCCTGAACTCAAATTTGAAACTGATGCTGCTGGAAATTTAATTGTTATCTCGCCAACTGGAAGTGAAAATGGAAAATTCAATCTAACTTTGGCATCTCAAATTTGGAACTGGAACAATCTAACATCACTAGGAGTAGTATTTGATTCCTCAACTGGATTTAAACTATCTAATGGTGCGACTCGTTCTCCAGACGTGAGTTGGATGGCTCTTACCAAGTGGAATAGTTTGACTGATAAACAAAAACGAGGCTTTGCACCTATAGACCCTGATTTCGTCTTAGAGTTAATGTCTCCTACCGATGACTTATTAACTGCACAAAAGAAAATGAAGGAATATATGACTTGCGATATCAAACTAGGTTGGTTAATTAATCCTGATGATGGGCAAGTAGAGATTTATCGTCAAGGAAAAGATAAGGAAGTCTTGAATAATCCTTCTAGTTTGTCAGGAGAAGATATAATGCCGAATCTAGTAGTTGATTTATCAGAGATTTTATCTTGATCAGGACTTACACACTGAGGGAATTTTCACGCTACATATACCGTAGGGTGGGCAATGCCCACCCTACCTATGATGCTAAATAAGATAATTTGCGTAAGTCCTGTTGATGATTCCCATTGCTTTTTTCACTTTACTTGCAAACTAAAACTAGTAGAAATCAATATTTATTAAATTTGATATTATAGCGGTTCTCACAGTTATGCAGTACACCCAATGAACGATGAACGATGAACGATGAACGATGAACGATGAACGATGAACGATAAACAAAAAGCTTAAAGTTACTGCACCTCACCAGTACGACAACTGCTATATTAACTGTAAAAATAATGAATAAATTTACAATTCGTCCTGCCACTATTAATGATGTTGAAGCTATATTTACCCTAATTAAAGCTCTAGCAGATTATGAAAAATTGTCCCATTTAGTAACAGGTAATTCTCAAAATTTAGCCGAACATTTATTTGGTGAGCAACCTTATGTAGAAGCAATAGTAGCCGAAGTTAAAGAGCAAGTCGTTGGTTTTAGTTTATTTTTCAATAATTATTCGACTTTTCTTACTCAGCCAGGAATTTATCTAGAGGATTTATTTGTTTTACCTGAGTACCGTCGTCAGGGTATTGGTAAAGCCATGCTAAATTATCTAGCTGATTTGGCTCTAGCTAGAGATGTGGGGCGTTTAGAATGGACTGTTCTAGACTGGAATGAAAATGCTATTTCTTTTTATCAAGAAATGGGTGCTACTGTATTACCAGATTGGCGTATTTGTCGAGTAACAGGAAAGGGCTTAATTCTGATGAGAGATAGATAAGTAATAAGTAATAATATAAAAACAATACTTCTCAAACTAGACACAGTTCGGTTTAAAAACGTAAAATTTCTGCTTGGTAATCTTCAGGAGTAGGTTCAATTTCCCAAATTAAGCCTTCTCCAGGGTCTAATTCTACTTCTAAATCCAGCATTTCTACAGGACTAATTGCGGTATGTTCATTACCTGTAAAACTTTGTCGATCTTCGGTTAATAATCTAAGAGTAACACCTGTAGGAATCATTGCCCCTAAGGCTAAACTATGTAATTCAAACCGCCAAGTATTGGTTTCAATAGGCAATATTTTTAACTCATAAAGTTGATTCCCAATAGTTAATTGTTTAGCTAAAGCTTTATGAGGTATTGCTGTTGCCATATCACCTCTTGCACCTACTATACTAGGTTGAAATTCTACCTGTCTCCAGCCAAATTGTGCTGCTAAGTTAGTAGCTTCTTCTTGTAACCAATTTAAAACAGAAACTCTTTCTATGCCTCGGCGTTTTTCTACTAAACTATTCCTCCAAGCATCATTTTGTAATAAAGCACTCCAGAGAGTAAAAGGAATAGCTAACCTGGGTACTAAAATTTCTGTACTGCCTAATCGGTCAATTAAATTGTTGGCTTGAGTAGGGGATATGGCAGGAATGGGAGATACTGCTGTTTGGGTTTCTTCTTCTGGACACAGTTCTCTAGCAACCCAAAAAGCATTAAGATCGGTAATTAAATCTGTATCATCTAGAGTATAGGTTCGGTCTATGGGGTCATAAGTTCCGTTTTTTTTGACTTGTTGATGAGTGGTGTAACCCCAAATTCTCAAAAAACCTGCATCTACATTAACTTGAACTGCTAAATAATAGTCTGCTACCCATTCTGGAATATCAATCCATTCTTGAGGTAATCGCAATTCTTCTATATCTTCAGCTTCAGAGGGAATTAATACTACTTTGGCATCACCTAAGATAATTGCTGTACCATTAACTAGTTCGGCAATATTAGCTAAGGTTTGAGAGTTTAACCAAGGTTTAATAGTTGCTTCTTGTTCTTCTTTGGCACTGGACATAAAAGCATCTAGAGTTAATTGGTTAAGATAGGTTTGCCATCGGCTGTTGGGAGTAGCTGCATTTTGAGTTTTATTCCAAGTTGTCTGCTGTAGAGTTTCGGGGAGTTGTATTACTATTTGGGTAGGATTAAATATAATAGTCATTACTGGTTTATGCTCCTAATTGTTGATTTTATTGTTGATTGGTATGGTAGTGGCTGGAAAGCCATTCTTCGATAATTACGCTAATGTTTTTGAGTACGTCTGAGGTTAGAGAGATATGCAGATTTTCTTTAATAGAAAGGGAAAGGGATTTTAAGAGAGATTTTCTGGTTCTAGAGAGTTTCCGAGAGATATTATATTGTTGAGTGTTTAGTTTTTTGGCAATTTGTTCCTGTTTGAGTTTTTGACCGTAGTAGAGTTCTAGTAGTTTTTGGTCATCGGGTTTCAGTTTTTGGAGGGCAGAGAGTAATATTTGATTAATTTGAGTTTGTTGTTGATTGCGTTCTTCTATTTCTTCTTCAATAATCATTTCGCTCAGAAGGGATTCTTCCACTTCTCCGATGAGAGAATCAGCGACTTCTCCTGATTCATATCCTGGCTTGGGCTTGTTAATAGAGGTAACATCGGGATATAAGTAAGAACGACTAGTTTTAACGCAAATTAAAAGCCATTTTTCAATTGTTTCAGGAGAAATGGCTGATTCTGGTGCTGAAACCTGTAAGGCTCTTTGTTGATTATATAAATCTGCGATCGCGTTCCAAGCTTCTGGACTGGGTTTTGCTAGTCTTCTGGTTGAAGCGGAGCGTTCAGGTACATAGATATTTTTGAAGCAATTCCAAGCTAAAATATATTTTTTCTGTACTTCTGTTGATAATCCCGCATTTTGTAAGGATTCTTGTAATCTTTTCTGACTTAGTTTTCTTAAGAGTGACCATTCAGAACAAATATCTATTTCCTGTCGTTGGCGCAAGAATTCCCGAATCAGGTTACTAAAAGTAATACTGGCGTAACTTTTTAACTTGAATCCGCGATCGCCATCAAATCCCTTAAGCACTTTATCAATTCTGGCGATCGCAATTTGGAAACCATCAGGAATCGAGTATTGAGTACTAGTAAATCCTGTAAGAGTTTTTTTAGTTGACCAAAAACATACTTCTTGTAAATATGCTAATAAATGATCGCGAGCAATTCCTTTGGGCTGTTTCTGCCATCTTTTATGCCAATATATCGCCCAGAAATTTTCTGAAACTTCTTTTGGTGTTGTTTCGTCCAAACACTTATTCATGCTGCGACGCAAACGGGGATCGAGAATCCAATTATTAAAGCGATCGAAATCAAATTGAATAAAAGTAGCGAAGATTTGAACAATATCTTGACGAGGAATCATTAAAGAAATAAGTATCTAAATTATTTTAAATTATGTTATCTGTTACTCAAAACTTATCCAAAGTTACTCACTTTGAGGTTTGATTCCTGCTTCAACCAACTCCGTCGGCGGTAAGTTGTCCACAGGCGTAGATTCGGGTCTAACCGACCCTATTTTATCAACTATATGTTCAGCCGAAACATGGGCTAAATTCAAGCTAGAGTTTAAATCCCTGCATATAGGTTGGCATTAGGCATTACTACAGTGATATATTCTATCCTTTAGCTTTAAATCATCTTTCTTATTGCCACATCGACTGCATAGTTTACTACTGGGATAAAACATATCTACTGATTCAACTATGCCTCCATGAGATAAAGCTTTATTCTGTAGTAAGGTTTTAAATTTGTAGAAACTCGAGTCAGCAAAATGAAAAGCTAAATTATAATTTTGCATTAAGCCTTTTATATTCAAGGTTTCTAGCCTGATATGTCGATATTTTCTAGCTAAATCTGTTGTTAATTTTTGCAGAAAATCGTTACGTTTGTCAGCTATTTGTTTTTGCAGTTTGGCTAATTTACGATAGTATTTTCGAGCCTTATTAGAGGCGAGAATACCTTTCTTCCTATTTCCCAGTTGCTTGTTTCGATTATGGTACTGCAACTTCCGCAGCTTGTTTATCGCACTCAAAAGAGGTTTTGGATAAGTTATTTCAGTACCGTCGCTAATTACACAATATTTACCATCGCTTAAATTTACATCAATTCCTACTGGTTCAAATACTTCGTGAGTTATTCGGGGTATGAGTTGGGCATTGATGGTAAAAGCTACATAATATTTATCTCCTTTTTTAGAGACAGTATAAGTTTGAGATACACATTTAGGAATTGATTCAAAAGTTCTGAAAGTTCCTAAAGTAGGTAATTTAATTAATTTGCCTCCTTCTTGAAGTATTACCCCATTAGAAGAATCAACTGTAAAACTTCCAGGATGCTTTTTCTTTTTATATTTCGGGTATTTTGCTAGTCCTTTAAAAAAACGAGAAAAAGCAGTTTTTAGATTACGAAAAGCATTTTGGTAAACCCGACTTGAAAGCTTCTTAGTCCAAGCAAAATTAGGGTTTTTCTTGGTGACATTGGTAAATACTTTCTTGATTAAATCTATCTTTTTAGAACTACCTCCTGGGTATTCTTCGTGGTCAAGCTGATTGTATAGGGACAAACCATAGTTATAGCAAAACCGCGCAAATCTTAGATGTTGATTCATTTTGGTCTTTTCGCGGTTATTCAGTTTTAACTGAACCTTAATAGAATACATAAAACAGCAAGACTAGATCTTTCTCAGTATAATATCTTTGGTTTCCCTTGCTTCTTTGCGGTTTGATTTTTCCCTAATTGTCTTCTATTTAGGTTCATCTACAGCAAATATTAAATCAATTAAATCCTCAATATTTTTGAGATTATCATTTCCTGATAGATAACCAATACCTCGATACAGATGTAAGCAAAATTGCTGTTTGAGAGTTTCTGTATCTGTAGCCAAACCATCTTGATAACACCTTTGTTTGAGAGCTATGAGGAGCATATCCGCAATTTCTCCCCCAAATACATCCCAAGTTAGTTCTACATTGCTATTTTTACTGACAGGAAGAGCAGTAGGCATACTGGGCTCTGCCAAAGAGTAGGAAAATGCCCACCGACAGAGGATATTCCACTGTTCAATTTTAGTATTGCGTTTGAGCTTAATTAGTTGTTCTTTGGCAGTTTCGGAGATAGTAAATTGTTTGATGGGATTTTCCATTAAGTATTTTAAGTGAAATTAAAAATAAAGTTGGTCAATTTAGTAATTGTGCGGATATAACAGAAAAGAATCAATTCTAATTTTACCGAACCTAAAGCTTTGAAACGCCGTGTCCTGATTATTAGCCCTCATTTTCCTCCCATAAACGCTGCGGATCATCAGCGAGTTAGAATGGCTTTGCCCTACTTTGAAGAATTTGGTTGGCAACCCCATGTCATAGCAGTACAGCCAGAAGCAGTACAAGGAGTGTGCGATCGCTATTTGCCATCTACCATACCTCAAGCTATACCAGTCTCCTATATTAAAGCTATACCTGTTAAATATACCAAGATTTTTGGGTTAAATAATCTTGGCTGGCGTTGTTTACCCTATCTAGTTTCTATGGGAGACAAAGTTTTACGAGAAAAGTCTTTTGATTTAATTTATTTTTCTACCACTATTTTTCTGGCGATGGGACTAGCTTCTAGGTGGTTTAAAAAGTTTGGTGTGCCTTATATTCTAGATTTTCAAGACCCTTGGCTAAGTGACTATTATCAAGAACAAGGTACTAATACTAAGCCTCCAGGAGGTAATTTAAAGTATGGCTTTGCTCAATTTATGGCGAGTTTGTTGGAGCCAAAGGCGATGAAATATGTCCAGCATATAACGAGTGTTTCTACGTCTTACCCAGCAATATTGCAGCAAAGATATTCGTGGCTTGAGTCGAAACAATTTACAGTATTGCCTTTTGGCGCACCAAAAAAAGACTTTGAACTATTGCCCAATCTAGAAATTAAACAAAGTATTTTTGATTCTGAAGATGGCAAAATTCATTGGGTTTATGTAGGGCGTGGAGGTGAAGATATGGCAAAATCTCTAAAAGCTTTATTTATAGCTATTAGTAATCATCGCAATCAAAACTCCCAAATCTGGGAATCAGTAAAACTCCATTTTGTAGGTACTAGCTATGCCCCCAAAGGTAGAGAAACTAAAACCATTGAACCTATAGCGATAGCTTGTGGAGTAGGAGATTTAGTTACAGAACATCCTTTACGAATACCTTATTTTGAAGCTTTACAAGTTCTCAAAGATAGCAACGGTATTTTGCTAATTGGCTCTGACGATCCTAACTATAGTGCTTCTAAAATTTACCCTTGTATCTTGGCAAAAAAACCGATCTTAGGAATATTTCATGAAAATAGTTTAGTGGTAAATGTGATGCAACAAACTCAAGCAGGGGAGATAGTTACATTTAAAAGTGAAGATAATCAAAGTAAATTAATTCAGCAACTAAAACTTAAACTTGATAGCTTATTTAAATTTCCTGGAAATACAGTTCCTAATACTAACTGGTTGGCTTTCGAGCCATACACCGCTAGAAGTATGACTAAAAGACTATGTGAAATTTTCAATAAATCTTCTCTGTCCCAAGAAGTGACTAATGAACTACTAACTACTAACTACTAACTACTAACTACTAACCACATAAGTAATTTATATAACTTTACTTAAAAATGACTTCTCAATTTTTTTATTTTAATCAACCTCAAACTTTATCTTTAAATTTTAGACCCGAACAAAAAAAGATTTTTCTGAAAGGATTTTGGATAGTTTCTGGTCTAAGTTGTTATTTTATTACTACATCTCAAGCCAATTTTTTAAGCATAATTAGTGCTTTAATAATTGCTATAGCAGCACTTTATCCTAGTTATTTATGGTGTCGCAATCGCGCCAAAGGATTGCCTTTATTTCCTGTATTAGCAATTAATTTTTTATTCACCCATAGTTTCCCTCTTATTAATAATCATAAACAAATAGCAAAATATACTCCTTCACAACATTTTATCGCCTCTTTAATCGTTGCTAGTTTTCTAATAGTAGCAACTTTTTGCTGGTTATCTTATGTAGAAAAAACTCCCCCTAAGAATGGTTATAGTAAAGAATTTAGCAAGACTCAAGTATTTCCTTTTTTTATTAGTAGTTTAATATTAAGAATTATTTATGAAGTGGGTATTATATCTGGATTTTTATGGTTGATATTGCCAGGACCCTTGATTTCTGTTGTAAGAGCTTTAACTGGTAGTATTGTAGTTTTAGCGATAGTGACTATTAGTTATTTATTAGGAGGAAAATTATTAACCAAAAATCAAGCTTTTCTTTTTTTGAGTCTCATGATAATTCTGCTATTTGTTACAGGAGTTGGCTTGTATCTTAATTCTTTTGGTCTCTATATATTCCTTGGATGTGTTGGTTGGATGCTAGGTTCAAAAAAAATACCTTGGCGATTATTACTTATATCTTTTTTGATACTTTCATTTCTTAATATGGGAAAAGGAGCAACTCGTGCTTACTATTGGCATCGTTCTAATTCAACAATTCAGACTTCAGAATATATACAAGTGTATAAACGTTGGATCGATAATTCTCTACAACAAATAAGAAAGACTGAAGATGTTATTCAATATGAGGATAAAAGAAAAGATAATAATAATTTGATTGAGCGTTCTAGTCTCATACATATGTTGCTTAAAGTTCAAACAGCAACAGGTACAGAAAAACCTTATTTAGAAGGGAAGACTTATTCTATTATTCCTCAACTTTTAGTACCCCGGTTTCTAAATAAAGATAAAATTCGTGGTGGATCTGGAAACCATATGTTAACTGTTTATTACGGTTTGCAAAGTTACAAAGCAACTTTTAGAACTTCTATTGGTTGGGGTTTATTACAAGAAGCTTATGCTAATTTTGGTTGGGTTGGTTGTTTAGGATTAGGATTATTTTTAGGTAATTTATATGGTTGGTTGACCCGTTGGTCAATGAATAGTTCCACTTTATCATTTCGCTTTTTAGTGGCATTGCTTTTTTTAATGTTAGCTTTCAAAGGAGAGTTTACCATGGGAAGTTTTGTATCTGTTGCCTTTCAAAGTTTGATTATTTTATTTGGTATCAGAATGTTCTTTATGAAAACAGTAATAGTTACTAGCCAATGCTAAAACTAGCGATAATCACTTCCCATCCTATTCAATATTATGCTCCTTGGTTTGTTTACATTAATCAAAATACTGACTTAAAGTTAAAAGTATTTTATCTCTGGGATTTTGGGGTTAAAAAAACAGTAGATCGAGAATTTAAGAAATCTATTAAATGGGATATTCCTTTATTAGAAGGATATGATTATGAGTTTGTTCCTAATATCAGTAAAAATCCTGGTACAAAAACGATTGGAGGATTAAAAAATCCTAGTTTATTAGCAAGAGTTACTAACTATAATCCAAATGCAGTAATGTTGATTGGTTACAACTATGGTAGTCTTTATCGCTTTATTTTACAGTGGAATACTCGTAAAGCTCCTTTGATATTCCGAGGAGATTCTCATTTATTAAAACGTTGTAAAAGTTGGAAAGGAATTCTACGACGTAGATTTATTTCCTTAGTTTATAGTCGGTTTGCCTACTTTTTGTATGTTGGAGAAGCTAACTATAAATATTTTACTTATCATGGAGTTAAACCAAAACAATTAGTGTTTTCTCCCCATGCTATAGATAATCAAAGATTTTTAACAGCAGCGGATACAGCAAAGATAGAAGCCATTAGTTGGAAAAAAGAATTAGATATTCCTGCTAATCATAAAGTAATTCTATTTGCAGGAAAATTCAACAGTAAAAAACGACCACTCGATTTACTTCAAGCTTATAAAAAAGCAAATTTAAAAGATGTTTCCCTTCTATTTGTCGGAAGTGGTGAATTAGAAAATGATTTAAAAAAACAAGCAAGTAATGAGTCAAATGTCTTTTTTGCTCCTTTTCAAAATCAGCAATCAATGCCTCGTACTTATGCTATAGCAGATATATTTATTCTACCTAGTTATGGTAACAGCGAAACTTGGGGATTAGCTGTTAATGAGGCTATGTGTTTATCTTGTCCAATTATTGTTAGTAGTCATGTGGGTTGCGGAAAAGATTTAGTGCAAGAGTATCAAAATGGTTTAATTTTTGAAGCGAGAAATATATCAGATTTAACTAGATGTATAAAACTTGCATTTTCCAATCTAAAACAATTAAAGCAATGGGGAGAAAAAAGCCATGAGATAATTCAAAATTATAGTTATAAACAAGCTACTGAAGGATTACAAAAAGCTTTAAATTTAATATCTAAGTAACCTTAGAAAATCAATTAACAAGGACAAATGACAAATGACTAAAAACATTTATCTTAATAATTTTTCACCGTCCTAACACTAATACTATATTATGGAATCAATTTTAAATCCTACTCAAGCTAATAGCAAAAATTATAATTTTCATTTATGGCTACCTGATATTTTTGCTTTTAAAGGTGGTATCCAAGTCTATTCAAATTTTTTACTGCAAGCTATACAAAATATTTATCAAGAAGCGAATTATAGTGTTTTTCTCAAACACGACAAAGGCTATTTATCTAATAATCAATATCTACCTCATACTAATTTTCATTTTGCAGGGAAAATTCCTTTATCTTTACGGACACCATTCTTTGCAAGTCAATTAATCCTTAATGGTATTTGGGAGAAACCAGATCTAATTATTACAACTCATCTTAACTTTACTGTTGCAGCTTATTGGTTAAAAAAATTGATGGAAATTCCTTATATTACTATTGCCCATGGAGTAGAAGCTTGGAATATTACTAACCCTAAAAGACAAAGAGCTTTACAATACGCAGATAAAATTTTAGCTGTCAGTAACTATACTAGGGAACGATTATTAAAAGAACAAGACTTAGATTCTAGCAAAGTAGCTTTATTACCAAATACCTTTGATTGCGATCGCTTTAATATTAAACCTAAACCAACCCACTTACTAGATAAATACCAACTTAAACCCAATCAACCAATAATTCTGACGGTAAATCGTCTTTGTAGTAGGGAGTCTTATCGAGGATACGATTATATTATCAAAGCCTTACCCCAAATTAAACAAAAGATACCCGATGTTCATTATATTATCGTCGGCAAAGGGGATGATCGCGATCGTTTAGCCAAGTCTATTATCCAGCATAATTTAGAAGATAGTGTAACTTTAGCAGGCTTTATTTCCGATGGAGAATTACCAGCTTACTATCAACTCTGTGATTTATTTGCTATGCCGAGTAAATTAGAAGGCTTTGGCATAGTCTATCTCGAAGCTTTAGCATCTGGAAAACCAGTTTTAGGAGGTAATCAAGATGGTGCAGTGGATGCTTTATCCCAAGGAGAATTAGGAGTGTTAGTAAATCCAGATAATGTAGAAGAAATTGCTGAAAAGATCATAGCTATTTTGAATAAAAGTTATTCTCATCCTTTGCTATACCAACCTAAAAAATTACGAGAAAAAGTAATTCAAAAATTTGGAATAAAAGAGTTTCAAAATAATTTATCAAAGCAATTATCCCCATTTTTAAATAACCATTAATATAAGTTTATGCCAGTTAGCAAAAATCGCATCTGTCAAGTAGTAGCAAGCATTAATGAAAATATAGGAGGTCCTGCCCACTCTGTCACCAATCTCGCTACGCAATTACTCAAAAACAGTATTGATTCTCACTTGTTTACCTTAGATTACTATTGGCATGGTTCTCAAGTAATTAATGGTAATTTTAATTTGCATAGTCCCCAAGCAACCTATGTTGCAAAATATTTTAGAGGTTGGCAACCAAAAGCAGAAAAAAAATTACAAAATCTAGCTAAAAATAAACTAGATTTAATTCACAATCATGGATTATGGATGTTTCCCAATGTTTATGCTCGCCATGCTGCGGTAAAAAATAAATTACCCCTTGTCATTTCTCCACGAGGAATGTTAGAGTCTTGGTCTCTTAAATATAGTTGGTACAAAAAAAAATTAGCTTGGCTTTTGTATGAAAAACAAAATTTAAACAGTGCCACATTGTTTCATGCTACTTCTATAGCAGAAATGAAATCAATTAGAAACTTAGGGTATCAGCAGCCCATAGCTTTAATCCCTAATGGAGTTAATCTACCAGACTTATCTAATCACATAGATAAAGAAATTTTAACTAAGCAATTTCCTAATTTAGCAGGTAAAAAATGGCTATTATTTTTATCTCGAATTCATCCCAAAAAAGGTTTAGACAACTTACTAAATATTTGGCAAAATATTGTCAATAAATTTCCAGACTGGCATCTAATCATCGCTGGCTCTGATTTTATTGGCTATCAAACAAAATTAGAAAATTTAGTAACCCAACTAAATTTAGAAGCCAAAGTAACTTTTGCAGGGATGCTTTCAGGGGAAAAAAAAACCTGTGCGCTGAGTAATGCAGACTTATTTATTTTACCTAGTCATTCAGAAAACTTTGGCATTGCTATAGCAGAATCATTATCCTATGGTGTACCTGTAGTTACAACAAAAGGAACTCCTTGGCAAGATTTAATAACTCATGATTGTGGTTGGTGGGTAGAAGATAATAAAGAAGCTTTAAAAAATGCTTTGATTAAAGCCATGAAACTTTCCAATACTCAACGTCAAGTAATGGGAAAAAAAGGCAGAATTCTAGTAGAAAAACAATATTCTTGGTGTTTTGTTGGTAAAAAAATGGCTGAAGTTTATCAGTGGATTTTATCTGGTGGTACAACACCAAATTGTGTTCATTTAGTTTGATTTTTTAAGAAAAAAATGCGTATTAATATTGCTACAGGTCCTTGGTTACCAGTACCCGCTATACAAGGCGGTGCGATGAATCGTGTTTGGCATGGTTTGGCAGAAGTTTTTGCTGCTAAAGGTCATGAAGTAACTATTTTTTGTCGCGCTCATTCCCAACAACCAAAACAAGAAATTATTAATGGTGTTAACTATATTAGACAAGGAGGATTTCCTCAAAGCACTAATATTAAATTAGATTTAATCAAAGATTTATACTACGCACTAACAACTTTTCCCAGCTTGCCTTCGGGTGATATTTTAGTAATTAATGATTTTTGGCTACCAGTATTTGCGAGTTTAAAAAAACAAGTAGGGAAAGTAGTTATTAATTCTAATCGATTTCCCAAAGGTCAATACTGGTTGTATAAAAAAACTGATTATATAGCAGCAGCTTCTCAGATAATTAAAGAAACAATTATTCAGCAATCTCCCTCAACTATTGATCGGATTAAAGTTATTCCGAATCCAATTAGCACCGATATATTTTTTCCTATCAATTTATCAGCTGTAAAATCACCAGAAAAAACTATTTTATATGTAGGAAGAATTCATCCCGAAAAAGGAGTTCATTTATTAATTGAAGCGTTTGCTTTATTAACTAAAAAGTTGCAACAAGTAAAGTTAAAAATTATTGGTCCTTTTCGTCAAGAAAAAGGTGGTGGTGGAGAAACTTATCTCAATTTCCTAAAATCTCAAGCTATAGGATTACCTGTAGAATTTTTACCACCTATTTTTGATACTAATAAACTGGCTAATGCTTATCGAGAAGCAGATTTATTTTGTTATCCCTCTTTAGCAGAAAAAGGCGAATCTTTTGGCGTAGCTCCCCTAGAAGCAATGGCAAGCGGGTTAGTACCAATTGTATCTGATTTAGCTTGTTTTAAAGATTTTATTGAAGAAGAAAAAACAGGATATTTTTTCAATCATAGAAGTAAAAATGCTGCTAATAATTTAGCTAATACTTTAAAATTGGCAATTTTTAATAGTAAGCAAACTCAAATAATTAAAAAAAATGCCATTATTAAAGCTTCTCAATTTCATTACGAACACATTGCAGAGCTTTATCTCAAAGATTTTGAAACATTATTATAAAATAATGAGAATTTTTCATTTGTAATCTTTTATTACTCACAAATCAAAAAATATGCAAGAACTAACAAATAAGCAAACATCCAATTCAAGCATCATAATGAATAAAATTAGAAAAAAATTAGCATCCATTGAATTATTGAGAAGTGCAAAAACGGTTGTTTATGATTCAATAAAGACGATAAATTTATTTTTTAATTTTAATAAAAAAAGAGACTTAAAAAAAATATTTAACAATTGTAATGACCTAGAAGATTATTATCAATTTTCCAATAAAATATTAGGTAGTATGCAAATTAAAAGTGAAATCATTTCTTTTCTTGAATTTGTTAAATTAGAAAATCCTAAATATATATGTGAAATAGGTGTTGCTAATGGAGGAACAAATTTCCTTTTATCTCAAGCTATTCCATCTAGTTATAATGTAATTGGTATAGATTTGTACATTAAAAACAGATTTTTACTTAATTACTTTTGTCATTCATCAAAAAAATTAAACTATCTTAGTGGATATTCCAATTCTCAGAAAACACTATATAAAGTAGAAAAGATATTATCAGAAAATAAACTTGATTTACTATTTATCGATGGCGATCATAGTTATAAAGGTGTAAAACAAGATTTCTTTAACTATAAACATTTAGTAAAAGAAGGAGGATTAATTGTATTTCATGATATTGTGTCGGACTATCAAACTAAATATAAAATTAAAACTAATAGGGATACAGGTGGAGTACCTTTATTCTATTCAAGATTAAAACACTATTATTCTCATTATGATTTTATAGAAAATCAAGAACAAGATGGTTATGGAATTGGAGTTATTCGTTATTATTCTAAGAATCAAATTCCAGATAAATTATAGAATTAGGTGAAATTTTTATTTTTGTAATTTGTCAATTGATTGATAGTTATTCCCAAAAAAGATGGTGAAAACAATAATTCCTTATACTTTGATTTTAACCGCATGTATTGATCCTATTGGTAGTAGCAAAGGCAAAATATCAGTAAAACGAAATGATCCAAAAATACGCTTACAAGACTATTGTAAAGCTCTCAAATTTTGGCTGAACCATCGAGATTTGCGAATTAAAAAAATTATTTTTATAGATAATTCTGGATATTCATTAGATACTTTGATTAAGTTAGCAGAAAAAGAAAATATATTCCAGCGAAAATATGAATTTATTTCTATGAGAAATAATGAAATTATAGATGGATTGAGCTATGGGTACTCCGAATTTAAATTAATAGATGAGGGATTAAGACGTTCTACTATAATTGAAGATCAAGATTATATTCTAAAATCTACTGGTCGATATATTTATCCCAATATTTCTAAATTGTTAAATAAACTTCCTTCAAGTTTTTTATTTGCTGCTGATTCAGTTGATTTTTATTCAATAAGGTTTCATAAATTTAAGATTGTAAAATTTAGCACTTCTAGGACTAACGTAGATTTATTCATATCTCAATTTAAATTTTATAATGATAAATTAAGAAAAATATATAAAGAGCTAATACCTTTTGAATGGAAAGAAAGAGCTTTTATTGAACCTTACTTGTTTAAAAAAATAACCCCATTTTATGATAGACGCAGTATAATTTTGAGGTTTCCTTGTAATTGTTATCCTCTGGGAATAGGAGGAAATAATACAAATTATTCTTCTCTCAGACATAAGGTTATTCGGTCATGTCGTGGTATAGGAAGAGTTGTCATACCAAATTTTTGGTTTTAACAGTATGAATTTTAAGTGATTTCCAAAGAATTTTTAAATCATTGTGGATTTACTAAAAAATTTCATTTTTATGCAGCAGAAAGAAGACAGCACTTTGATTTACTGAGTAAATACTTTCCTGAAATCATGGGTTCTGTAATGATCATTGAAATATGTAAATAGAAATATGATTCTTCAAGAAATAACACCTTTAATTATTACGTTTAACGAAGCTCCAAATATAAAACGTACTTTGGAAAAACTTACTTGGGCAAAACTAATTGTTGTTATTGATAGTTATAGTACAGATGAGACTTTAGAAATTATAAAATCTTATCCTCAAGTAAAAATTTTTTATAGAAAGTTCGACACTTTTGCCAATCAATGTAATTATGGACTCGAACAAATAGATTCAGAATGGGTACTTTCTTTGGATGCAGACTATATTCTTACTCAAGAATTGATTTCAGAAATAAATTATTTATCTCCAAAAAACTTATGTGATGGTTATTTTGTTAACTTTAAATATTGTGTTTTTGGTAAGTCATTAAGAGGAACTTTATTACCTCGTCGTCAAGTATTATTCAAAAGAGATAAAGCTCATTATGTTGATGATGGTCATGCTCATCAAGTAATTGTTACAGGAAAATCTGGTCATCTTAATTCCTATATTCATCATGATGATCGCAAGCCTTTAAATCGCTGGCTAAAATCTCAAGATAACTACATGATTTTGGAGGTTAAAAAACTTTTAGAAACCCCCCATAATCAACTAAGTTTTGGAGATAAAATTCGTAAAACTAAAATTCTTGCTCCTTTTGCTATTTTCTTTTATTGCTTAGTTCTTAAAGGTGGAATATTAGATGGTTGGATTGGTTGGTATTACGCTTTACAAAGAACTTTAGCTGAAATTTTATTATCCATACGTTTAATTGAAAAATATGATACCTACTAATCAAAAACATAAAACAACAATTTTAGTCACAGGAGGAGCAGGTTACATTGGTTCTAATGCAGTTTTAGCTTTAGAACGTAAAGGTTATAAAGTTGTTATTTTAGATAATCTTGTCTACGGACATCGAGATATTGTTACTACGGTATTACAAGCAAAATTATGGGTAGGAGATATTAATGATCGCTCTCTTTTAGCAAAGCTTTTTAAGACTTATAATATTGCTGCTGTAATACACTTTGCTGCTTATGCTTATGTAGGAGAATCTGTTACAAATCCTGAAAAATATTATCGTAATAACGTAGTAGGAACTATCAATCTTTTGGATGCTATGTTAACAGCAGGAGTGAAGAATTTTGTTTTTTCTTCTACCTGCGCCACTTATGGTATTCCTAAAACAATGCCTATTGCAGAAACTCATCCCCAAAATCCGATTAATGCTTATGGCACGAGTAAATTAACCGTAGAAAAAATATTACATGATTATAATCAAGCTTATGATTTAAAATCAGTAATCTTCCGTTATTTTAATGCTGCTGGTGCCGATCCTACAGGTATATTAGGAGAAGATCATATTCCAGAAACTCATTTAATTCCTTTAGTATTATTAACTGCTTTAGGAAGAAGAGATTACATTAAAATTTTTGGCACAGACTATCCTACTGCCGACGGAACTTGTGTGAGAGATTATATTCATGTAAGCGATCTAGCTGATGCTCATATATTAGGTTTAGAATATCTCTTACAAGGTGGAAATACAGCAACCTTTAATTTAGGAAATGGTCATGGTTTTTCTGTCAAAGAAGTTATAGAGACGGTACAATTGGTTACTGGCATTAAAATTCCTCTGTTAGAAGCTCCTCGTCGCCCAGGAGATCCACCCATACTGGTAGGTAGTAGCAGACTAGTAAAAAAAATTCTGGATTGGCAGCCTCAATATTCTGATTTAAGCCAAATTATTACTCATGCTTGGAATTGGCATCAAAAAAGACACCAGAATACACATAAAAATAAAATTGAAGAGTTTGTGACTTCGTAAATTCTCATAAGTTATATTAAAGTCACTCAATAGGTCATCGAAATTTCTACAGCCAATTACCTAAAAGCACATAAGAACTCCAGAAATGGGGGCGTTTAAAGCGAGGATTGTGCAATAAAGTTAACTGCGCTTGGCGTAGAGCTTCTGCTTTAGTTATGGAATTAGTTTGATTGCCCAACTCTTGATAGAATTGACCCATTAGCAAGGCACTAGCTTCGTCGTTGACACGCCACAGAGTTGCTAGGGTACTCCGCGCCCCAGCTCTGACTGCAACCCCTGCTAATCCTAGGGCTGCTCTCTTATCTCCTGTGAGAGTTTCACAAGCACTGAGAACTAAAAGTTCGATCGCGTCTTGACTATCTAAATCCCTATTACTCAGTAAACTATTGAGTTGATTTACATTAATGCGGTCATCCCAAGTCAAAATAAAGGTATTTTCCGCTTGGGAGCTAAATTGACCATGAGTAGCTAAATGGACTACAGGGAAAGGAACACCAGCAATTTTAGCTTGTAAATCGTTGCTAGTAAAATTAGCATCTAATAGGGATTCAGTTTGTGGGATTTGGGATTGAACGGTATTTAATTCATTCTCGACATACTTTAAAGCGGGAAAACCACCACGAGCTTCAGTTAATCCTGCGGTAAGAGCTTTAAGCTGTTGTTGGGCGATAGGACGAGGACTAACTAACTGTAATCCAGGAGCTAACGCGATCGCATATTTTTCAATTAAATACTGTTGTCCATCATATAATACGGACATGGGGATATTACGTAAAGGACTATCCAAGACAAATACTAGAGTTTTAATATTGCTCTTAGCTAAGTCATTCTCCGCAGGTTGAATTAGCCATTTATATACTTGTTCTGATAGAGCTAGGGTTTCATTGCTGTTGCGTTGGGTTAGAGATTGGCTCAATCTCTCTAAGGTGCGCTCTACTCTCTGAGAATTGTTGATTGGTATGGTGTAATGACGGAGTTTTTCTTGAGGAAGTTTGAGAATAATTTCAAAACGATCATCTAAAACAATTGGGTAAATAATGGCTGCGGTAGGATCATCTCTGTCGGTAATTTCATCAATAACCACTGGTTGAGCATCCAAGCAAGTAGCATGAAAAAAGTTTTCTAATTCCGCTAATTGTAGAGAATCAAGAGCTTCACGGGCAGCAATTAAGTTATTTTCGCTTGAATCTGGGTATTTTAGTAGTAAACTGACGTATTCGCGATAAATAGGCTCGATATTTTCGGTAAAAGTAAACTGGGTTTCTGAATTGATAGCAACTAAATCACTGCGTAGAGACTGTATAGTTGCAACAGCTTGTCTATAAGAAGCAATAGCCAGTTTATCTTGTTGTTGAGCTGCTAATAATCTTCCCAATTGCCATTGTGCTTGATAGGAGATATCCCTGACATTAATATTTTGAGCAATAATTGCAGCTTGTTGGGTTACTTCTTGTGCTGATATTAACTGATTATCTAATTCGTAGAATCTTCCTAAATTAATCAAACCATAAGCTTCTGCTGGTTGGTCTGACAATTGTTGCGCTTGTTTGACTATATTCTGTGAGAGACTTTTGATTTGAGACTTGGATAAAGGAGAAAACTTGGCTTCTGTGAGTTTAATTAGATTTTGAGCGTAATTAATTTTCCCATAGATTGCTTCATGGGTCAGGGGTAATTCTGTAATCTCAGACTCAATTTCTGTTAACAGAGGCAAAATAGCTGAAAAGTTTTTAGTTTCCCTTAACAGACTGAGGTGGTTGAGTTTAGCTTTGATTTTTTGACTGGGATTGTTGGATACCCTTGCAGCTTGTTGATAATATTCTATTGCTCGATCGTATTCTAGTAGCCCTCTCTCTAAATTTCCCAAACTAAATAAAGCTGAACTGATATCTGGGGTCGATTTTAAACTTTTTCCAATTGCTAAACTAGTTTCTAAGGCTGTTTTGGCTCTTTCCGTATCTCCTAAAAGTAATAGGGCATTGCCTAAAGAACGAAATCCCACTGCTTTAGCAGTAGAATCTGGCAAATCTGGTAGAGAAGTTTCTAATTGCTCTAAAACCTTCACACTACGACGATAATAACCAGAAGCTTGGAGAGCTTGGGCTTGATTGAGGCGAGTGCGAATAACTCCCTGTTCTTGACCCATTTCCCGATAAATTGCCGTTGCTTGTTGCCAAGTTTTAGCAGCTACATCACCATTACCTCGAACGAATTGCAATTTCCCCTTAATATCCAGTGTTTGAGCTAAAATTAAGCTTTTTTGAGCATTTTCTGGTATATTCTTTAGCTTTTTTAAACTTTGCTCTACATAAATACTAACTTGTTCCCATTCACCCAACTGTTGATAAGCTAAAGCCAGATTACTCAACACCATCGCTTGACGCAACTCATCCCTTTGTTCTTGATATTCAACCAAAGCCTGTTGCAGAATTTCAATAGCTGCACTGTAGTTTTCTGCTTCATATAAAATACGGCTCTTTTCCACTAACCCAGCTACTAAATTTAAGTTTTGAGCTTGTGAAGAGTTCATAGTAGCTGTTACAACTCGATTCGGTGCTAAAACAAGGCATAGTGTCATCGTAAAAACCATTAACACTAGCCAACGAACAGCTTTTTTCTGGTGACGCAACCAAGATAATAGGGGGGAGTGAGAAAAAGTCATTATGTAATGTTCAATTGTTTTATAAGTGAATTATCCTATAAATTATTCGTTTTTTTGATTTTTTTAGCAAATAGTTAAACTTATCTCCTTTTCGATTATCTGGTAATTCCTTTAATTCTTGGTCTAAAAATCCGATTAACTGCGAGGCTTGGATATTACTTAATTCTGAGATTGAGCAACAGATTAATTTAAAAGAGTTAGTATAGAAGCCATTAAGAGTACTTTAGAACATTAATAAAATCCAAATTGTATATCTAAAGCTCTTTTAATTAGAACAAAGTAATCATCTTCTAAAGTACCAAGTTTTGATTTTAAGCGAGAAGAATCAATTGATCTAACTTGATTAAAATGTAGTCCTCTTTCTTTGTCCAACTGATTTAGTTCACTAGGCTTTACATTGACTACAAAAGGATATTTTTTGGGACTTAAGAAAGGAACTATTGTGGTCATATCACTTTCTTCATTACCAATGTCATTTTGAATGATTAAACAAGCTCTTATTTTCTTGGCTTCCTTGCCCAAGGTAGGGTCAAGATTTACCCACCAAATTTCTCCTCGCTTATACTTCACCCAAACCATCTCCCACGGTTATATCCCAGTCTTTTATAGCTTGCTTAAATTCGGGGTCTTGATTCTGCTCCTTGTATGCCTGTCTCAATTCTGCTTCTAGTTGTTCCCGTTCTTTCTGTAATAGCAAACTATTAATATAGGAACTGCGGTTATCTGTGACTTTCTGCAAAAAATTATAGGCGCGGTCTTCTAGATTAATTGTAATTTTAGCTGCCACTTTTCTTACATTTTAGCATTATTCTTTATAATACCAAAAAGTAAGAATAATAACTCAGATGGTTGATCATAATAAAATTTTTGACTATAACCAAAGCGTATTGAATATACTTCTAGTTAACTTCTCCTAATTATCTTCAATAATGCCCATTCCTCCAGCCCAAAAAGCAATTGCTAATCTTATTGATTCCGCCGAAAGGGGAGAAATCGACCCTTGGGATGTACCTGTGATTCAAGTAATAGATCGGTTTTTGACAGAATTAGGCTTAACAGGTACAGCACCTCCTCCAACCCAAGAAGCGGATTTACCCCAATCAGGTCAAGCCTTTTTGTGGGCTTCAATGTTAGTATTGCTCAAAGCCGATACTTTAGAAATTCTCCAAGCTGTAGAAGAAGTAGAAGGGGAAAATACCGATGAAATGCTTTGGGATGAAATTGAAACCCGTAATCCCTTACCCCTAGATTTAGAAAATCAAATTCGTCGTCGCACTACCTTACAACCTCTAGGCAAGCGCAAAGTAACTTTACCAGAATTAATTGAGCAACTAGAACATATTGCAGCGGAAATTGAATCTACTTCAACCACTAGTCGCCCGAAAAAGAAATCAGCATCTTCTCGCCGTGCTGCGATGAAAGCGATCGCAAAATTGGCTCATAATGAGAATCTAACCGAATTGGCACTACAATTAGAACATTTTCTCTATCTGGATTTTCCTCAAATAGCCACAAATAACCAAGAATTCCTGGATTGGGAGCATTTATTGCAGTGGTGGCATAATCAAAATGAAGTGGATGAAGAACAGGTTCAAGACGCTCGTAACGATAAAGCAGCAATTTTTTGGGCTTTACTACTATTGTCTTCCCAATCAAAAGTAGAATTATCCCAAGAAGAATTTTATCAAGACCTAAGTTTAAGACCTTTGAATTTTATGCCAGGATTTCCTTGACACTCTCGCCGTTAACCTCCTGTCGTCAGTTTAACGGGAGTCCTTTTCCGACATTTAAGATAGAGATAAATCATTCCCATATTGTAAACTGGAATAGTTTTATAAATAAAATCACAATATCAGCATTTGGTGTAGGAAAAAGGTTCATGAAAGCCATGATTCTGGCTGCTGGAAAGGGAACTCGTGTTCGCCCCATTACATATACAATTCCCAAACCACTAATTCCCATATTACAAAAGCCAGTGATGGAGTTT
>JAAUYH010164332.1_pt1 | contig 23332 bp, 28 predicted proteins | sample 7278061 | NCBI WGS metagenome assembly JAAUYH01 (sample SAMN14350203, study PRJNA611818) | marine sediment metagenome | isolation source: surface marine sediment (0.6m) | place: French Polynesia: Moorea | collected 2018-08 | reverse complement strand
GTCCGGACCACGTTGTTGTAGGGGTCCTGCTCCTGCAGCGAGACTCCGCTGGTCTGGCAATGGGTCCGCAACATCTTCGAACGCGGGTTCTTCGGCTCGAATTCATCCATGACCCGCGACCAGAGAAGCCGCGCGGCGCGCAGCTTGGCCGCCTCCATGAAGAAATTCATGCCAATCGCGAAGAAGAACGACAGACGCCCGGCAAAGGCATCCACATCCATCCCGCGCGCGATCGCGGTGCGCACGTATTCGCGCCCGTCCGCCAGCGTGAAGCCAAGCTCCTGCACCAGGTTCGCGCCGGCTTCCTGCATGTGATAGCCCGAGATGCTGATCGAGTTGAACTTGGGCATGTTGCCGGCCGTGTACTCGATGATATCCGCCACGATCCGCATCGAAGGTTCGGGCGGATAGACATAGGTGTTCCGCACCATGAACTCTTTCAGGATGTCGTTCTGGATGGTGCCCGAAAGGACCGATTTGTCGTGCCCCTGCTCTTCGCCAGCGACGATGAAACTGGCGAGGATCGGGATTACGGCGCCATTCATCGTCATCGAGACGCTCACCTGATCGAGCGGGATGCCGTCGAACAGGATCTTCATGTCCTCGACGCTGTCAATGGCCACACCCGCCTTGCCGACATCGCCCTCGACGCGGGGGTGGTCACTGTCGTAGCCACGGTGCGTGGCAAGGTCGAAAGCCACACTGACACCCTGCTGACCGGCAGCGAGGTTGCGGCGATAGAAGGCGTTCGATTCCTCTGCCGTTGAAAACCCCGCGTATTGGCGGATGGTCCAGGGGCGGCCCGCATACATGGTTGCCTTCACTCCGCGCGTGAACGGAGCAACGCCCGGCACTTCCCCCATCTGCGGCAGGTCACTAGTGTCTTCCGCCGAATAGAGAGGTTTCACACGGATGCCTTCGAGCGTGTTCCAGTCGAGGTCGTCAAGCGGGCGGCCCCGCAGTTCCTTCTCGGCAAGCGACTTCCATTCAGACATAAACGGTCCCTCCGGCAGTGGCGCGCGGCCAAATTTCTTTGAAGAAATTTGCAAAACTCTTGGAAGAGTTTTGATCGGCCCTTCGATTTTCGCGCGAGCGGCATATATTGAAGCAGAACGGAGACGCAGACATGCAAGCCACCGCCCTGAAATCTGTTAGTTTTCTTAGCCTTCTGGTCTGGGCCGCAGCCGCTGGGGCAACAGATAGCACCAGCCCGGACCCGGTCGCGCTTTGGGAAGCTGACAAAACAGCCATATTCGACGCGGCCGATGTCGACATCGACGCCTTCAGATGGCGTGCGCGCCCGATCATCGTCTTCGCCGACAGCGCCGACGACCCGGCGTTCCAGCGGCAGATCGAGTTGTTGGTCGCCCGGCGAGACGAATTGGTCGAACGCGACGTCGTCTTGATCACCGACACCAACCGGGTGGAGCGTTCTGCCCTGCGGACCAAGCTGCGCCCACGTGGTTTCATGCTGACGCTCATCGGCAAGGACGGTGGCGTGAAGCTGCGGAAACCCTTCCCCTGGGACGTGCGCGAATTGACCCGGCAGATCGACAAGATGCCGATCCGTCGACAGGAAATCCAGGACGCCAAGGCGGCGGCGCGGGGCGCGCAATAACTCACGAGCTGTCCTCCACGTCAAAAACGAACCCTGCGCCTTCGGGAATGCTCTCGGCCCAGTCACGGAGTGCGGGCATCACGTCACGTACCGCTTCGGCATCGCGGGCATAGAACGACACGATATCGCCCCCCAGAAATGCGCCGCCGTGCTTCAGAAGAACGAGACGCCCCACCCGCACCCACTCCGGCCCCAGCGCCTCTTTGATCCAGTTGTCATAGATCATCGCGACCCGAACTTCGCGGGCGTCCGCCAGCCGATCCGCCCAGCCGTCGGGCGCCTCCGTCAACCGAAGCTCCAACGCCTCGGCCGAGGCAAGGCCGATCAGGTCCAATACGTAGTCCGGGTTGTCCCATGCCACATAGCCTAGATCGTTCACCGCGACGGGTGCGCGCAGGTGGTCCTTGGCAAAGCGGCTCATTTCGCCCTGTTGCAGGTGGATGGCGCGCATGCCCGCCAGGTTGTTGTCGATGTTGGGCGCATAGGTGAAGACACCGCCTGCCAGCGCCAGCCCCAGAATGGTCCAGCGCACCATCTGCCCGAATTGCGCGACCAAGAGCGCCAGCACGGCGACGGTGGAGAGGATCAGGTAGTTCTCGTACCGATCGAGCCAGCCGGTCGCGGCAAAAGCCAGATGCGCAAAGGCGGCGGCGGCGACGGCAAGGCCCACCATCCCGCGTGGACGGTCACCCTTTTGCACGACGACCATTGCGATCAACCCCGTGACGATTGCGAGCGCCAGCAGATACCGGCCGCCGTAGACGGCCGCATTGGAGGCGATATTCGCCCCCATGCCGCTGAATAGCCCCTCGGCGGCAGAGGTCGTCGCGGGCAGTTTGGCAGTCACCGAATTGGGCAGCGGGTCCAGACCGAGCGAGGTCAGGAAGCCCGACATCACAGCAATCGGCACCACGGCCAAAACGCCCAACGCGATGCCCGCTAGGGGGCGGCCCAATACCAGAACGACACCGCCTGCGGCCATCCCAAGCGCCAGGCCCTCAAGCCGGAAGGCCGGGGCCAGAAGCACACCCACAGGCAATAGCCACCCGATCCGGCTTGTTTCGACGAACCGCCACAAGCCTAGGACAATGGCGAGGCTTGCCGCCCCATGCGCCATGTTCTCCATGCCTGCGTAGGCCGTGTTGAACATGAAAAGCGCAAACGGCGCGACGAAAGCCAGCAGCAGACCGGCCCGGCCAAGACCTGCGCGCGCCAGCGCCAGACCCAACAGCCATGACGCTGCCACCAAGGACAGGATGTTCCAGAAAAGCGGTAGCCAGCGCTGCGCCTCGGTCCCGGCAAAGGGCATCAGAAAAAACGGATAGATGGGCGACGATGCGGCCGAGGCATATTCGCCCGCGTTCACACCATAGCCACCGGCCGCCATCTGCTCGGCCATGGCGAGGTGGATATAGACGTCATCCAGCGGGTATTCGAAAGTCCAGCCGTTCTTGGCCATGGCGGCTGCCAGAAAGACGACCAAAACCAGAAGTGCACCTGCAACGGTCGTCCACGGGTAGCTTCGTGAATATTCAGACGCGGGGGTCATTCGAACTCCATGATGACGTCATCAACCGCCAGACTGTCGCCGGGACCTGCGTTGATTTTCTTGACCACGCATTTCTTTTCGGCGCGGAGGATGTTTTCCATCTTCATCGCTTCGACCGTGCAAAGCGCCTGCCCTTCTTCGATCTCGTCGCCTTCCGCGACATCCACTTTCACGATCAGGCCGGGCATCGGGCACAAAAGCAACTTCGAGGTATCGGGCGGTGTCTTGACCGGCATCTTGGCCACCAGTTCCGCCGCGCGCGGGCTGAGGACACGCGCCAACAAATCGGCACCGCGATAGCGCATCCGGAACCCAAGCGTTTCGCGCGAGACCTTGACCGAAGCGACATCACGCCGCCCGCCCGCGTACTGCTCGTCATCATCGACCAGCAGCGTCGCCATTTGCGCCCCCGGCGCCCAGCGCACCGCAAACGTCTGGGCGACCGGCAAATGTTCATCATCAATCAACACTTCGGTATACGCCCCGTCGTCGTGCTCGGGGAGGTCTACGGAGACTTCGCTTTCCAGTTCACCCAGCGCGACGTGATAGCGCCGTGATGCACCGACCGATTCATCGTTGCGCATCTGGCCGGAAACCTTACGGGCCCGCCTGTCTTCGATAGCCTGCATCGCGGCCGCCAGACGGCTCAGCGTGCGCAGGTCGTCTTCGCCAAGCGTCACGCCTTCGAAGCCATCGGGGTATTCTTCGGCAATGAAAGCGGTGGTCATATAGCCGCTGTTGAACTTCGGATGGTCCATCACGGCGGAAAGAAACGGAATGTTGTGGCCAATGCCTTCAACCTCGAATTTGTCGAGCGCGATGCGCATTTCCTCGATCGCTTGCATCCGGTCCGGGGCCCAAGTGCAAAGCTTGGCAATCATCGGGTCGTAATACATCGATATTTCACCGCCCTCGAAGACGCCGGTGTCGTTGCGCACGGCACGCTTTTCCTCGGCCACCTCTTCCGGTGGGCGATATCGTGTCAGACGACCGATGGAGGGCAGGAAACCGCGATACGGATCTTCGGCATAAAGGCGGCTTTCCATCGCCCAGCCGTTGATGCCAATGTCGGATTGCGTCAACGACAGCTTTTCGCCAGCAGCAACGCGGATCATCTGTTCGACCAGATCGACACCGGTGATTAATTCGGTCACAGGGTGTTCGACCTGAAGACGGGTGTTCATTTCCAGGAAGTAGAAGTTCTTTTCGCCGTCGACGATGAACTCGACCGTGCCCGCGCTGGTGTAGCCAACGGCGTGGGCCAGCGCGAGGGATTGCTCGCCCATCGCCTTCCGCGTCGCTTCATCCAGAAATGGCGACGGAGCTTCTTCGATCACCTTTTGGTTCCGGCGCTGGATCGAGCACTCGCGTTCGTTCAGGTAAACGCCGTTGCCGTGGGCGTCGCAGAGCACCTGGATTTCGATGTGGCGCGGTTGGGTGACGAATTTCTCAATGAAGATACGGTCGTCGCCGAAGCTGCTGGCGGCTTCGTTCTTGGACGACTGGAAGCCTACGCGCGCTTCGTCGTCGCTCCACGCGATCCGCATACCCTTGCCACCGCCGCCGGCGCTGGCCTTGATCATCACGGGATACCCGATCTCGCCCGAGATCTTCACGGCCTCCTCGGCGTCCTCGATCAGCCCCATGTACCCCGGCACGGTGGAAACTTTTGCCTCCTGCGCGATCTTCTTCGAGGTGATCTTGTCGCCCATCGCCTCGATCGCGCCCTTGGGCGGCCCGATGAAGGCGACACCTTCGGCTTCAAGCGCCTCGGCGAACTTCGGGTTCTCGGACAGGAAGCCATAGCCCGGATGCACGGCCTCGGCCCCGGTCTGCCGAATGGCGTCCATCACCTTGTCGATAACGATATAGGACTGGTTGGCGGGCGGAGGTCCGATGTGGACCGCTTCGTCGGCCATCCGGACGTGGAGAGCACCCTCGTCGGCGTCGGAATAGATCGCGACCGTCTGAATGCCCATCTTGCGGGCGGTCTTGATGACCCGGCAGGCGATTTCGCCCCGGTTTGCGATCAGTATCTTCTTGAACATGTCCCCTCCACGCACAAAAGCTGCCCGGCAGGGTGCCGAGCAGCTTCCGTGTTACTTCTGTGAACGGGCCGAAGCCCGCTTGCAATGTTAGTAGTTGTTGACGTCGTCTGCCAAAGCCCCGGCGCCTGCACCGATGGCCGCACCGACAAGGCACTCGCCATCGTCGATAGCTTCGCCCACCAAACAGCCGGCAGCACCGCCCACGACGGCGCGCTCGAGGTCCGTGCCCTGACTACATGCGGCCAGTCCGAAAACCGCCAAAAGGGCAGCGATTGAAAGGGTGTTCTGCATCTTACTTTGCCTCTTGAGTTTATTGGGGTTTTCCCCTGAGCGAGACAAAGCGTCTTTGCGCGCTGATAGGCAATAACAATTGCAGATGGCGCCGTGTGATCGGCGTCATTCGGCCAAGTATTTGCACCAGAGCGCGCTTGGGCTGGTCGCCTTGTGGCACCAGCCCGAAGCTCCGGCCTAGATTTCGTCAGCCAATGCGCCCGCGGCGCCGCCGATGATGGCACCCTCGACACATCTTCCGTCGACCAAGACTTCGCCGGCCACACAGCCTGCTGCGGCGCCAACGGCCGCGCGTTCAAGATCCGAGTCGATTTCATCGCAGGATGCGAGCCCTGCAACAGCAATGAGAAGACCGATTGGGGTAAGCTTTCGCATGAGTTTCTGCCTTTCGTGCCATGCGGGAGGAAAGACTCCCGCTGCCATGACAGCAGGCTTTCGCACCAGCACGCAATGCGGCGCGAAGTCATCCCGGCGAAACCAGCAAGGTCATGCCGAATTGCCCGCAGAACACGCAGTTCGACCGGATTACTCCGGTCGAACCAACGTGAAGGGGAAGGGTAACGGTTTTGACATTTAGAAGCGCCTCGCTTGCTGGAGGGATGCGCCTCTGAGGTAAGCTTGCACAATCGGGACGCCTGCCAAAAGTGTAACGTGCGCTGCCCCCCAAAACCGGCAAGTCTTTGCCAAACCGGGAAAAAGCAAAGCGGTTTCATGCCACCCATGTCCCGTCGAAAGCGTCCGGAAATGCAACCCGTGCGCGAGTTTCGTCAATTTTCAACAAGGCTTCGTAGCTTTCGGGGTCAAACGGGTCTTCGGCAGCGATGACTTCGCGGCCAAAAAGCCATGACAGGCGACCTGCGTCCAGATTGCCGCGTTCGAAGGCCTGATCGCCGAAATGATCCCAAAGGCAGGCCAGAAAAGCGGCATCTGCGTCACGGTCGGCCTTCTTCCGGTCCGCGAAACGCTCGCGCGCGACCAGTTTGGTCACGCCTTTCGGATTGGCACGCCGAATGGTGAATTGATGGTCGGTGCCCGGAAACCGGCCAGGGAAGCCACGATGCTTCAGCATGGGCTGCTCCGGCGAAACGATGTGCGGGCGCTCTGAAAATGCGTCCTTTTCAGACGCGTATTCCGTGTCGGAAAGCGCTTAGCCGTCGGCGCTACGCGGTACGACCAGCACGACCTCTTCCCGCTCGGTGCATGCGACGGCCAGCGAAAGAAGCAGAAGAACAATGATGTATCGGAGGATATGCATTGTGACCCTATGCCAGGGTTTGGCCGGGGCTGATGCCCCGGCCGAGAAAGTTCTGGATCAGAACTTCTCCATAACTGGCTCTTCCATGACCATGGGCTCTTCCATGGGCTCTTCCTGCTGAGCGCAGGCAGCGAGAACGGTAAAGAGGCCAAGGGCCAGGAGGGCTTTGAGGGTGTTCGACATGACTGTCTCCTTCGATCCGTCAAGGCCGTTTTGTCTGCTCGGCCTTTCCAATAGTCCCGCACGCTAAGCACGTGCGGAGTGACACTAGCCGACCGAAAACGCTTATCCAATGGATAGATACACGCAACGGCGGATAGATGCTGATTAACGCATTTCCGTGGATTGTTTCCAGACCCAAACGTTAAAGCGTAAATAATCACTGGCCTGTGGCAGGAAAGCAGCAGATTGGCCGACGTGTCAGAGCGGAATGTTGTCATGCTTCTTCCACGGGTTCGACAACTGCTTGGTCCGAAGCGAGGCGAAGGCGCGCGAAACGCGGCGCCGTGTTGAATGCGGCATGATCACTTCGTCGATGAACCCGCGTTCGGCCGCGCGGAACGGATTGGCGAAGTTTGTTTCATATTCTGCGGTGCGGGCCGCGATCTTTTCCGGATCGTCGAGCTCTGCGCGATACAGAATCTCGGTCGCCCCTTTCGCGCCCATCACAGCGATCTGGGCTGTCGGCCAGGCATAGTTGAAGTCGCCGCGAAGGTGTTTCGAGGCCATCACGTCATAAGCCCCGCCATAGGCTTTTCGTGTGATTACAGTAACTTTCGGAACGGTCGCCTCGCCATAGGCAAAGAGAAGCTTGGCGCCATGCTTGATGACACCGCCGTATTCCTGTGCCGTCCCGGGCAGGAAGCCCGGCACGTCGACGAAGGTTAGTATAGGGATCTCAAAGGCATCGCAGAACCGGACGAAACGGGCAGCCTTTCGGCTTGAATCGATGTCCAGAACGCCCGCCAGAACCATCGGTTGGTTGCCGACGACACCGATCGTCTGGCCTTCCAGCCGGATGAAACCGGTGATGATGTTGGCCGCAAAGTCACCCTGGATCTCATAGAAATCTCCCTCATCCGCGACCTTCAGAATCAGTTCCTTCATGTCGTACGGCTGGTTCGGATTTTTCGGGATGAGTGTGTCAAGACTATGTTCGACGCGTTCCGGACTGTCGAAAAATGGACGTACCGGCGCTTTCTCGCGGTTGTTGAGCGGCAAGAAATCGAAAAGGCGGCGAATCTCGGCGATCGCTTCGACATCATTCTCGAATGCCCCATCGGCGACCGAGCTTTTCTTGGTGTGGGTCGAGGCACCGCCAAGTTCTTCGGCGGTAATGACCTCGTTGGTCACCGTCTTCACAACATCCGGACCGGTGACGAACATGTAAGAGCTGTCTTTCACCATGAAAATGAAATCCGTCATCGCAGGCGAATAGACCGCGCCACCAGCGCATGGGCCCATGATCACGCTGATCTGGGGGACGACACCCGAGGCCATGATATTGCGCTGGAACACATCGGCGTAGCCTGCGAGCGAGGCCACACCTTCTTGAATGCGGGCGCCGCCCGAGTCGTTCAACCCGATCACTGGTGCACCGTTCTGCATTGCCATATCCATGATCTTGCAGATCTTCTGGGCGTGGGTTTCCGAAAGCGACCCGCCGAAAACCGTGAAGTCCTGGCTGAAGACATAGGCCATACGGCCGTTGATCGTGCCCCAGCCCGTGACGACCCCGTCGCCGTCGGGGCGGTTTTCGCCCATTCCGAAATCGGTGGTCCGGTGTTTGACGAACATGTCGAATTCTTCAAACGAGCCTTCGTCCATCAGAAGCTCAATGCGTTCGCGTGCCGTCAGCTTGCCCTTGGCGTGTTGCGCCGCGATCCGTTTTTCGCCGCCTCCCGCACGCGCCGCCGCGCGGCGTGCCTCCAGTTCAGCCAAAATGTCGGACATCAGCGCCTCCTCCTGCGTTACCGCTTGCTATCTTGCGTCGGCTAGGCAGGGAAGCAAAACCTTGTAGATTTGCAAATTTTGTAAAATGTGAATTCCCAATATTGCAAATCTGCAAATCATCACCCTGCTGGACAGGCTGCCCCCGGCCACCTAAGTCTGGTCCATGACCGAGCGACCCTTGGTCCGGCTACTGGACCGGTCCACGCCTCCTCATATTCTGACATTGGTGCTTATGGCCGGACTGGGGGCCATGAGCATGAGTGCGTTTCTACCCGCCCTGCCCAACATGACCGAGCATTTCGAGACGCGATACACGGTGATGCAACTGGCCGTCTCCGGCTATCTTGCGGTCACCGCAGGGCTTCAACTGGTGATCGGCCCCTTGAGCGACCGTTATGGGCGACGGCGGATCACATTGACGGGTCAGGCAATTTTCATTGTGGCAACGCTGGGCTGTATCTACGCACCCAACGTCGAGGTCTTTCTGGCGTGCCGGATGCTGCAAAGCGCCGTGGCCGTGGGTCTGGTTTTGAGCCGCGCAATCGTACGTGACATGGTTCCGCAGAACGAGGCGGCGTCGATGATCGGCTATGTCACCATGGGCATGGCCCTTGTGCCGATGGTGGCCCCGATGATCGGGGGCGCGCTTGACCAGGTCTTTGGCTGGCAATCCGTCTTCTGGTTTCTGGCGGTTGGCGGCGTACTGGTGATGGCGCTTTGCTGGGCTGACCAGGGCGAAACGGCGAAGGGTGGCGGGATCAGCTTTGCGCAGCAGATCAAGGACTATCCCGAATTGCTGACATCGCGCCGGTTCTGGGGCTATGTGATGGCGGCCGCTTTCGCCAGTGGAGCCTTTTTCGCCTTTCTGGGCGGCGGCCCGTTCGTCGCGCAGAACGAGTTCAACCTTTCCTCGTTCTGGTCTGGCGTGTGTTTTGGCGCGCCTGCGGTGGGATATGCCTTAGGCAACTACATCTCCGGCAGGTTCTCGGTCCGCTTCGGCGTCAACTGGATGATCCGCACCGGTGCGATGATCGGGTTCGGGGGATTGCTGCTGGCCACGCTTTTGACGGCATTGGGCTTTTCGTCGGCCTTCCTGTTCTTCGGCTTCTGCACCTTCGTCGGCCTTGGGAACGGCATGGTGATCCCGAATGCCAGCGCAGGCATGCTGTCTGTGCGACCTCATCTGGCGGGCACGGCGAGCGGCCTTGGCAGCGCCTTCATGATCGGCGGTGGCGCAGCTCTATCCGCCTTCGCGGGCGCCGCACTTCAGAACGGCGGCGGCAGCATGACGCTTCAGATCATCATGACGACATCGCTTCTGCTGGGGCTGCTTTCGGTCCTTTACGTTGAATGGCGCGAGGGGCAATTGCGCAAGGCAAGCTGAACCTTGATGAATTTGCAGATTTGCGCGACAATTTTGCAATTATTCAACGAGGCAGCGGATGGCCACTCAGAAACTCTACGCCGGTGCAAAGCTGCGAGAAACCCGGTTGCGGCTGAAGCTGACGCAGAAAGCCTTTGCCGAACGGCTTGGGGTGTCCCTGCCCTATCTGAACCAGATGGAGAACAACAACCGCCCGGTGTCCTCGGCGGTTATCCTCGCGCTGGTGCAGGAGTTCGAATTTGACGTGAACGAACTGGCTATGGGCGAAGGGGAACGCCTGGCCTCTGACCTGAGAGAAGCGCTGGCCGATCCGCTGTTTACCGACAAAGTCCCGCCCGCCGACCTAAGGCTTCTGACCACGAATGCCCCCGCCTTGGCACGCGCGTTCCTGTCACTGCACGAAGCCTATCGGCAGGCCAATGAACGCCTGGCCTCGCTGGACGAAGCCTTGGGCCAGGAAGGCGTTCGTCCGGGCGCGTCGCCCTGGGACGAGGTCCGCGACTTCTTTCACTATTGTGACAACTACATCGATGCCGTGGATAGGGCCGCTGAACGCTTCGCCGCGGAAAGCGACGGCGATGTCGACGCCGCCATCGCCAAGGCGTGCGAGCAGATGGGCATCACGCTGCATGTCAGCCAGGACGTGCCGGGTGTTCGTCACTACGACGCCGCCGGGTCGAAGCTGTGGCTCTCGGCGCTTGCAAGCGAGGAAACCCGGCGGTTCCAGGCGCTGCATCAAATCGCGATGTTGAAGTACAGCGACCTGATCGACGCGACCCTTGATCTGGCACGCTTTCAATCCGGGACGGCGCGGTCAATCGCGCAGATCGGTCTGGCCAACTATTTCGCGGGTGCGGCCCTGCTACCCTATGGCCGCTTCCTGACGGCGGCGCGCGCGCATCGATACGACCTTGAACGCCTCGCGCGCGAGTTCGGCGCTTCATTGGAACAGGTCGCGCACCGGCTTTCGACTATGCAGCGTCCGGGTGCGAAGGGGCTGCCGTTCTTTTTCGTGCGCGTCGATCAGGCCGGTACGATCACCAAACGCCATTCGGCCACACACCTGCAATTCGCCCGCTATGGCGGCGCCTGCCCGCTTTGGAATGTCCACCGGGCGTTCGAGACGCCCGGTCGGTTTCTGCGGCAATTGGCCGAAACACCGGATGGTGTCCGCTATCTTTGCCTTGCGCGCGAGATTTCTGTGCCAGTTGCCGGCGCCGCCTTTCGCGCGCCTGTCAGACGATTTGCCATCGCGCTTGGCTGCGAGATCAGCCATGCACCCGAGATCGTCTATTCCGATGGTCTGGACCTGAAGGACACGTCCGGTTTTGAGCCGATCGGCATTTCGTGTAGGATATGCGAGCGGCGGGATTGCCATCAACGCGCGCTTCCGCCCCTGGAAAGCGCTTTGACCGTGTCGCCTGACCGCCGCGGGATATTGCCCTATGAGGTGGCCGGATAACATGCTGAACGCGCTCTTCACGATCCTGTCGACAAGCTATTTCGCGTGGTATCTGGAGAACTTCGAACACGCGGCCGTCTATCCCTTTGACACGACCTATGCTTCGCCCGCTGAGGCAGGTGCGCCAGGGCTGACCGAGGGCCGGGCGACGACGGAAGACGGAACAATGCTGGTGGTGTGGCGGCATGAGGCCGAGGCAGGGAAACCGACTGTTCTGTATTTCAAGGGCAATGCCGGAGGGCTGAAGGATCGGGGCGAGCGGTTTCGGCGCTTGACGTCCGAAGGCTTTGGGCTGGTGGCCCCGGCCTATCGCGGTTCCAGCGGGTCGACAGGCGCGCCAGAGGAACGCGATCTGGTGAGCGACGCGCGGCTTATGGCAAACGGTGTGTCCGGCCCACTGGTGATCTATGGTGAAAGCCTGGGCGCGGCGGTGGCGATTCAATTGGCCGCCAGCGGCACGGGAGATGCACTTGTCCTGGAAGCACCTTTTACATCATTGGTCGATCTGGTTGCGGCGCAGTATCCGACAGAGGATCTGGCGCAACTGATGACGCAGCGTTGGGACAGTCTTTCGACGGTCAGCGACGTGCGTCAGCCGTTGCTTGTGATCCACGGCGAGGACGACAGGTTGGTGCCTGTTGAAATGGGCAAGCGGATATTCGAACGCGCGGGCTCGGCCCGCAAGTCACTGATCACGGTGCCAGACAAGGGGCACGCTGGCACGTGGACGGGGGAAACTCTGAACGCGCTCTTCGGATTTCTGGACACTCCCGTTCCAAATTGAGCGCCCTTGGCGTGGCGAACTCTATCTGGCCGAGATGTCTTCCAGCGTGGCCGCGATCAGTTTCAGGTTCTCTGGCGCCGAAAACCTGTGATCCGCGCCTTTGACCAGGGTGAGGCGAATGTCCGGCCCGTCGACGCGTTCAAAGAGGCGAAGGGCCGTTTCGGTCTCAACCGCCTCGTCGTTGGCACCGTGCAGGAACCGGACAGGCATCGGCAGGTGCAGGGGATCGTCGAGTATCAGGTGATTTCGACCGTCTTCGATCAATTGGCGGGTGATGATATAGGGGCCATCATCATAGAGGCTTTCGACCTCGATGAAGCCTTTCTGGTCCAGTGCAATACGCTCTGCCTCGGACATTTGATACCAGTACTTCCGCTCGGTGAAATCCGGCGCGGCGGCGATGGTGACGATGGCGGCAATGCGCTCGGGCATCCGGCGCGCCAGCAAGAGGGCGATCCAGCCGCCCATGGACGAGCCGACCAGCACTTGGCGTCCCTTGGTCAGCCCCTTGATGATCTGCTCGGCGTCTTCGGCCCACGTGCCGATCGTCCCGTCCCGAAATTCACCCGTGCTGTCGCCGTGACCGGAGTAGTCAAAGCGGAGAAACGCGCGTTTCTTCGACTTCGCCCAATCTTCCAGAAAGTGCGCCTTGATCCCGTTCTTCGTCGAACGGAAACCGCCAAGAAAGACGATGCCTGGCCCCTTGCCGTCGGTCTGATCGTAGGCAAGGCGGCGAACTTCAGAGAAATAGGATGGGTCGGCCAAGTCGTGCTCCTTCCCACTGGACGCTAGTGCATGCGCGGGAAGATGCAATGTGGCGGCAGGGCGTTATCCGCCGATGTAGCCCTGCTTGGGTCGGTAAAAGACCTTCTGGTTGTGGAGCCGTCCCAACAGGTCCTTCACATTCCGCAACTTGCGTTCGCTGTCGAGGCACGCCTGTTCGGACCGCTTCGCCGAGAGCGCTTTGACCTGGCCACGCAAGGCCTCTTCGATCAGGTCCATGTCATTCAGATCAATGTCGAATTTTTCGGTATATCCCGGCATTGCAGCAGCGCCTCATGTGTCATTTGTTTCGCTTAACATGCCATCCGTATTTTGAATGTCAAGCGTAAGTCGTTGTTTTTAAATGTATACTTTGGCATACATGTTTTGAGTCTCGCTGCCTCGACCTGAAACGCGTTGACATGAGACAAGCCTTGGCGCATGGGGTCGGCGTACATACCCGCAACCGGGCGTTCCGTGGGCGCCAAACTGACGAGGAGACCGGTCACATGACCCAGATTTCCCTGACTTTTCCCGATGGCAATGCACGCAGCTTCGACGCTGGCGTGACACCGGCCGACGTGGCCGCCGACATTTCGAACTCGCTCGCCAAAAAAGCGATCAGCGCGACCGTGGACGGTGAACACTGGGACCTGGCCTGGCCGATCAAAACGGACGCCTCGATCGCGATCCACACACTAAAAGACGAGGCCCCGGCGCTGGAGCTGATCCGGCACGACTTCGCACATGTCATGGCGCGCGCCGTGCAGGAGATCTGGCCAGATGTAAAAGTGACCATCGGCCCGGTGACCGAGCATGGCTGGTTTTATGATTTCGACCGGGCCGAGCCGTTCACACCCGAGGATCTGGGGCAGATCGAAGCGAAGATGAAAGAGATCATCAACGCCCGCGACCCCGTCCGCACCGAGGTCTGGGACCGCGAGCGCGCGCGTCAGTTCTATATGGACAACGGCGAACCCTATAAGGTCGATCTGGTGGACCGCATCCCGGAAGACGCGGATATCCGCATGTACTGGCACGGGGGGTGGCAAGACCTCTGCCGGGGTCCGCACTTGCAACACACCGGGCAATTGCCTGCGGATGCCTTCAAGCTGATGGGCGTTTCCGGCTCGCACTGGTTCGGCGACGTTACAAAGAACCTGCAACGCATCAGCGGCGTCGGCTTTAGGAACCGCGAAGAGTTGAAGGCTTACATGACGTTCCTTGAAGAGGCCGAAAAGCGGGACCACCGACGTCTGGGGCGCGAGATGGACCTCTTTCACATGCAGGAAGAGGCGCCAGGGCAAGTGTTCTGGCACCCCAACGGCTGGACCGTTTACACCACGCTTCAGGATTACATGCGCCGCAAGCAGCGCAAGGGCGGGTATCAAGAGGTCAACACGCCACAGGTGGTCGACCGCAAGCTCTGGGAGGCTTCGGGGCACTGGGAGAAATATCAGCACAACATGTTTATCGTCGAAGTCGACGAAAGCCGGGATGGTGAAAACGACGACGCGACTGTGAGGAACAAGGAGCACACGCGGATCAATGCGCTGAAACCGATGAACTGCCCGTGTCACGTGCAGGTGTACAATCAGGGTTTGAAATCCTATCGAGACCTGCCCTTGCGCATGGCCGAGTTCGGATCCTGTGCGCGATTTGAACCGTCTGGCGCTTTGCACGGAATCATGCGGGTGCGCGGGTTCACGCAAGACGATGCGCATATTTTCTGTACTGAAGATCAGATCCAGGAAGAATGCGCGCGCTTCATCGATTTCCTCGAGGATGTTTATCGCGAGTTGGGCTTTGACGATTTCGAGATCCGCTTTGCCACCCGGCCCGAGAAACGCGTGGGGACCGAGGAAAGCTGGGACCATGTCGAAGGCGCTTTGGAGAACGCGATCAAGGCGGTGGGCCGGGACTATGTGCTTGAGCCGGGCGATGGGACTTTCTATGGCCCCAAGTTGGACTTCTATCTGACCGATGCCATTGGCCGGGTCTGGCAGTGCGGCACCTTTCAGGTGGACCCGAACTTACCCGAGCGGCTGGACGCGAACTACATCGACAGCGACGGTGACAAGAAGCGGCCCTTCATGCTGCACCGCGCCTGCCTTGGCTCGTTCGAACGCTTCATCGGGATTCTGATCGAAGAGCATTCGGGCAAGCTGCCGTTCTGGCTGGCGCCGCGTCAGGTCGTCGTCGCCTCGATCACATCCGAGGCCGACGATTACGTCGCCGAAGTCGTCGATGCGCTGACTGCCGTCGGCGTCCGCGCCGAGGCCGACGTGCGCAACGAGAAGATTAACTACAAGGTCCGCGAACACTCCGTCGGCAAGGTGCCGGTGATTCTGGCGATCGGCGGGCGTGAGGTCACAGAGCGCACCGTTTCACTCCGCCGTCTTGGTGAAAAGCAGACCCGGACGGTGGCCTTGGACGACGTCGTCAAGGAACTGGGCGACGAGGCGCTGGCACCGGACTTGCGGTAAAAAGTGCCATTTGCGGGAAGTTTTACGCAATTTCCCGCAATTCGCCTGGGCAAATTGTTTCAAAATCTAACGTCCCTGTGCGCACACGCACCCGTGAGTGGCATGTTAACGGCGCGCCCGGCATGAATTGCGTGTGCCGCTTCTTAAGGCCACGAGAATCCAAGTGCTAACTGATAAGGACACCTTCCAATGTCGAACATGAAAACGAATCTCGCCGTTGCTGGCGCTGTTGCCGCTGCTCTGACCGCCACAATGACCGCTCCGGCCCACGCGCAGGCCAAGGAAAAGTGCTATGGCGTTTCGCTGGCTGGCAAGAACGACTGCGCCGCTGGCCCGGGCACCACTTGCGCCGGCACCTCGACCGTTGACTACCAGGGCAACGCCTGGACGCTGGTCGACGCTGGCACCTGCGCCGAGATTGAACTGCCGAACATGGCAGACGGCACGCCGCGTCAGGGCTCGCTCGAAGAGCTGGACCGCGACCTGCCGGCATAAGCTGACGTTTGACGGCGCCTCTGCTATGCTCAGGGGCGCCGTTTGCTTTTGAGGCTACCCATGCTTGATGCGTCTTCCCATCCCTTTGACCGCCTGCCGAACACTCCGGGTGTCGGGTATAAACCTCAGCATTTCAGTGATTTATTGGAGAACCCGGGGAGCGTCGGCTGGCTGGAAATCCACGCCGAGAACTATATGGGCGATGGTGGACGCCCCATCGCGCAATTGCGTCACCTGTCGGAACGCTTCGCGATGTCGGTCCACGGCGTCGGCTTGTCGATTGGCGGCGAAGGTCGCTTAGACCCCGACCATCTGGCGCGCCTCAAGAATCTGGTCGGCTGGCTGAAGCCCGCGAGTTTTTCCGAACATCTTGCCTGGTCGACGCATGACACCGAATTCCTGAACGACCTGCTGCCCCTTCCCTATACGGATGAGACGCTGACGCGCGTGGCAGATCACATCGACGAAGTACAAGAGGTCGTCGGGCGGCGGATGCTCCTGGAAAACCCATCGTCTTACCTCGCGTTCGACGAAAGCACCTATGAAGAAACCGACTTCCTGCGCGAGATTGCCAAGCGCACAGGCTGCGGCTTGCTGTTGGACGTGAACAATGTCTTCGTCAGCGCCACCAATCTTGGCACCGACACGATCAGCTATATCGATGCTTTTCCGATGGACCTGGTTGGTGAAATCCATCTGGCCGGTCACGACGAAGACCACGACGACCACGGTCGCCCGCTGTTGATCGACAGCCACGGGCGCGAAGTGGCCGAGCCGGTTTGGGCGCTCTACGATTATGTGATCAAGGCGGCGGGCCCGCGGCCTAGCCTGATCGAATGGGACAATGACGTGCCTGACTGGCCGATCCTGGAAGCCGAGGCGGCGCGCGCCGCCCGCATTCTGGAGACGGTCGGGTGATCGTCGATCAGACCACGTTTCGCGCGGCGCTTCTGTCGCCCGAGGCGGAACGCCCCATCGGCCTGTCCGATGGTGAAGGCCAGCCTGCAGGACGGCGATTTGATGTTTATCGCAACAACGTCGCCGTTTCGCTGACAGAAGCGCTCGAAACCGCCTTCCCCGTCATCCGGAAGCTTGTGGGCGAGACCAACTTCAAGCTCTTGGCCGGTGCGTTCCTGCGGCAGCATCCGCCAAGCTCTCCGCTCATGATGTTCTATGGCGCTGAAATGCCTCGCTTTCTGGCGGCTTTCGAGCCGACGAAAAGCCTTGGATACTTGCCGGATGTGGCACGGCTGGAATTGGCGATACGCGAAAGCTACCACGCGGCGGATGCGGCCCCGATTGAGCCGACCGCCTTGCAGACCACCCCACCCGACAAGCTGATGGCCTCCACGCTTTCCCTGGCGCCTGCACTACGGCTGGTACGCTCCCCGTGGCCAGTCTTTGCGCTTTGGCAATTCAACATGGCCGGTGGCCCTAAGCCCGAGGCCAACGCCGAGGACGTGTTGGTGGTGCGCACCGAGTACGACCCCGAGCCGGTTCTGCTGCCACCGGGAGGTGGAGCCTTCATCGAAACCCTGCTGTCGGGCGCTGCGCTGTCCGAGGCCATTTCGGCCGCGAGCCGCGACGCTCAGGATTTCGATCTATCCCACCTGCTGACCATCCTGATCGGCAGAAATGCAATCACGGCCATCGGAGAAAGCCCATGATCCGCACCCTGTTATCCTTGCCCGATCGGGCGCTTTCATGGCTCGAACCGCTGTCCACACCGGTACTGACGACATTGGCGCGTTTCGTCTTCGCCGCCGTGTTGCTGATGTACTTCTGGAATTCGGGACTGACCAAGATACCGGATGGGTTCGCGAACCTTCTGTCGCCCAGTTTCAACGCCTTTGCCCAGATCTTTCCCAAGGGAGCCGAGGCAGCAAGTTATGACGTGACCCAAGCCACGGGATTTCAGAAGTTCGTCGTTCTTTCAGGAACTTGGGCCGAGTTCATCCTGCCTGCACTGGTCGTTTTGGGCCTGTTCACCCGCGCTGCCGCCTTGGGGATGATCGGGTTCGTCGTCGTGCAGAGCCTGACCGACATCATCGGTCACGGCGGTGACACCGGCGCCTGGTTCGACAACTTGAGCGACGCGGCGATCTTGGATCAGCGCGCGTTCTGGGTGTTTTTGCTGCTCTATCTTGTGTTCAAGGGTGGTGGGCCGTTGTCGCTGGATCGGTTCATCCTCAGAAATGAGAATGCTCTTTATCAGGACGACCTGCAGCTATCGCGAGGATAGCCGCGAGCCCGCACATCGCGGCCGGAAAGATCGCGAAAAAGTTATTGAAAGTCATATAGATAGCAAGTGCGGCGACCAGCAAAAGAAGGCCACCCCAGAGGGCACGGTAGCGGGCCATGCCGGCGCCTGCGATGGCCAGGAGGGGGGCTATGACGCTCATCGCGCGCAGAAGCTCCGGGTTGTCGGGCAAGGGAAGGAAATCCAGATTTCTTATGTCTTCCTGGGCAGTTAGCTCGGTATAGCCGAAGCTGATAATACCCATAATCAACGCCAGAATGCCGCCGATCATGCCTAATGCGGTTGCTGAATTGCGCATTTTTAACCCTTCCGTAACTCTCGGGCGAAGTTAAGCATCATTGACAGGTTATCCAAGGTGTACGTCTTGTACGTCCGCTGTCCAACCGAGCGTCAGGGACGCGCCGTCGATCACAGGGCGCTTCATGAGTGTCGGATGCGCCTGCAAGAGCGCGAGCGGCGCGGCAGCGCGCTCGTCCTCGGACAAACCGCGCCAGGTGGTGGACTTCTTGTTGATGAGCGCGTCCGCGCCGAAGGCGTCGAGGAACCGCTCCAGCTCAGCCGCGGACAAGGGCGTTTCGCGCACATCCACGAAAGTTACCGTTTTGCCCGCCTTTTCAGCAGCTTGCCGCGCTTTTCGGCACGTATCGCAGGTCTTGAGGCCATAAAGGGTAAACATTGCCGAAGTCCCATTATTACATTTGTTTTACTTGTTTTTTGAACGAACTGCCCCACCTATGGGGCATCATCAAGCGGGAAATGCACGCGCGATGTGTCAAATATCCCGGACGGACCGGGCGCAAGACCGAAGGAAGAGACTGATGCCGACTGGCACCGTGAAATGGTTCAATACGACCAAAGGGTACGGCTTCATCGCCCCCGATGAGGGTGGCAAGGATGTCTTCGTACACATCTCGGCTGTTGAAAAGGCTGGGATGACAGGTTTGGCCGACAATATGAAAGTCAGCTACGAACTGATCGAAGGCCGCGATGGCCGTCAACATGCGGGCGAGCTGACGGCGCTCTGACGCCCGCTCTACCCATTTATTCCATGACATGAAGCTGGGTCCTGCGGCACCAGCCGCGCCCAGTGGTCGCTCGCGTTAACGGCCTATGCCGGCAGCGCGCGCTAACAGTTTTTCTGAACGGGCCGCGCGGTGGTCGCGGCCCGTTGTTGCGTTTTGTACATGCGTACGGTGGGGCGAATTCAGATTTGTACGTTTTGTACATTGCGCACTGGCGCACGCTTGGGGGTGTTTTGGCGCGTTTGGTGCGCTACCGGTAAGGGTCGCGCTTTTCCTGAAGCGCGCCGAGACGGCTGCGAAGTTTGTGCGCGGCCCCCCGAAGAGCTGCCGGAATGTCGGCGGCGTCGGCGTGGGCCGAGAGGGGGGCGAGACCGCGGGGCCGGGCTTCCATCGTGCAGCGGATGTTGGCGGGCCCCTTCTTGTCGCCGTTCTGGTCCTTCAGATGCACCTCGACCCGCGTAAGCCAGTCGGACATATGGCCCAGATCATGGGCGACAGCGTCCTTCGCCACGTCGACCACGCGGGTGTCGCCGTTGATGGTGTTGTCGGTGCTGACGTGAATGTCCATGAGGGCCTCCTGTTCTTGTTGTCTCAGGGTACCCTTAGGAGGTGGGGAGGGGTTTGATGTGGGTCAAGATCCGAACGCGTGGAATGCCGGTGCACGCGTCACTCAGGCGACCGCGCGCCGAGGATCATGAAGATGAAGGCAAGGATGACACCGGTGCCGAACAGGAGGATCGCGGTTCCTTCGACCCCGAACCGGTCGGTCGCCAGTTCGACGATATTGCCGACAGCGCGGGATTTCGACGAGTTGCCGCCGACGAGGCGCTCGGTCCAGACGACATAGCCGAGATAGCCGAAGAGGCCGAGAGACAGGAGTGCGCGAACCGTATGCATGGGTCCCCTTTTGGCATGCGCCCCTATGGGAGGGCTAGCGTGGGTTTGTGGCGGGAGTGTGGCTGGGGCTGCATCCCCTGTTTGTATTGATCGATAATGAACGTTGACGCTAGCGTACCAGAGATGAGCGATGGTCCAAGATTTTTGACGCCTCCTGAAACTGAAGGGTGGACTCCCCTGGACTCACCGATCGATTGGGCCGGGCTTGCTATACTTGTGCTGTTGGTCTTGTTTTTCCTCCGATCCTTGTGGCGCCAGCGCAACCGGTCGCTCGGTCTGGTGGTGCGGCAGGGCAAGGCCGGAGCGACTTGCAAATGGCGGAAGGACAAGGTGAAACGCGGCGGCACGCTGGAGCGCTGGCAGTGCAAAACCTGCGGCGTGGATGCGTTTTCCCACGACGGGAAGCCGCCGAAGGACTGCAAGCGGAACTTGCGCGAGGCGCAACTGTGAGTGCGAAGGGCAGCGGGCCGCCCGGGGGTCGTCAGCGCGAAGCGCCCGCGTCGACCCGAGGGTTCGCCTATGGCGAAACGGGGCGGGTCGGGCGCTGCCCGGCCAAAGGTCCGGTGGATCTTTTGACCTGGAAAGAGCGCAAACCAATCACCCAAAGATCATCCGCGTGACCCAGACGCCGCCCGCGGCGGAGGTCGCTGTCAGGACCGTGCCCCAAAGACCGTCGGTGATCACCATGCGGGGATGCCAGTCGGCGAGTGTCGCGTAGTTGGTGAACTCGTAGGTGCCATAGGCCATCGCGCCCAGAAGCGCGCCTTGCCAGAGCGCGCGAAAGATGTCGCCCTGTTGATAGGCCGGGTAGCTGACGAGGATCAGAAGGCCCGCGATGTAGAAGAGATAGAAGACCGCCGCTGGGGCGATACGGGGGGTGTCGAGCATGGCGTCGCCTAGATGTTCGCGGAACAAGGGGGCCATGACGGTGTTCAGCATGATCGCATCGAGGATCAGGAAAATCGCGACAGTCGCGGCGTAGAGGGTGAGGATTTGCATGGGGTCTCCTTTAAAGGAGTTACGCAGACCTCACCCTTTTGGATCCTTCTGAACGCTCAGTTCAGATTGACTTCGCCCTCGACGCTGTTCTCGCTCGCGCCGGTCGCCTGGTCGGTGAGCGACGAGAAAGTGCCGCCACCGGTAGCGCCCATCCATTTGCCGGTGCCGCCGGTGACCTCCCAGTCGCCGGTGATCGCGCCCTCGGGCGACATGCCGGTGGCGGTCCACTTGATCGAGGCCATGTCGCCGTTCGCATGGGTGAAGGCGCAATTGCCCCCGCCCGAGACCTTGCCCGCCATCACTTCCATCGCGCCGAAGCAGGGGCCGCTCATGCCCTGCATCGGGTCGTCGGCGCTTTCCATTTCGTAGGTCGCGTAGGTGGTGTTGAGGCCCATGATCATGTGGCCCTCGCCGACCTGCACGACCTGCGTCGCGGCTTGGCCCATGCCCTTGCCCTTGGTCATCATGGTGTCGGCCTGTGCGGCGGTGGCGGCGGCGAGAATGGCCGCTGTGACAAAGATAATGTTTTTCATGGTTTCCCCAGTCTTACGCGTCCGCCAACAGCGGCGGACATAGGGAGTTTGGCATGTATGGCGGGGGTTTGCGTGCAGGGGGCGTGCAGAGGGGGAACGAGTTGAGCCATGTGCGGGAGCGCAGCGCCCGGCCCGAGGGCGGGAAGCGAAGCGCCCGCCCTGGGGGCGGGTCGGGCGCTGCCCGGCGGTTCCCGCCGGGCGGGAGGGTGAGACCCGTTTCACCCGAAGGGTGATGAAAGGTCCAGTGGACCTTTCAAGGGGCGAACGCGCGGAGCGCAGGAAGGGGTGCGGTGTAGGGTGCGCATTCATGCGCACCATTTGCAGCGGTTCGGGAGTCGGTGCGCAACAAGTGTGCACCCTACGCTTGCTGCGGCTTATCAGATGACTCGAAGTTTTTTAGGTAGCTGTCTACGTCTGCGATCAAGTCCAGATACCGCGTGACATCGTTTTCTGAAAGGTTGATCTCCATACCATGCGCAATTCTATTTCGAGCTCGCCGAAGGTCCCCTAAGGCCTTTTGGACGTTGTCTGGCAATCCCGTGAGGCTGATAAAAGAAAGAGGTAAAGGCGATGTATTCAGCTTATCGCCCAAGTTGGAGTCGTTTTCCTCCAGAATCCTTCTCATCTTAATTTCGACGTCAGCCCAAGCAGCCAAAACAGCAAGTTTCGGATCAGATTGAGCATACTTCATAAGTTTCTCAGAAGGCCCAGCATCCTCGATTTTCAGACCTTCCTCTGAATCAGATATCTGATCCTCGGCAGCATCAAGGTATTCAGCAAATTTTGCTTCAAATGGACCAGCTTTAAAAGACGAAAGCGGTCCACTTGCAGATATCCATTCTAATAATTTTTCGCGAAAAAAAATGATAATGAAAAACCCAAAAAGTGGCCATGACACGCTATCAATGATACTTGCAATGAACTCAAGCCAAGTCATTTCTAACCACCCCCCGAAACTCCCGCCATTCCCCCTTTGACATGCCGGAGGTCTCCTGTGTGACCTCCTCGCCCGCCAGCATCCGGCGCAGGCAGTCGAGCGCCTTGGCGGAAAGCGTGGCGCCGCCCAGGCGGTAGTCCTCGAAGGCGGCGTAGGCGAAGGGGACCCAGTCCTTGACGAGGCGGCAGATTTCCTCGGCGTAGACGCGGATCTCGTATTGGGCGTGGGCGTCGGCGCGGAGCCTTAAAAAGTGGAAGAGGTTGTGGAGGTCCACCTTCCAGTACCATTGGGTGTAGACATTGGCAGGCAGGTTCATGCGGGCGAGTTCCCGCGCAAGGCCCTGCTGGCCGTCCTGGGAGATCATCTCCTGATAGTGGTCGTAGGCGCGCGTGGCGTCGTCGCGAAGGTAGTCGAGGACGCGTTGGGCTTCGTCGCCTTCCAGCGTCTCGCCCCGGCCCTGGTTGTTGGTTTTGCTTTGGGCGGCGAGGTCTTCGGCCGCGGGGATGTAGAATTCGCGGTCGAGGATCGAGTAGCGGGCGGAGTATTCGTTCACGTTGGCGGTGCGGTGGCGGATCCACTGGCGGGCGACGAAGACGG
>JAAUYH010109635.1_pt1 | contig 23337 bp, 21 predicted proteins | sample 7278061 | NCBI WGS metagenome assembly JAAUYH01 (sample SAMN14350203, study PRJNA611818) | marine sediment metagenome | isolation source: surface marine sediment (0.6m) | place: French Polynesia: Moorea | collected 2018-08 | reverse complement strand
TGGCGTAACCGCAGTGTGAACAAAAAGACCAAGGACAGTGTTAACAATGATGAAGGCGAGAAGGATCCCGAAAGTCAAACGGACGTCAGGGCGATATCTAAGTGCAAGTTGAACTCGCTGGATTGAAGCCTGAACGCCGGGTTCTTCTTCATCATGTGGTGCATCTTACGATGGGGATCCTGTAATTATGTGAAACTAACGGAACTGCGGACGGCGATGAAATTCAGGCAGGGTCAGAGGAATATTTATTATTTATTTTGTACGGTAATGACACCATTAATTTGAATAAAAATTTCTTAAGAGAACTTAACATGAATAGGCCTTTTCCCGATCAACCATGATAGAATAAATTTGAATTATTGAAAATTCTTCTAATGGGTACGCGCCGTTTATGGGGCTCTCAACAAGGCGAACTCCCATAGATTGATACTCACGAGATATTAATCTGGCACTAAAGATTGGCGGAATGAATGGATTTTCTGTTACTGGGAGAATACTGCCTGTGCTTCGAAAATCTGCGCTCATTGACATTGGTAGGTGAAAGCAAAAGCCGTATCTATATCTTTCTACTCGGTCTCAGGGTCTTCGTAAATGACTAAATATTTTTAAAATAAGTATTAGTTTACCCAACATATGAGTCAAGTAGTACTATTTGCGATCACGCAGCGAATAAAATAAATTTATGTAAATATTATAGAAAAACTAACCAAAGAATTTTTGACAACCCCCAAATACTAGAATCCAAACTTGATCGACGGCACATACTTTCAGTACAAATTCTGCTTTAGGAAAAAGATGTAAGAGAACTTGTAGGCTAGTCAACGAAGATAGCTATCAAATTTTAGAAAAGCCATTTTATGTAGTTCATTTTATATTCCTAGGTAGATTCAAACCATGAATAAATACTTGAAGTAAGAGATCAACTCTTTCCCTTTGAAAAGATGATTTGAATGAATTAGGTGAACTAAATAGAAACATTTTAAGGGAGTTGAGGATAATGAATTTTAATTTCATTACTACCACGGACATCAGTACCCTGGAAATCCGAGTGTAAATAACGGTATAGATGCAGAAGAAAAACATTGCGCTCTCTGATAATTGGAAACTGCTTGCTCTGAGTTTACACCCAGCCTTGGAAGAAATACATCATAAAGAAGTGAACCAAATAAATGTACGTTATAATTTCTAACTGTGCTTAAATTCTACTGAATTTAGAGAAGCTTGCGTAGATTAGAATTCACAAGGAGGAATATGATTAGTGAGGATCTTCTGAAATTTCTACTGTGTCGATCTGGAATAATACTGTCGCAGACTTCTACTGCAGCTTCAATACGAATAAGCTACTTTTTAAATTTATCATGAACACCTTATGCTTTACAAGCAAGCAATAAAATCATTCGAAATGCTTTGAAAATTCTGCTATCCGCCGAGAAGTTATTGGCTTCATTTTTAGGATAGGACAAGGCGGACTTTCTCTTGATTTTAGAACTGACTGAGTATTTCTCTCAAATATTTACACTGCAATATAGACTTCAATCAATATTCATTTCGATTCGTTGTGGTCTTCATTATCCAGGCATAATACTTATCAGCCTTCTATTTAACGTAAAAAGATCCTTCGAGCACGCTATTATTAAGTTCTGTTTCAATGTTTCTTTCGCGTCTTATTACTCTGTGTGAGTTTCTCTGCCAGTCCACCAAAAAACAGATCATCTATCTCTTTACCACTCGCCTTTGTTCTGAATACTCCTCTCTAAAATTTTCATTTTTTCTGTTCAATAAGCGAAAACGATCATGAATTTGCTTATCTCTATTGTTCATTAGGACATAATGACTACAATAAAGCGTAAGAGGTTAGCCAAAACAGTGTTTCTGAGCGCTATGATATGGAGCAGTAGTTGGGATGAAAAGGAATGTATGATGCAAACACGATACAGAGACTTGTTTTAATTATTCGAAGTATGGTGGACAGTTAAAATTGTCAGCAACTTGTATCGGACCCATTTTTATATCATTCCTGAAATTAGCGACTCTTGCGCCGATCCTTTTGTCCCATGCCACAATAAGTACACCGTCCCTTCCTTGGTCCACTTTCGACGTTCTTTCGGTGCTCTGCGCCACTATTGGGTCCACTTTATATTGACGTTTTGTTCTTGGTATGGTCGCGGTTCTCTTTTCTGTTTGCCTGTATGTTCATACGGTCGTTTTGTTTCGGTACTCAGCTGTAGTTTGATCACTATTCATAAGTTCAATCCTTCCCTTTACTTCCCTTTCGCCTTTCAGTTCATTTTTTATAAATCAATTAATTTTATTCCTATAATGTGTCTTGAGATGGTTTTGAATTATTTTGGCTAGCATATAGTTGGAAACATCTTCAACAAGCCGCTTTGTTACGTCTTTGAACTTGACTATTTATCTGTGCGAGTATTTTTTTAATATCGCTATAAGCGACAATTCAATTGCCTTACAATCTGCTGTTTGCTTGAGAATTTTTCATGGCTATATTTATATAAAATGGGGGCTTTCTATGATTTAGTTTTATCTCTGTTTATTTCTTAGCGCCTTGTACCGTATAGTTGTAATGCCTTTTGCCGCTTTCTACTTCTTGTTGTACAAAAAATATTGAATGAGCGTGCAGATTTGAACTCAAATTCACATTTGAGAAATTTGGGAGGTTATACACATCAAGTGGGTGTTTTCCGGCAGGTACGCCGTGTCAGAATCTTCATAGACCCAGCTAGCTATTCATGTATTTAAATCATAAGTCTGGTAACAAGCTAGTTGATTGGTAGTTCAATGAAAACATATGGGTGTATTGCACATCTTTTGAGCTCGTCTATTCTGATCTGATGCGTAGAGAGATCGTTTTGTCTTCATAAGTGACTTCAATTCTGATAGCATCTAGTTACTCTTGCACTGATGAACTAAATGAAACTCGAGCATACATCTCAAAACACCTCTTTTGGCGTGAAGATAACCAAATTCTTTATTTATCTGTGTAGAATCAAAGCCCATTGCACCAGGTTTACTCCAATTACGTAAAAAAATTTCGGCAGTTGAAATTTCTGTGCGCTAGGTTATTACACTATCGTCTGGATGAGGCTCGAACAAATATATATCTCCTGAGATTTCTGTGTAAAATCTCTAGCTCAGACAAACCGAAAATTTAAATTAAAGATGAATGTATACATATATATATATATGTATATGTATGTATAATCCTTTCATGACTTTGAAAAACGAGAACAAAAATCTATGCTACCTAGAATGTCAATAAAATTAAAGCTTCGAACACAGAATCGGAGCCGACTTTCTATTCTAGATGCGATCAAACCTGAACGCTGTGCAGAAACAGTCGGACTGATAGCAAGTACTTATGCGAATTTCGGTTAATCACATCCAACAGAGGATGAAATGTACTATCACAAGGTTTACAGTCACAAGAATTACTTGGCATGTTTAGTACAACCATCTTTCACTAAATGTTTAGAAGCCGGGCACAATTATGATCTTCAACGCTCGACATTTTGGATGTAAAGCGAAACCAGCACAAAATAACGATACATCATTAACTTTATCGTATTGCAGCAGTTCAAGACGGGAACATTACTAATAGTGAAGCTCCTTTACTACAGAAAAGCAGAAAAATGCTAATATTGAAGATGAAATTGCACAACTTGGTGCTGCATATGGTTTCAGGGTACTTCTTCACACTTCTACACTACATCAATTTTAAGCCAAATCAATTGTTGTTGGCCAGAGCGAAAATTTTAGTGCTAGGCCAAGCTGCTCACTGAAAGCACTATTCTTCGAGATGTACCACAGTTTTCTCAATTAGAGTCACATAACGGAAGTGATGAAATGATCGCTATATTAGATCATGTTCACAAGAATATTTCGGTATTAGAACCTGAAACTGAGGCTTCAGAAAGATGTACTGACTATACCGATGAAGCAATACTGACTGAGTCTGAATCAGAACATTACAGTTATTCGTCAAGAAATCGTTCTTATGATAGTTGTACTGATAGTGACTAGTTCGCACTGTTACCTCGCGTTTGATGCTATTGACGACAATCTCGGATGGTTGGCGTTATTGAACTTGTTTTTTTATGATCAATTAGGAAACATTTCAGATCTAACAAAAGCAAATATCATTAAAGTAATGAAAATCACTAGAAGTCCACGAACTGAAAATATTTCTTCTATTCCGACACTCCCCCTAATACTCTTGGGAGAATATTTCTTTCTAATTTGAGAACTCAATTGAATTTGAGTCATTTGTCGAAGAAAATTTTGATGAAATATAAAAAATCGCAGATAATAGTATTCATCCGAAGAAAGCACTAAACTGGTAATTGCGGGGCCTCCTGCGCAATAATTCATGGAGCATTTACAGCAGAAGGTACATGAAATAATTTCTGAAGAAAACGTCGAGTTTGACGGCGTTATGGTCGGAAACGGTGCTATAGAATCGTTTTCAGGGCTACATGTATACTTTCGATGCCGTGTACCTATCAATACATTGACCGATGTAAGACAATGCAACTAATATTTTTTGGTTTCAAAGGCTTAGTCCTAAATTTTTTCGGTATCGTAACCATAAATATACTTATCGGCGACGAATTGGGAATTTTCCTTCACGCCAATTTGGATGATCTGGTCGTGTTTTAAATTTTTTTGCACTGACAAACATTTTTATTATTTTGGATGCTCCTAGAAGTATGAGCATACTTTCGAGGGCCATCTACCTGAAATATTTCTTCTTCTTCAAACTCAAGCAATACAAACATGTTGATTTGTTCATTGGACGGCACCGGACATGTGTTCCATTCACTGAAGTTATGATTCAAATATAAGAAAGAAATTCGGAGAACGAACTAATGATGCGCATATTAAACTGCTTAAAAGACACCTACGGTTGAGTTTAGAAAAAGAGCCAAATGCATACTCGACAGCTATGTAAAGAAATAGTCAGTCAAGAGAAGCATATTACTCGCGAACTTCAAGTTGCAGGGTTACAATTTGTTCGCAAAATAATTTGTTCAAAAAAAAGGTTGTATCAGATATCACGTGAAGAGACAGAGACTCGACACTACACGTACTAATCGAGATACCCATACTAACTTGGAAAATATGGATATGAATTGCAAATTTCAGTTTGAGATTCTTACGGGATGAACAAATAACATTGCCGTTGACCACGAAAGTGCTTATCGATCACATTTCCTGTGAGAGATATACGAGTCTTTTGGGATTCACCCGGAGATGACACCCACCAAAAGTCATGAATTCATGTCAATTCTGAAAGTTTTTACTCGATAACTCGCGGAACTTTCAATAAGATTCTGGTAGATCAGACTAATTTACTTAATAAATTCGAATTTTACTGGCAACGCATGCTCAGTATCAGAGAAATGAATATGATCATGTACTGTGAGCTGCTGCAACATCAGTGAAACAGTCTAAGTCACCATTAAGTGAAGAAGCGTCCTCATGTTAACATCTAATGTCCGTAAGGACGAGAAGGAAGATATTGACGCGCTATATTCGAGTAATTCCAGGTATCGAGATCGATTTAGCGAAGCGCAAAGAGCTGCAGAGAACATAATTCGGGTTCTAGCGACGATAGTTGCGAACTCCAAGAACAATTCTAGATTCAAACGGGATAGAAAAAGAAGTCAAAGTGTATTTCCGAAATCGGCGAATGACTTGGTGATTGCGAATTATATTCCAATTGATTTCGTCATTCTGTATTCCATTTTCGTTCCAACTATTGACCATCTTGAAGAACCTAGCCAAATCGTTATATTAGGCCTCGGCGTTTTAGCTCATGCTGATACTTGCAAGCCGAGCATAGCAAACAAAACGACAACTGCTTTCAAATCTTATACGAGTGTGTTTCCGGCACTGTCGGAATCTCTCAATTTGAGATATTAGTTTGGAGAACAACCTGAAGTGGACTGGTAGAATGTATGGTAAGAAAATTACCACAGCAATATCAAATTAAGGACAGTTTGTTTACCGAAAACATTTACGTCTGTTGTAGGCCAGATTTCTTACGCACCAGCAAGTAATCGCTCTGACGCATCAAAAATATACACGGCACAGTTCTAAACTTCACAGAAAAAGATCTCTTTAGCACATGTTTTACTATATAAAAATGACAAATAAAAGACTAAAAATAGAAATTTAATTCTCCTATGCATCTGTGAACTTAATTTCGTCGGATAATGCTCGTATCGTTGAGGCATTATTCGTAAATAATCGAAATTCGACAATGCAATTTTAATTCACTAAGATTTCGAACGAATATTACGACAGAGCATGTATCAGCCAAAATCATCGCGTAGTAGGATCTGATTTTGAAGCTGAAATTTATGCTTTCAGCTATACAAGTGATTATGCTCTTGATTGAAAGAAACATTTAGTATTAATTATAACTTGAAAAGCACACTCTTCGCCTCCACACTGACTCGGAAATTTAGTTAGTAACATTACAAAACCAACCACTTTGATTCTAAAAAAGTCGTTACTGCAATTTCTGAAAGTGTTCATCGAAATAACTGAAAATCTTCCTCGTAATTTGTCTGCAAATGAAGTGGAAGACTGTTTCACAAAGACATCTGGAAAAGATGAACTACTCAATGATTTGCAGGAGACTGTCTACCTGAAACCTACAATAAATCATTAGATCGTTGCGCCTGATTTAATACAAACAGGAAAATTAAGTGAAAGCATGCAATTATAGAAAGAGCAAGTTTCATGCACGTCGAAAATAGTGCATGAGCTGTCAAAGAGCACAGCAATTCCACAAATGGATTCTGGTGGATGTGTTGGTAGGGCACATGGCGAGTGACTCAGTCATCCAACATTGTTGGAACAGTAATTACAATGCTTCCCCATCAACTTGCACCAGGACGCTCACGAGTTCTACTTATACCTCGGACAGTCAAGAATGGAAATATGGACACGACTCGAAGTAAACTGACCACACTTTCTCTGGTCATATACCTTGAGGGGATTTCATGACTGGGAATCTCAAATCAGGAATTATGAAGAGTGTGCTTACGAAAGAAAAGTGTATGTGATGCATTCAGTCAAGTCCGAGTGACAACATCGATTCGCGAAAAATGAGACCTGGAATGTTGCTTTCTTTTTTCAGTAAAGTGCCAGTCGTACAGCAATATGGATGACGACACAAATTTCGGAATGAAGGAACCGATAGCTGTGTTGCAATTTGCATGGCTCATGTACAGTGGCCTATATATACTACGTACGCCCGGATGTAACTTTGTTCAATCGTCTACTATGTTCTTCATTTCGTTTGCGGTGCTCTCGACTATTGTGCTTGCAGAAGACAAGAAATGTGTATCATTATTTGAATCAAAACCCGAGTATTTTGACGTTTGTCGAACCACTGAATGTTTCATTTTCCGAACTGAAATTCCGGTACGTCAGTTAACTTCCCCATTTGTCGCTTCGTACACCGTACCCATCAGAACATCCACAAACTGACACAGCTCTTAGTTCATCTGGGTTCCCAATACAATGAACAGGACGGAGCATCAGAAACCGTTCCCGTGTTCTAATTACAAAGACAAATTTAAAGGGCTAAAAGGTCCGTTCTTCGATATTCTCAACGCCGCGGACGAACTTCGAAACACAATGTGCGTGTGGGGTGGATCTGGTTGTCAGTTCGACGATATAGTCGAGTTCGTGCGTCGCTCTACTCGCCCCGGTGAACACAGGTTCATTGCCGGCGGCTTGCTGTTTGTGCTCAAGTATCGAATTTCCAACGGCACTATTGCCAGCACATTGTAGGTACACTTACCACCGATCAAAACCGAATCTAATCGAATCTGACCATCTCTTTTGTAGTTTACTCGATGACAGGCTAATCGTGATCGGGCCGAGGGATGAAGACGGCACCACGTTCCAACGCGCCTGGACCACAATTTGGCGACCATTCTCACGTCAAGCCTGGGTGCTACTATTTCTCATCGCGGTGTTCGTGGTTGTCATGCGTATATGGATAGCGTACCACTTCACGATACCATGGTCATGGCATCAATTCCATGATAACTTCCTCGGAGATTACGAGCATGCTCAGGTATACAGTGAACTAGGTCGAGGTCGAGTGGCACGATTTCGAGATCCTTTCGAGTTACGACGTCTCAACTCTTATTTATCGAACGGCTCCAAAATTGTTTTCGTGATTGTAATTCTGTACTACGAGATTTCAATTGTTAATTTTGTTTTCTTCGAACACCGCGAACGATCGGAGAAGCTTGTCCCCGAACAATTCGTGATCATGCGCAACAATATGCTGAACCACAAGTTCAAGGAGTATGTCAAGGACCAGGAGTTTCGTAACTGTTTCGATGGCAACAGGCCGTGTTGGAAGCAAGTAGATAGTGTCCAGGAGGTATACGACACCATCACAACCCGGGGTGGGATAGAATCGGATCAATACCGATATTCCGCAGTATACGAAACGATGAATCGATACCAGTTCAAAGAGAATGCTTCGTTCTGCAAAGAATTACAAGTACTGGATTATGTCCCACTTAATAGCCGTGTCACACTTGCATGGTACTACTCATCGAACATTCCAGTGGTGCGACGCACGGAGATGGATATGGCGATAACGAGGCTGCGAGAGAAGAACCAGATTCGCAGATTCATTAACGATGTTAGTGGCTCGAAATTACCTGGGGAGTGTGTGAAAAAGGACCACATCGACGTTCTACAACTCGGGATGCCACTGTTCTTGTTCTCGAGCCCAATCTTTATGGCTGTGTTCTTCTACATGATGCTGTACTCTATGCAATGGCGAAACGTAGGTGAAACAGAAGTGACCGATGAAAGTGATGAAGTAGAGAAATCAAAAACTTGATTAATTTCATTTGCTTCATACTCTTCATACTCCCCAAATTCCATAGGTGGACAACAGGGTGAACAACTTTAGAATGAGCTCGACTTAGACTGATTTTTCTTTGAAATCATACAACATCAGTCTTACAACAATGATGGCCTTACATAATGATTCAGAAAAAATAATGTAGATTACCAGGATATTAGCTTAACAAGAATAGGAAATTCTATCGATGAAAATTATGCGCAGTCAGAGCACTTCAGGAATTTGTCTAGGAAGTAGAAATGAAGTTAATGGAGTGAAAATTACGCATAGGATTGATGTAATTGACATTTTCCGTGGCATATTCAATGTCTACTCAAAAACTACAGTGGAGCTGTAGATGAATTTCAGTTTGTTTTGTTTCGGTTCTCAATGTCCACTAAGGCACCGGAGCAAACGGCGGAAAGAAAACTATTTCCCACTACTGCCAGCGCTAGCAACCGTAGAACCTTATTCCCACCTCCCAGTGGTCACACAAGTCGTGCAACGCCTCCATCAAGCTTCTCCTCTCTGCGCTTGACCATTTCTGTTTCCCCATCACTTTTCTTATGCTCTCCTTTGCCTCTACCACCGTATTCTTTCCGTATATCCATCCCAGCGGTAACCTCTGTCTGTGAAACTCCCACGCAGTCATAGCAAGCAGCATCGAATGTGCCGCTTGGACGGTAGCCCCAACCACGGTGCCATCTCACCCCCCTCCAGGAATGCCTTGCCGTCGCACAAGTATCGCTAGTTCACGCGCAGGTCCACTTTCGCTGCTTCCTCCCCTAGATTCTGCAGCAACGACCCTTCGTGTATCGCGTGCAGCTCCTCAATCCACCCCACTACTGCCTGCTTACCGCTTTGCAGCTCCAGTGATACCTGGTAGACATATGGCCTACCGAGTAATTCTCTGCCTGCCCGCCATCTCCTCGCTGCTGTAGGTTCAAAACCCAGGGCCACCCGAGCTCGTAATTCCGCCAGAAGCTCTGGCACCACTTCCATCACTCTTAATGCATATTCGAAAGTGGACCTTATCATCGCTTTGACCAGCGTCGCTTTTGATGTTATTGCTAAACTGCCGTACCTTAGGCACGTACGAAGCACCCTTAGTCGCTGCTTGCCACTATTCTTCTTCAGGATGAGTTCCTCAGATCTCAGACCTCCCCTGGTAGTAGTCACTCTGAAATACACAGCCTCGTTCTACGTGGCTATCCCTTCATTCGACAATGTACATAATACGGCTTCACTATCGAAGTGCTGTATCACAAAGCACTTTTGCGTCGACCAACACATTCCATACTGTGCCACCCAGTCCCCTGCCTCATCAAGAAAGAGCTGTATCATTTTACGGTCTTCCGCGTGTGCTGATACATTGTCCGCAAAAAGCGATAACTGCACTTCGTCCGCTAATAAGTTCCGTTGCTATCTCTCTGCCAGAGTATCTATGTACAGATTAAAGAGGGATGGTGACAACGGGATTCTTTGAGCCCCCCTGCACATTTCTTCCACGTTCTTGGTGTCGTCACCAACCGTCTGAAGTAAATTAGTGCTCAACATGGCTTGGGCTTGAGCCGCTAACCCTTGTGGTAATTTCTCGTCGACCCGCAGCATCAGCTTAGACCTCACCACACTTTGATAGGCTGACTTGAGGTCCAATATCACAGCCTTATTTTTTCCTTCCGCGTACATGCGTCGCACCCGCGGAAGGTCTTGTTCCGCCCCCCCCCGGCCCGGTTGAAAGCCGTATTGTTCATCAGAAAACAAATACGCTTGCCGTAACCTCCCATCTAGCACCTTCTCAATAATTTCCGAATGTGCGAGAGGGGTGCCAGTGGTTTATAGCTCGATGCCTCACTAGCTGGACCTGCTTTGTACAGCGAAAAAAGCGCTGCCTCTCGCAATTGCCTTGGTAAATGCCCAACTCGACCGCAGGCTGCCCATCAAGACATCAGCCACTTGGCCATCCCCTCCACGCCAATCTTGAGCAACTCCGCAAGCATCCGATCCGGCCCTGTTGCTTTTCCGTTCGGTGTCTTTCGTATGGCATTCTCTAATTGTTTCTGACATCTGTCGTCAACCGTGAAATTCCGGCACCTTTGACCGAGCCAGACAGCTGAAATTGTTGCGCCGTGAAACTGGTGAAGTCCGCTGGCTCGATTTTCCTTGTCGACGGCATGTTCCTCTTGAGGTGTCTTTTCTTTGCCTTCACAGACCTGCCTCTGAGAACCCGTCCATGTCCTCCATGAAGTTCGTGTAACTGCGCTCCCTTGCCTTTTTTGCACCGCGCTTGACCTCCTTGTCGACAAAGATGTAGGCCTCCCTGTCCGTCTATAGCTCGGTCCTCATATCTTTCTTATACAGCCTCGTCCTCCTTCGCGCTGTCCGCTCCAGTTCCTCCGTCCAGAAAAATCTATAATTCCTGCTCTTCGGACGTCTGTTCGCTCTTCCCCATGTTTTGAGCATCACGCCCATCTCTGCGTCGTACTGTCGCTGGAGCTCAGTAGCATCCTGTACCGTATTCATCGCTGCGACGAGTCCGGGCAGTTTCAGACGGAACCAGTCTTTGACCTCCTCGCAAATCCGTTCGTTCAGTCGCGCTGCCTTCGAGATCCTTCGCTCATCCCTAGCACTCCCTACGCCACTAACTCTCACTTCTGTGACAATTGATCTATGATCGGACGCACCACTGCACGTTCCTTCGGGCAGTCTTGCTCCTAGGGAGCCACAGGCTCTATACACAATTAGATTAATAGTGCTCTTGCGTCCATTTCTGGACTTAAATGTAGGGGAGTCCGGGGGCAGCACGGACTTACCTTCTTCAAGAGTCCATTCACTCAGCTTCTGCCCTCTCGAATTCGACCTGAAGCACCAGTCGGTATGCCTGGCATTAAAATCACCCATCGCTATCACCGGCTCGCGCGCTAGCGCATTCACCTCTTCCATCGCTAAGCGCACCAACTTCGCCACCGCAACGTGGATTGTAACGTAGATGGACGCAATGTGCAAAGCCCCCACGCGAATAATTACTAATTCATAGCCCTCTCAATTACTTCGCTCACTAGCTCGTGCTTTAACACCTCTCGGAAGAGTATTGCAGATCCTCCATTGCATCTATTGCTTCCATCTGATGTTCGCATTACCGCCTCCCATGCATGTCTTGTCGGTACTCTTGCTGTCCTCGGCAGGAGAGACTCCTGCACCGCCAGGACGTCCAGCCTTTCCTGTCCCATCAGGTCGCACACCACCTTCTCCTTAGCCCGTAAGCCACGGACGTTGTACGAACCTATCCGAATTTCTGTGTGTCTTATTGGTGGGTTATCACTTCCATGCCATCTGGACCCTTCGCCGAGTCAGGTTCGTGATCGGGCCTTTGCACCACCTCACTGTCTTCTCCCGCACTCGCTCCGAGTTGTCCTGGAGTTGCACCTCCCGCTTCCGGTCGCGCGGCTTGTTGCTGAAACTCTCTGCCGTCCGCTCTCGTGTTGCTCCGCGCCGCTTCTGTTCTTGTTGCTCGTGAGCGGAGTCCCAAGACCCTCCTCGTTTCTTCGAAGAGGACTGCCAAGCAGTTTTAGACCCCGGTGATTCTCCTATTTCGTTTTTTTGCGAGTTACCCTGTCTATAAAGCGTTCCGCACACTTTCGGTCGCATTCCAATGGCTCGAGAGCCCCGTAGTCGCCATCGAAGTCTTGTAGCGCGTCAAATCCTTGCATGTGCTCGCAACCCAGTATTTGGAACATATATGATACAGCGTCTTCTGCCCAGTTTGTGATACACAGCAACTCGAGCGTGTCTTTTCCCACGAAATACACTTGCAGGGTGGCTGCAAATGCCAGCCTCTTCCTCAGGCACTGCTTGATTCGGACTATTGGTCCTCTTTCCACCTTCTTGAAGTAGATTGCAGTTATCCTATCCCGCGAGGTCCATTCACTGTTTTGCTGCCTTCCCTGCGTCTTTCTGAATTCAGCACTAGCCGCCTCCGCCTGCCGTTGTAGTCCTGGTTCCAGGTCCGAGACCTTCTTACTACCTCTTAGCAGGTCTGCCCAGGTCCTTGATTTTGCAGTCCTTTCCATCAGGCTCTTTTCCGCCACCTCCGGTTCTATAGTGACGCTTCGTTATTCGTAACATGCCTATCTGGTCCGAGATGTAGAATCTCGAAGGAGCACACTGATCATTTCTCACTACTCCACCATTCCAGTTCCTCTCGCACCGCTTCCCCGATCATCACTGTACTGCGCCCTCCGTCTACGCTTCGTCACCGCAATATTTCCTTCAACTCCTGTTCCTGTACTGCCAATTTTCAGTTCAGGCCAGTCACCTGCGCTTGTAAGACATGTACCCTTTTAACCTCCTCGCTCGTCTTACTCAGTTCCCTCCTGACCTGCTCAGCAACCTTCTCGGCTTCCCTCGATCGATGGCTAAGGTGTTGATTCGCCACTTTTCGCCTCGCCAGTTCGGCCTCTAGCTGGCTCACTTTCTTCCCCAAGACCGCAATACTGCGTTCCATTACCACGTCCTTGTTCATCATCTTCAGCAAGATGGCTTTTACCTTCTTTTGGAAAACAGCTGCCGGTTCCCTTTCGTCCAGCTCTCCTGGTCCCGGTTCTGCCGCTCCCGTGACAGTCCGTTTTCGTTTGCTGTAGTTCTCTTCCGCCTCTAGGTCGTTCTGCAGTTCTTCTCTCTCCCCTGAAAGATCTACGCTGTGCGTGTCTGTTCTTCGCTTCTCTGTATTCTCACGTAACCCAAGAACCGCCAATGCTTCTTGAATGCAAGCTTCCAAGCATCCTCTTGATCGGCCTACTCCACTGGCCAAGAAGGAACGTGCGCATACAAGTGGGATGTATGCAGCGGAGTAACCTCATACCTGCATCCGTGCTTCCCGGGCCTAGCCGAACATTGCCTACTAACTTTCATCCCACTTATCGTAATAACTCCAATACCCTAGTCTTCTGAAGTCTCGAGGTAGCGGGACCAAGCAAATAGTGCATCAGAGGGTCGTTCTTTAGTCCGGAACTTGGGTTCCCGCAGCCCAAATTCGATGGGGATTTTCCAGTTGATGCGCCGTTGCCTCGGGCGTTTCTTCGGGGGCCTGCCCACAGCTTGCTGCACCTCCTGACCCCTTTCTGCCGCCCCTGTTTTCCTACCTTCGAAAACTGCCTGAAAAAAGGGGTCAGTCCGTCCTTCGAGCACTGTAGATGCTACATGCTGCTCGTAGATTCGAGGTAAAGGATGTAAGTCATGATCATCATGCGTAATTCATTCTAGTTCACGAAAACTGGATGGTATTTGCTTACTTCGACGCTCGACCGAGTCCGATACTGCAAATGTCTAACCTTGTCCGAAGCCGATCCAAAACGAGAACGAGCATTTATAACAACTGAAATAACATTCCTCTGCGAGTAACAGACCATTCATGATACCATAAAATTTTGTTCATCATTATCCGAGGGATATGTGGGATTTGTCACACAGTGAGCGTAATTATTTCGAATCATATTGCCGAAAATAGGTATTTCAAGGTCTGTTTTTAATCCTGCTTCTGTATTTAATTTGTATTCTCTTCATGTGATTATGAAGCTTTGTGAGTAAGAACGCCCCATTTAATAATTTTGCTAGGCATTTTCTGTATCAAATTGACTATTTACAGAACAACAGCGAATATGGCAATTGTTGTTCTGACAAGTATCCTAAATGATGCTCGAACATCTATGCCAACTTATGCAGATTTGAATATGAAATTATATGTCTTATGCCATACTTTAAGTACTCAATTTATTAAATCATTTCTCTATGAAAGATCTGATTCATTTCTTCTCATAAATTATATGGAAATACTGCAGAATTTGACAACAGACGGCGTTTTCCTGAGAAAGAAATTTTAGCTCAGCGTTGTGCGAGAACTCGGTAATATTAGCCAATACTCTGCAGCTTTCGGAATTAATTTGCAAGGAGCATCCTCTGCCATATACTTGAAATAAGATGGTTTAAATACTGTTCAGGATACTCTGTCGATTCAACTAAGATACATACAAATGAAATTGATTTGAATTATGGCACTTTTCTCAGTGTTCACGAACTTTCAAACAGTTTATTTCAAAGTTAGAGACCCATTGAATACAACAAGCGGTCGAGGTGGAGCAGGATAACTAGTCAGTCGTTCAATTACTGATCATGGCTTAAAAAGATGTTTATTCGATTATTATGCCTGATTCTCAGACCCTTTAATTAATTTGACATTAAATGCTGCAAGTGTTAATGAATAAAAGATATTTGCCGCGTATTTTGTTTAGGTGTCAGCCATCTCGCAGTTCGACAAGATCAAAGAAAGAACTTGGTGGAAAGAAGAAGGACACATGCCGCTAGGACCACGCAAAAGAATATATAAACACTTGTACTGATGCAGGATAAATTAACAAGGTCAATCAAGTCGATTAGAAGCACTTGAGCATATGAAGCAGATAGTCGCAACTGCAACATTTGAATACGAGAATAAAGGTCAGATCTATTTTTTAACGATTTGATTACGTACTGAAGAAATTAGTCAAAAATTTCATGTTCGAAGTAAAAGGTCGTATTTGAATCAGTTTAAATTTTTGAGTAGTACATTCTACAGCTACAATATGCAAAGGAAGAAACCCCGAGGTTTATTGGTATTTCGTGGGCTCTTAATGAGTGGAGCCGTCTGGCACAAGTCTAATTCAACTGCCGAATGCAGGAAAAAGTTATATATAATATATATCGGACTTTGATGGAACAATAAGGAAATTTTCAAGCTTTTTTGCTGCATAGAGTCCTTCTAAAATGTTCGCGGAAACAGAAGTGCAAAAATTTCAACCATCATGAATTTGGAGATGTCTTTGCACTTTACCAGAAATTCAGACTATTATGCAAGATTTCTTTACCCTCGATTTGTATCATAAAGAGGATTTTTTTCTATTAGACAACAGAATTCATCACATGGTAAGAAGAATAGTTGATGAACTCGAGCATAGATTTTGGAGTGCTAATGAATCCGCATTCTGGACTCTTCTGCTTATAATCGCAGAATTCAATGTCAGTAAGGATTGCAGCTTCAATCGAGCAGTTTTATGTGCAAGAAACATTGAACTTTCAATACAAGCTTTTTTGTTTCTTTGATGTATATATTATAATTCCACATTGAAACAATTTTTTGTTTGAGATAATGCCTTTATGTTTTGTCGTATAGGTTTAACCACTTTGTGTCAAAATTAGAAATTTAGAATTTAGTATTTAATTAATTAGATGCAGCCTAATGTAATTGATTAGCAATTACACCAACTGATTTCTACATACTTAAACGTCGTTGGACAAAGTAAACACATCGTCGAATATTACAACAACTCAAAAGCTACACCAGCCTGACGCGTAGTCGCGAGGGCGGTAGCCGGAGTTAGTAATATTCGTGCAACAAAACTAAGTTTTCTCTCTCTACACAAGTGTTACTATCGCCTCGGCGACAGTTGTTGCGAGCGCCTCGGCGCATAAGCAATTATCTTGCCAATTTCCTAATCACAGCCAAACCAGAGCTTGGGACCTCTTTGTGATTAGAAGGAGTGTTCCACCAAAACTACGACACTTTGCTCGACTCTATGGCTTCTGATATGAACTCACATCGTTAATGAACGATGTAGTTTGACAAGAATCACGTGTTAACAAAGGGTTACAGTACTCATTGAATTAAAATTACAAATCTGTAAACGTAGGACCAACAGTTCGGCGAACAGTTTATTTTATTCCAAAGCTAAGATCTGATTTCATTTCAAAATTTTTGCTACCTACAAAATAGTACACGCGGGTTAATACTGTTTGCAGCTTAATAGGAAGCATCCAATAGAGTAATGAACGCTGCTTGGTAATCGACGAGGAGTTACAGTTCTCCAGTGAACAAGCTCAAGAAGGAATTTCCAAGCTAGCCCAAAGGATTGACATGCAAGAAAAGAAAGTTTGTGCTGCTCTTACATCTAGGACAGCTTTTATAGTGTGAAATCAGGCCGTATCGCTCTAATTGCTCCAGAGATACTACTGAAGCTTTCAAAATTTGAAGTACAAGCACCTTTCACTTCCCTATATTAATTCTTCAAGTAACATCTAGTTTACATGATTAAATAGTCGACAATAGACTTCTGTGAAGAATAAATTATTCCTACTTAAGTGCTTCTCCAAATAAATAACTCCGTCGAATAAGTCCGATACATGTAAATATAATATATATTTTCCCAAGGTAAAGGACCTACAGATGTAATTCCAGTAGCAATGATCCAATGTTTGCATATTTGATACATTTCCTGCAATTAAATGAAATTATTTTTTAAATACACATGTTTTTTCCACATTAAGAACTGCGAATAGGTCTTGCACTTTCTGAACATCTCCAAGTAGTTCACTTCCACCCATGCTTTTCGCCAAATTCAAATAAGTTGTCTGATATGCAGGAATTGACGCATCAATAATCACTATTCCTCAGAGCGGGTGACTTCTGTCTCGTGGCTATTTGTTGTTCTTCCTCAGGAGAAGGCGATCTTTGTGATAGAGTGGCCGGAATAATAGTGGATAATCGGGAAAGACAGGGTGTAGAAGGGAGTAAGAAAGTGAGAGTAGAAAGCTAGAGTGGTAGGGGGAGTAAGGAGTATAGAGGGCTAGGAGGTACTGGAAGCAATTTATAATTGTCTTGTTACTCATGCTTCATCTTGTTCGTTCTACTTCGACTAGAGTTCAATTAAGGTTATTTATACACATCGTAATACAGAACTACCGTAGTGATGACATTCCCCTGTACTGTACAATACTGTACAGCATAATCGCGAGAAGAAACAGGGCTCCAGGCCAAGGTTACCCAATCGTGGAATCTAGAGTGGACGAGGGTCTGTCCCGAAAAGAAATACTGTATGTGTAGATATTATCCACTCAGATCAGCAGAGAAACTTAACTACTATATTCCCATTCGTCCAGCGGTTATACGAATGACAATGCATATTTTGAAACGAGAGAAACCAGCTGTGATGCTACGCTCTGCATTGCTCAGTTTTAGTGCCACAGAGATATTGCTGTACTTCAAACTTGGAATTTTTCGCACTGATGTAACTTCGCCAAATCGTCTACCATGTTCGGCTTATCTCCTTTTGTGTGCTTTGCCTTGCTCACGACAGTTGTGCTCGCAGAGACCAAGAGATGTGTGAACTTATTTGATTCGAGACCTGACGATTTTAATGTTTGTCGAACCACTGAATGCTTCATCTTCCGCACTGAAATTCCGGTACGTCGACCAACTCTCCCGCTCGTCGCTTCCAGTACCATGCCTATAACCACACCCACTTACACAGCTCTTAGTTTGTCTGGGTCCCCAAAACAATGAACAAGACAGAGCATCAGAAGCCGTTTCCATGTTCCGAATACAAACAACGATATGAAGGCCTAAGAGGGCCGTTCTTCGAGATTCTCAACGCCACTGAGAAACTGAGAAACACACAATGTGTGTGGGGTGGAACTGATTGCCAATTTGATGATATGGCCAGGTTTGTGCGTCGTTCCTCCCGCAGCGGTAAGCACAGATTTATCGCCGGTGGCCTCTTGTTCATGGTCAAGTATCGAATTTCCAGCGACCTCATCGCCAGTGCACCGTAAGTGACCTCACCGTCTTTCACCGTCGAAGTCAACTGAATTTGACCATCTATATTGTAGACTGCTCGACGACCAGCTGATAGTGGTCGGGCCGCGCGACGACGATGACACCTCCTTCGGGAAGGCGTGGATCACGATGTGGCGCCCTTTTTCACGTCGAGCCTGGGTGCTGCTATTTTCTAGCGCCCTGGGTGTGGCACTTATGCGAGCATGGGTAGCGTACCACTTCACGGTACCGTGGTCATGGCATAAATTCCGTGACAACTTCATCGGCGATTATGACCCTTCGCAGGCATACTTTCAGCCTCGTCAAACTCGAGGGGCACGAGATAGCGACCCCTCCGAGTTGCGTCGCCTCAACACATACTTATCGAACGGCTGCAAGATTGTGTTCGTTATTGTCATTCTCTATTATGAGATATCCATTGCGACCTTTGTGTTTACCCAACAACGCGAACGAATGGAGGATCTGGTTCCCGAAGAATTCGTCATCACGGCCAACACGACGCAGGACTACAAGTTCATGGAGTACATCAGAAGCAACGAGTTTGGCCACTGTCTGGGCGGCAACAGCGAGCCATGTTGGAAGCAGGTACGTAGTATCGAAGAGGTGTACGACACCATCACAAACCAAGGCGGGATGAAGTCGGATCTATACCGATATTCTGCGGTGTACGAGACGTTGAATCGCTACTGGTTCAAGAAGAATTCTTCGCTCTGCCAAGAACTACAGGTACTCGACTATGCCCCACTCAATCGTCGATTTGCAGGTGTGTGGTACTATTCATCAAACATTCCGCAGCATCGTCGCACGGAGATGGACAGGGCGATAGTGCAGCTGCGTGAAGAGGACAAGATTCGTGGGTTCGTGCACGCTGTGAGCGGGTCGAAATTGCCACCCAAGTGCGAGAAAAGCGACCACATTGGCTATCTACAACTGGGCATGCCGCTGTTCATCTTCTCGGGTCCCATCTTTTGCGCCGTGTTCTTCTATATGTGCTTGTACACCATACGCTGGCGAATCTTAAGAGAAAACCCACAGACCGAGGACAGCGATGACGACGATGACATCGAGAACGACCCCGAGATTCAAGCGGATATGAGGTCAATATCCAAGAGGAAGTTGGACTTGCCCAACTCTCCGCCTCTTTCGCGAATCTCGATTTGCACAGATCCTGAGAGTGCGGAAGTGATCGGGGAGTTGTTGGAAATAATGCAAATTCAGGCGCAAATTAGACGGCCTTCAAGAGCACATAGAAGATGGAGATAATTAACTGGCGACATCATCGTTCTAACATGCAATTTCATCCATCTATTGTGCCTTGGTTCTTCGAAGACGAGACCCACCACCTCTTCTCACCCTTCATTTCTACTGTACAGTCCTTTAACTAATTAACACAAATGGCATTGTTACTTTTCTACATGAACGAACGCCTAGGCAGATGAACTGCGAATAACTAAGTGTGTATGGGGCAGTGTTGGTCCCAATACTATTCCTGAACGTTTCAGAACCCTGACGCAATACCAGTTTCAATATTTACTCCCAACTCAAAGAAATATGGATTCCAACACTGATACTTCCGATTGTCCTTATGTAGACCAAGCAGTCTACTTGAGCCTCGCAAATTTTTGGCTGGTTCGACCTATCCCTCTACATCGTAAAACATCTGGACAGAATTTTTGTTCTCTTCAGTTCAATACTGTCTACTCGCACGTGGACTAAAATTTCAAATCATTCAATGTCAGAGCAATACTTGTTTATTTTCACTGCATACTGAAACAGAAATCAAACTCGCAATTCATTATTGCAACACAGTTTTGCAATGTATAGATATTCCAATCCATTGCGCACCTGCACTGAAAGAGGCTTATATTACAAAGAAGAATATCTCTTAATGCTAGGCGGAGCCTCGGTGCCGGATTTCATCTATTTCAATAACATATTATTGTTAATTTCTTAAATCATTGACAGCAACGAAGTTACGTTATCTGAGTACCGCTTGAAAGTTGGAAATTCGAAATATTCCTCGATTTTAAACTTGAAACAAGAAATTGGAGCAGTATTACTCGGGTGTTCAAAATCAAGAACTAATGCCTGTGAAAAGAGCGCTTTACTGGCATTGGGTTGCATTCGCACGAGATGAAAAATAAAATTGTGAAGACTTTGGTATCACCACAAACCACTAATTTAGGTTTCGATAAATTCAAATTTGGTTACACTACTCGGATTCTTTTCCCTTTTGCACTACAATCCGTCTTCCTAAAGCTGTACCACGGATCCACTTTTTGAATTCATTTTCTCAAGGATATGCTTTTACACAAAATTGTTTTGCTTCAAGTATATTGAGTTAATAGAAGCTGGAGAAAAAGGTTGGCAGCGCTAAAGTTCACAATGCAGAAGTCTCCCAAGGTACATGTTAAAGTTGGCCTGATATGAGGCCAGCGACCTTATATGCTGCTGATTTTTATAGTTTTTAAGAGAGATGGGGGAATGTTACGGGGGATGCTTAGTTAAATTTCTTGATAAATTTATTCTATATCACGTGTACTTGATCATCAACCTTGATCTATTCATCAAGACTACTACTACGCTTGAACAACATAGTGTTACCAGTTAGCAGTGGCATCATATGAGGCCTGGGACATTTCAGATAGGCACTAGCGTGAAATGGTTTTTAAAAACACTGCATTCTTCCACTTAATTCAATATAGAATTATATTTTCGAACCCTAGATGAAGCACAATATCATACATAGAATACGGAAATAGTCTTCAAGTGTTTTTCATCACACAAATCTCTTGATTAACCCCATGGCTGATTCTAACTTGATCCGTATCGCATAACTGAAAAGGGTAAAAATAAGAAAATCTTGTTGACCGTGTGCGTTAGGGCGGCGGCTGTGAAGAATGTATACACCCTAGTACTGATGACGATTTCAATGTTGAAGTTTTAAGAATTTCAAAGACAATGGCACTCCGTTTATGAGCACACGCCGCGTCACTGCTTTTCAACTGAATTTTCTCAGCATAGTACAGTGTAATGTCGGCCAGTACTGTGATTTCGTGGCGAATCCATCACATCTCATAAGGTGCAATACTTCAATAAGTGCGATTACGACCTTATCTGCGCAAATGGGAGTTCGTTCTATCGTTTAGCGAAAAGAAAAGTTCCTCTCAAATTAAATAATTATGATGCAGTTGTTCATCAAGTAGTTTCAGTCTAATTTAATAGAAGAGCAATTATGTAGGCTGATTATTGAATATGTAACCGCCGTCGGTCCAAGAAAGATAGAATAAGTCGAATTCATTAGACAAGATCACCTTGGTACTCAAACTTTGCGCGTATTTACGAGAGTGGTTGCAGGAGCCCATATCTATTTATTCATAATCTTACAATCCGATTGCCTCAGCGTGGATAAAATCAACATTATTTTACTCTAGCACCAACACGACAGTAAGGACTTGGGAATCCACTGTGAGTATTAGGAGTGTCTAGCCGAAAATATGACATTTTCTATCGTTAGATTATCCGCCTCTGCCTATCGGTGAACTCATCAAGATGTATAATGCAGTTTACGATTTCTTTCCGTTCGAACTAAGTATTCTTTGTAAATAGACTGTAATTATAGTTTTACGCCATAGCTCTTAGGACGTGAATCTCAATGGAAATTTTTCTACTGGACTATGCCTGCACACTACACTTCTGACTTAAGTCTTCGCATGTTGATTTTGACCATTTCTGTTTCATTCGCAAACTGTCACGGCCGAGTGTGTACATTGATTGGAATACCGGCCTTTCTTATCAGGTGCGAATATACTCCATCAGATTCGATTTTACACTAATTAGTCAAAACTCAGCGCATTTTCTTACCAGCTTACAGCCAGAATAAGCCGTTAAATTAATGCAAAGCAATTGAAAACAAGTCGATCCCTTGTGATCCAACTCTTGCGACCCATACAGCTTACTTTCTGAGAGAAATCAGTGAAAAAGGCTGCGGCTTATAAAAATCAGTGACCACCAAGTTTGTAATGCAATAGGTTGGTATATATGGGGTGTTACAAAAAAGTACAAAAAGTAACCACCTCTGTTTTCTTGATTATTAGAGTGCATAACAATAATGGGACATTACTTGTAAGAGATGCACATGAAGTTAATTCGCTAAAGTAGGTTCTCTAGATGTCTTCCTTTTACTTTGGTTTGTAGATTAGTCTCAATCTTGTATTTTCCAAACTTTCGCAGGCGTTCCTTGGGTTATTTTTCTGACTTCTGTTCTTATTCATATTTTCAGTTCTTCTAGAGACTCTACTGGTGTAGGATATATTTTTGATTTTATGTGCCTCAACAAAAAGAAGTCGCACGGTGTCAAATCAGGAGATCGAGGTGGCCACGAAATAGCCCCCTCTGCCAATCCAATTTTCGGGCTGCTTGTTATCTAAATATGACTTCATTCGGATGCAAACGTGAGGAGGAGCACCATCCTGTTGAAAAATATAGTATTCACTCAAACAATTGAATCGTGTAAACGCATAAATAATAAGCATCTTTCTGTAGCGTTCTCCCGTTACGTTCTCATTTTCGGAAAATAAGGGCCTATTACACGTTCTTTAGATATTGCGCACCATACCATAAGACTTGGGCTGCTTATAACAAAAGGATTGTACTCAGTTGAGCGTTCCGTACTCCAAATTCTCACATGGTGCTTGTTCAAAACTGCATCGAGCCGGAAAATGCATTCATCAGAGAATACGATGCGGGATAAGAATTCATCGTATCCAACTGGATGCGTTTGACAATGCTT
>JAAUYH010123727.1_pt1 | contig 23343 bp, 21 predicted proteins | sample 7278061 | NCBI WGS metagenome assembly JAAUYH01 (sample SAMN14350203, study PRJNA611818) | marine sediment metagenome | isolation source: surface marine sediment (0.6m) | place: French Polynesia: Moorea | collected 2018-08 | reverse complement strand
TATCAACAAAAGGTCCTCGGCATTGCCAATGTCCAAGACAGGAAAGCGTAACGGCTAGTAGATCTCGACAGCATAACTTAATGATACTTCCGGATGTGGGGGCTACAATTACGCCCATTCACCATCGAAGCATGTTCTCCGTGAAACTTCTGAGTGCGGAATATAGTTGTAACGGTCCTGCCACTGCATTTCGCAACCTTTGCACCCTAGAAAAACTATCTCTGTATTAATCTCGCCACCACGAAATTCAATACGATACACTATATGACCAAGCGATGGCACAGCCTGTACTTGATCAGCAACGTTCTGTCTGTGAAATAGGGCTTGTTTATAATTATCACTCGCAACTTGCTGTACAATCCAATCAACTTGGAACGAACTCGACAATCCTAACTTTCGTTGATTCGAATGAATATTGGAACCGTTGTGACCAACATCCGCGGCATAGCCAACCAGCAATTTGGAATTGCTATTCTCACGTACAGGTGTCAAAACATGCTGGTTTGCATTACTCTAAGAAAAGTACGGATAACTTGAGGCGCTTTCGGAATCAGACAATGCACTGGGGCCACTTCCGACGCAGCGAGGTGAGAAGCATCGACAACACTAACATTGGCCACAATAGTGACACCGCTGTGATGGATATTACTGCGTAGATTCGCGGGTTCTTGTTGCAGAGATGCCTGCGTGGCACAAATCTATTACATTTGAAGACCCAGAAAGCGTCGAAAGTAAGTTTGCACATTTTAGAGGAGCCTCAGATGAAACGACTAAGCCGAATTACTAGAAATTTCAGCCTAATAACTTGTCTAGGAAATATCAAAAAACCGTTTTGGTTCACTCCAGCTGGAACGTTAACAAAGGCGAATCAGAGTATTCCTGACTCTACCGCGATTTTCTTCAAAAAGTGCTAGAAAGCTGGCTGTACGCGCAGTAGTTCGACAACACATAGATTATTTTTCCATTACTCGCTACAGTTCATACCATCACACCACTCATATAAGGCTAAAACAACGCAAAAAGCGTAGCAATACTCACCAAACGAGCTTATCAGACATGGACCAATCTTAAGACATGTTCAAGCATTCGCATCGTATTTCTATTTTTCGGCGAGCCAAAAATCAGATCTCAGTGCCGATAGCTGCTCTTTCCTCCTTTCTGTGGCATGTACAAAAGATATAAGCTCAGATTTCGACTGCAAAGAAGAAGATTCTAAAGCATCCGACTTGTCGCACCCGGGTGACAACACTATTGAATCACTGGGCGCCAATGCGCTCCTCTTTTGGCAAATAATTGATGGCAGATCAGCAACGCGCTTGAAAGCTCATTATTTTCGGGTCTTCGAGAACCCTGATGGCTCAGCAGTTTTATGACTGTACAAGAAACGAGCAGGTTCATCACGATCATCATCAGAAGGGAAACACTCCTACCACTACAGTAGCACGTTCTTGCGACAAATAAATTTCTCCATTCAGCGATCGGATAGCGAAGGAATAATGTACTACTCAACCACCGTAAAATTTTTGGAAGGAATTGTAGGATACCACCATCTAATTTCTACACGCGACGCGTCCAACTGGGCTGGGCAAAATGCCACATAGAGTGATTCGAAGCAGTTGCAAACAAGGACTGTTCTTTGATACTTGTAGCGGCATAGACGAAATGCTTTGCGAGAAATGAATCATATAAGAACCTTCGTCTCTGCTTTCGAAGACACTGAAGAATCTCGAGCCCGACGACCCAACGTACTCTCACACCCCGCGGATTGTTATGAAATTTCTGTCCCTTGGTGACGAAAGACGAAAACGAGTGAAAGACGCGATCATTAGGCTGGAAAAACCGAATTCCGCCTGAAGGGCCGGCTCAACAGTTCAGTCGGACCTGAAAACCAAGACAGATCTGTCCTAAGTGCGTGAATGTCGACGCGCTCCTAAGAATTTGTAGCTGCACGGAGAATGAAACCACAATCAAGTATTGAAAGTGAGCGATGTAGCATAATACTCCGGGTTTCGGGAGGTGTACCTGTGCTCAGCCAGAAGGTGCCTCCCAATATGGGGGTAACGTACCCTACTAACAACTATTCGTCTTACATTAGCTTGTTAAAAAATATTCGAGATTAGCGTCTCTCTAGCCACACCGAGGAGCTAGTACTTTGATTTTTGCATTACTGTAATTATTAATATGTAGTGTCTAGTTTGTAGATGCATTAAACAAAAACCCTGTCCGATCCCTGTTCACAAGCGCGTCACACTCTGAATTGTGTACGTTTCTCTCTCTGTGCTTGTAGAACACGCCTTGGCTGGTCTTCACTCATCTCGCGTGTCACACAACCTTGTGGGCTACTTTCAACTGCCTTTCTCTTTTTGTGGCCTGAGTAGGTGTGGTTCATGCAGTTCCAATTAGTTGCAGTTGTGCGACAGAGATCAATCAGGTAAATCCTGCAGAAAACCAAGCCACGGAACGAGAAAATATATTCCAGATTTTTCTTCTAAATTTTTAAGAAAATTTTCGACCACTAGAGTTTCCACCTTTGATGAGTTACTGTTTTGGAATGGACGAATGGAATTTGCAAAGATCGTTCAAGAGGAGAAATTTACTGGATAATTATGCAACGTAATACAGGTTTATTTTTCATCAGGGGGCAATCATTCCTCTCGAGAATCAGTTCACCGCGCAACAGGGATTAATCAACCCAAAACCGATACAGCGAAGATTCATTTTGTTTCTATCCGATCAAGGAGCATAACGGCGATCTTTAGTGGAACATTCTGCGACATGATATTACATCGACCGTAGCATTTCGTAATATTGGTCGTTGAATTGCCGTCTGAAACTTTGATAAGCAGTAGTACCTTGTGAAAGCGCTCTTTTCGATATTCTGCTCTCGATGGCAACGGAAGTGCAGCATATAAAGGCGAGATCAATAAATCTTTCAGGGAACTCTATATAGAAATCTGCGGCTTTTTTGCAGTCAGTCCCGGCAACAAATCACCTGCAGACATCTTACAACGTCTTCGAGGCTTCTTACTTCTGTACAATTAATCGGTGATCAGCAAAAGCTTGTTATGAGACTTGCTGTTCCCATGGACAGTAGTAGCCTCTAGGGAGCACATCGCACCATCTACCGCAGAGGTAGCTGCCATCACCAAGAATCATAGCGGTAGCTCTGCAATTGTTGAAGACGTGAATTCCCGCCACGTTAGCGTGATCCTCGTCATCTTGGGTAGAAAATATGCAATGTAAGACAACAGTCAGCTTGAATCGGTATCTATAGAAAAAAATTCGGAGCACGGTTTCGAGTCGCAATCCAAGAATCAGTATTAGGCTGCTATTCTTTTTATTCCCTCTATTCCTGTCGACTGCATGCCTCGTTTGTTCCGCATTGCAGAGATAGGCCAAAAAAACAGTTCAGTGTACATTTTGGCGATTTTGTAGTCGATGTAAAGTACCTGGACGCTTCCAGGCATCCTTCCCTATTCCTTTACTTCCCTCTCTAGGGCATATCTATCAGTGATGTAAACTCATGAGCTATATACAGAAGTTTTGCATCATTGGAACAGGCTCATTTCTTTCCAAGCCTATCCGTCACAAAATCGTGAATATTTACTGACAAAATTACGTACTGAAACTCCGCACTCGACAAACCTCCGACACCCGCTCGTCGTTCTGCACGATTAACGTTTGAACTGGCTTATAGTCCCTCGAAGAACACTGTGACTCACAGAACTATCGCTTTTACACTGCACAGCTTCCGTCTATGAGCCTGGTTGAAGTTGAGAGCTCGCAGGCTCCAGACTGTAATAGATTCGATTGACGCTTATGATCCCAGTCTCTACATGCATATGGTAGGCCAAATTTTGGTCAAGCACATCTTCACTCATGTACGGAGTTGCAGCTTTAATATTCGGCACTTCAATCATTTTTTGAGTTGCTTTTCTAAATTTTTCTACAGGCTTTCGTTTCTTTCCCGATGTTTCGAACATTTTTATTCTTGCTATAGCCCTTCTCTTTTCTTTGATACGCTTGTTTTTACCGAACTCTTGGTTTCGATCTATGACGCTTTTTGTATTCTGCAGCTTTCGTAGTGGATTTTCTCTTACACATTCGGTCATCTTCAATGTTAATATTTCGCGTTCTCACCCTTTTTAAAATTTGATACAAGCATTTCAATCGAACACACCATCGCACTTCCGTCGCAGACTCCTACTCCTCTCAGGCTTTACCTCAAGTTCGAAAGTGAACTTGTCGTTGTAGATTAGACCATCGTGAACAAAGACTGTCCGCGGAGCGAGTGAGCGAGTTGATTTAACTTTATTTATGGGACAAATAAGACAGAATTCAAGAAAGTATGGAAATGTCTTCCATCGTGTCGGCCAGAAACTTCAACCCGAGGTTTTTTCCAATGCTTCCTCGTCTCGAGTGTAAGTACAGGACTTCCCACCACAGTGATAGCGCGTGTCTCTGGGATTCATGGGTTCAGTACAATGGTCGTCTAGTAACGATAGCGGTAGAGTTCAGTTGCTTACTCATGCGAATATAGGGACCGCTTTAGCATAATCTATACGCATGCTTTTATGTTGCGTTTTCTTTCTAATGGATAGTACTTATCAATTTACATTAGAGCTCAATATATGGGTATTTCCAAAATTTTTCATCTCGAAATAGCTCATATGCTATTCGAATAGCTCTTTGCAAACTGAGAGACCCAAAATTTATCATGTTTAAGTGATTTTCATCGCTGATAGAAGTGCTCTTACCGGAGGTTCTCATTGGGTACTGCAAGTGCTCCACTTATAGAATATAATTGAAGTTCGAGGCTCGACGTAATTTTCTGAATTTAATGGAAAATCAATAAGCTCAGTTTATTGAGCGCCCTGTTAATTGCTTAATGCCCTTCGGTCGAACTCACGAGAATGACTCTTTCGTGGATTCAAGGCCAGGACCGGATATTTCGATTTGAATTAACTTTAAATTTATGTTTCAGTAATTCCAGCATGTAACAAAAGTTCTAATGAAAGATGGCTACTGTGCACGTTATGGATTCTTGATATGTACACCTGCACATGCAAATGCAGTTGACAGCAGGGCACAGCTCAATCCCTAATCTGATAAAACGAGGTTGTTATGTACTGTACAATGCTATTTTGTTCTCGAATGTCTACCGAACGCCCGTTGCAAACCCACCGCAGGTTTCTTAACAACTTGCGAAGTAGCACCTAGGAGAACGATTTCTACTGATGGACTCGACTCCCGAGTGCAACTAGTACATTCGCTATTACATTTACGTGATGTTGGTTCATACAACATTTCATCAAATCCAGCACTGAGATGATGCCGAGGATTCCTTGTCCGAAAGAGTAAAGGTACCAGCGGATCTAAACAAGTGTTAGGGTAGAACCGAGTGAGGGCCTCATCGGTGTTACCGTGCTCTCAAAGTGATACCCGCGTATTGCTAGGTACTTCAGAATCCTACAACGCTTCGAAACGGCTAGGATATTTATCTCGGCTACCACAATGCACCTGGTATTCACAACAAGCTCTCACACTTCAGCCCCACATCTACGAAGTCGGGAAACGATTGGCCTTCATATGGCTTCAGCATCAGCTGATGAAGCGGTGGCAATGAGCAAGGGGACCTAATATGGACGAGTCGGCATCGCCATCAAGTAGAATTCTGGCCTTACCCCAATGACTTAGAATTCAGATAATGCGGTACGCACAAATCCTTCACTATCGCCGAGAGAGTCATTTACTGAATGTGCCCAGGTGTAGGCATGCCTGTGTAATGCTGCGGGCGGCGCACCAAATAGCGAACCACGGTTCACAAGCTGTCTTGAGGAACTTTTGAGACAGTCGCTACTCGGTTGGTGCCTCATCTGATGTTGGCGGGGCTTGCGCGCACTCACACACAAGGAAAGCAGATTAAGCATCTAGGCTCTTCTTACTTGACAATGGGCCACCCAGCACTCGCCACAACCGCTCAATGCAGCCTAGGTCAAAGTGTTACTGATTCGTAGACAAATGCCAACAAGATTCTAAGTCCGTACTCAATTCAGTTTTGTGTACTGCTTCTGCAGAAAAGCATCGAGCACAATAATCAGAATAACTGACAATTATTCCTAAATTTTTATTCACGCACGCCATCATAATTATTTCTTGGAAAGAAACCACTAGAAGTTGCTTAAAGATACATGACATCTAAGAATCTTGGAAGTAACAGTTGGTCGAATTGCATCTACGAATTTATCCTACAGGCGTCCGAGTAAAACAGCAATTTATGATCAATACATGTATAACATTCTCATGGATGTGATTTTTCCAGTCATATCTTCAAAAGTACTATACTGTTTGGAAAAATGGGCTACAGACATTTTATGACAACATCTGTTTTGCATGGAAATTTTGAAAAAGTCAATTTGCTGATACCTGACATGTTGATTCTATTTTTATTCCATATAGTCAAAAGCTATGATTCGATTAAACATCTAAGATAATTTAATTCAATTGGAATCATACCCTTATAATAATCGTATTCACTTCATTAGACTGAGAATCTAAAACACGATAACTTCTACTATGCATATCCTATATTTTTCCAATATGACCCTTACGGTTCATATTGCATTTGATGTACAACAAGTAGCCAGATATATATATTACAGCGATGATATTTCAAATCCCTATCCTGATGTAATTTATTCCTAATAGTAGTAATTTGATTTACATAACTAGAATGAAAGCCTAGCTCCTTATTAGAATAATTACGTTATCTTACCTTACAAGTCAAACAATATAAGAAGGCCAAAGTTGGAACCGACTTGGTCGGCCTTTCTCAACAATAGTAGCATCGGCACTTCGACCAATACAGCCAAGGCACTTGCCCCATCCTCCTCCTATGGGAGTGCAGCGTGGGATAATAGCACCAAGAAAGCATGCCTCGCGTGCGTGGGCGCAGAGTAGCCAATACTCAATGCCGTCACATCTACTCTTGTCCGAATTGCACATTTGGAAGAAGAAGGGTGACAGGAAAGAGCATGACTATGGGAAGCCTCAAACCCAACAAGCCTCAAACCTTTGATGATAAGCGAGAAGAGTACACTCTCCGTACGTGATTTTTCCAAATCAAACAGTATTTGACTTTGGTACAAGAGGGAAATGAGCTCAACTTGGACGAGCAAATCCATATATCCTTTGCTGCTACATTATTTTCTATAACTGCAGCGGCGCCGTGGTATACTCCAGTGGGCTCCAACACTGTACCAACTACTTGGACAAAATTTGAAGCAGCAGTATACCAAGAGTTTGTGCCCTTTGACAGTGTGCAAAATTCAAGAGAGAAGCTTCGTCGGCTTATGCAGAGAACTTCTGTTTCAAAGTACTTCTCAGAATTTTGGAATATCGTTTTGACCATCCCGAACATGAGTGAAGGAGAACTATTCGACAGGGTCTGCCAAGGGCTAAAGCCTAAGGTTTTCCTCGAAGTAATGAATTCAGGTGATCGAACAATTAAGTACGCTGCAAGGATTACTCTTAACGTGAAAGCGGCTTTATTTTGTCCAGAAATGTCTTCACATAGTGGTTTCATGCTTTCGAACACTCCGAAGCCTATAGAAATCGACAACATTCAGCAAAAATCGAAGAACAGGAAAACCAATGCGTGCTTTAATTGTCACAAAGTTTGTTGCAGGCCTAGGAAGTGTGGGAATAATTCTAATGGATTTAGAATCGGGAATACAAGTACTGAAAAGAGTACGGAATTCGTTAAAACAGAATCAAAAAACTAAATGGCCTAACAAAAAAAATAAAAAATACTATGGTTGGACCAATTTTTGAGTGCGATAAGTGAACTGCTACAGATCTTGAAGAAGAGTGTGACTACCGTAGGACTCGAATGGGAAAGAGTCTGTCCCCCACGAATTGAATCTAAAATGGTGCAACCTGAGAAAAGACAGAAAAATTCCATTAATGAATCTATAACAGTTGAAGATCTACTTGTTCTTGAAGTTTTATTAGATGAATTTAGAGTTTGAAATATCAAAGATGATGGATGAAGTACAAATGTTGTTCCACATGAATTCTCCCAAACGCGCTATGAAAATTTCATATGGGAATAGTGTAACCTTGAAATTAGCCATTTAAAGAAAGATTCAAATGGAAGTGCACATGAAGTCATTATCGGAACCACCTTAAAAATTGGCAACCATTTCTATAAGTTCAATTGGCTTGTTGCAAATTGTTGGTATGAGGTTCTTCTAGGAATGCCATGGGATGCCACATTCAATCCTTCTATTGACTATAAGAAAAAAAATTCAGTAGGTGGAGAGGTTCTATCGGAGTTTGAAGCGAATAAAAACATGATAGAATTAGCAAGCTTAAGCGTAAAGAAGTTCAGAAAATGTGTTGCAAGAAAAAAAGCAGAAATTGCGGTTTCTCGACTGGTTTCAAGTATACCAGCACAATTCCAGAAGCAGTCGAGCATTTCAATTGCTCAAATCTTCGACTGCGGAATATTCATTTTATGTTTTAGAATGTTTTCCAAGATTCTTCACCGCCAGGCTTACCACCTTAAAGATCAGTGGATCATGAGATTGGAACAGAGGCGCAGAACAACCGCGCAGGCTATTTTCGCCAGCTTTTTCCTGTTGAGATGAAAGCAATGAAGAAATGTGTTTAAAATCTCCTGAAAAGTGGGAAAATAAGACCAAGTAAATCACCGCATCGTGCTCTACTATTTCTCGTGAAAGAAAGAGATGATAAATTGAGAAGTGGTGTGGATTACCGAGCTCTCGATAAGATAGCCAAGCGGAAAAACCTGCCTTTAACCCGCTATGACGAAATGTTCGAAATGCTGGGAAATGCTGAAGTATTCTCAAAAATGGATCTCAAGACAGGATTTCATGAGATTAGAGTGAAATCGTAAGATATTGAGAATGCAGCTTTCAATACGAAGTATGATCAATATGAAAACCTAGTCATACCTTAGACTTTTCTAATGCATCTGCAACATTCCAGTTGCAAATGAAACAAATCTTCTATAATTGCATTGATGTGTTTAAGGTTGCATACATGGACGATCTTCTCATTTTCAGCAAAAATGGGAAGTCTCATATCCACCACCTACACAGTTTCATCTCGCTTAGAGTAGCATAAGTTGTATATGCCACCAAAGAAATGTGAATTTATGGAATCTGAAGTTTCTTTCCTTGGCATGAAAGTCGCGAAGCGAGGAATGGAGGTTGACTCGAAGAAGGTTGAGGTATTACAGAACTGGTCTAGAACAAAGACTTTGACAGATGTTAGAGGCTTTACGCGCCTTCTCCATCTCTTTCGACGATTCATAGAAGAATTCGGCAACATAGCTAAACCACTCAATTATCTTACAAGAAAAAGAGAAGGTATCGATAAATGGGACGCCAATTGTGACGATGCTTTTGAATCTCTAAAAAACCAATAACAAGCGCTAGGATACTTGTGTCACCTGACTGGAAGAAACTTTTCTGTGGACATAAAAATGCGTCAAACACTCTCGTAGAAGGTACCTTGACACATCTTGACGAAGCTGGGAAATATCGGGTAATTGTTGAATTCAGCAGTACGGAATTATACCACGAACAGTTTTGAAAAAGATGAAAAATGATCTAATGATAGATCAGGTTCTAAGCAAAACGATCGATAGATTTTTGTGATTTTTTACAAGGATGGAGACAAACTACTCTACGAAGGAAAGCTTTGTGTTCCGAGGAAGTCCTTATCAACTGTCATGCAGCTTGCCCATGAAGCAAAAACTTCAGGTCACTTCGGATAACTTAAGACGCTTTCAAGATTGAAGATCTATCAGTGGAAGGACAAGTCTCGCTATTTGAAACAGTATATGGAAGGCTGCAAGGTATTCCAACAGAAAAAGGACTAGTTGACGGATCCAATGTCATTAAAAGTTCAATAGAGACGATGAGACTCACTGGCAACTGATTTCATAGTAAAGCTCCCAAAGACGAAGAATTAATCTGACTGCATTACCATGTAAGTTCATCGACTGCCAAAAAGAGTCCATTTTATTCCACCAATGGAATCTGAAACTGCCGTAGGCGTGGCAACTACATTCTTCAGTAATATATTCAAGCATAACGGCATGCCAGATAGTTCAGTGTCTGATAGAGATCCAAAGTTTACTTCAAAGTTCTGGAAGCGCCTGATGGAACTATGCGGAGTAAAATTGAAGATGTCGTTGAGTAAGCATCTTCAAACTAATGAATTCTCTGAGATTATGAATGGAATGGTCGAAAATTACCTACTATGATATTGCAATAAACATCAAAATGATTGATATTATGTCTCTTTCAGCAGCGGAATTCGCCTATAATCCTGCGATTAGTGAAGATTTTAGTATGTCTCCGTTCGACGTCGATCTTGGATGGATGCCGAAATCCCTATACGATCTTCTAAATAAACTCTAGATTACAATGAATCTGTAGAGGGGTTTAAAATTATATTGAAGTTATCATTGGAGGATGCGAAGTATGTGCATAAATTGGCCAAAGCAGATCAAAGTGTCATATCTAGCTTTAATTGTAAGCCTCATTCTTATGAAATTGGGGATAAGCTGCGTACCAACAAATCTTTATTTTGAGAAGCATATTCCAATTCTCTAGAGTCAGACAATCTATCTGCTAAACGATTCGGTCCTTTCACAATAATTGCACATGTTTGCAGGAATGCAGTAAAGCTTGGACTACCGGCCCATGTAGAGATTCATGGCGTAGTAAATTTGATGCATACTATTCCACATAAATCTCAATCTCAAGATATATCTGCTCCAGTGATACCTCCATCAGATCTAACACCAACATTTGAAGGCGAGGAATATGAAGTGGAAATTATCCTGAATCACAGGAAGCGAGGAACAGGATCCCAGTTCCTGACGTTGATGAAAGGTTTTCCATCAAATGATCCAGAATGGCAATCTACGAAAGACTTCATTCACGCAGATGGAACTATCAATGAGAAATTTCTTGAGTACGGTAAGTCGAAGAATATATCAAGAAATCTGTGGACTACAGATTTTGTCGTGGACAATAACAGAGAAGAGGTCGGAATAGTGTGAAAATGCACACCGCTTATTTTGCCAATATGACCCTTACGGTCGATATTGAATTTTATGAACAACAAATAGCCAGATATATATTGTAGCGATGATATTTCAAAACCCTATCTTGGTGTAATTAATTCCTGGTAGTAGTAATTTTATTCACATGGCTAGAATGAAAGCCTAGCTCCTTATTAGAATAATTACATTATCCTACCTTACAAGTCAAACAATATAAGAAGGCCAAAGTTGGGAACGACTTGGTCAGACAATTCTCCTCAATAAACCATTTAACTTTTGCCCAACGCTGACCAGCGCCCTGAGTTGCTTACTTAGAACATTCCGATAAACTGTGCTGAATCATGTACAACAGAATGTGGAAAGTAAAAAGAAATATGTAAGCATCTGAGTACCCTTGCTTTATAATTTCTGATTATCATAACACTCAGAATAGACCTCGACATCTTTTTCTAATATTTGTTAAACAAAACATGCCAAATGTTAAATATAAGTTTCCAAAATGACGTAAGAATTTCCTAGCTATCTGTCATTTGCACTATGGCTGTTCGTATGCTCTGTACGATTCACTTATTTAAAAAAACAGCAGGCTTCAATAGCAGTGAAGTTTTCATCATAACTGACTCTGACTTTAATGAGTTTAAGGAATATTTCTGGAATATGTATTCATTGGTCCACTTGAGCACCAAAAAGACATTCGTCGCCGTATTCTATTACTTGAGAAACGATTAGGCTAGGTTATATTTGGTTAAGAATTAAAAAAATTCCAGGCCCGGGAGCCAAAATGTTTGGGGACAAGTATACGATAATAGTCAGAATATCGACTATGTTTGCTTAGTAGTAACGATATTGGGGAATTCTTGAATCCATCCTGGGGCTCGATATTATTCATCGCTAAACAGAAGCCGTTATTAAAGCCCTATTGCTTTGGTTGCGGTAGTTGCAAAGGCACCCTCATGGGAAACCAAAAGTCCGGGCTCATGCTACACATATCGGTGACAGAGAAATCGGTGGCTGAATAAAACCATATAGTCTGATTCTTGCTATGATACAACAAATAATCAATGGCTTGGCAAATAGCTTCCTGCTCTATCAGCGATAGTTCATTGCTGTGAAAGTGGATGACTCTCGCAATATTTCGTTATAATTTCAGCAAGTTATAGTTATCATTATATGCTGCCATCTATTTTCAGTAAGCCGAAACTGAAATTTGAAGATAATAAAAGGACTAACTCAAAAAAATAAAAACAACCTTAAAGAGATAAGGGAAAGGCATAAGAATGTAGTCAATAAAGAAGGGAGATAATAAATAACAGCGTATCAATATTCTAGAACCTTTAGATCCCAGGCAGAAAATTCATGACATCATATTGCTGCTCAGAATACCTCTGGACCTAATATACTTCGAGCAATCTCTAACTTATCCCTTTTTTCTATTTACTTAAGGTCCTCTCAAACTTTGTGTACACTAGCCCATAACAGATAATGTAGGATCGAAATCTATTTCCACACAACAATCATTGAACGTGCCGTGATGCATGATTATTAATGTCTGCATAAAAATTTTGTCGATTCTTGTTTCAAAAGCTTAACTTACTTGTGCTTCTGTAGCTCTTTCCGCATTCGAATATCGCTTTTTCACAAATTTTCGAATTTTTCGTCAGTTTTCTTCCCAAATAATCTTTTCTTCTTGAATGGAAGCCGCATGAATCTCTTTCGTTTCTCGACATATACTTCTGTTAACATCCGCAGTATGAGTCCAAATAGAAAATCTAATACATGAGTATCCTACATTGTAACTGCGAGATGTTTAACACATATTATGTCAATGACACACTCTACCTTCAAAAAAACATGACGTGTCGTCAGCATTGTTTTATTGCGTAAGTTGTAGCCTCAAATTTTATCAATAGACATGATGTTTCAATATTCATGTTGTCTCGCAATTAATTCTCCATGAAATTGAATCAATTTTATGAATCATTGATTTGTGAGTCCGAAGATTAGGAAACCGGAAAACGGTTATGAAATAGCACCAAAAATTTTCAATGAATCGTTACAATATGCATCGAAGGGCTTAAACACAAATTTCTACAGCAGTTTGAAACCGAGGTAATCAGATGTTGGTCAAGTTCTGTGTTGCATACTAAGATACATCAACCGGAGAATTCAACATATGCAAATTCCAAGATGGTAATAGTTCTCCACGTGCTATCGTGATTATCGAGTGCTTTTATCTGATTCATACCGTTGAATTCTCAAAATATGTAATTTAGAATCCGTTTCATACTTCTAGGAATCGAAGTGAAAATTTGATCGAATAGAAGACTAAACAATTCGAAATGAATCAAATTTGTAATAATTTTCATATACTGAGCAGCTATGTCGTTAAATGAGGAAAAATTTTGTTTCTATCCATCAAACAATTGAATATGCGACTGTAGAAGTGTGTTCTGATGAATGAAATTACTCGAGACAACATCGATGCGGTACAATCCAAAAATTCAAAGTTATGTTTTTCTGATGGGTAACTTTTTGGTGTCAAGGGGGATTAAATTTGGCTCGAGTTGCTATTTTGCAGTCTAACATTTCTAAATTAATTCCTGTAAATACGCAGTTTTCATCAAAATAGGTTTTTGGCAATACATTAAGGATAGCTGTCGGCCTAGATTATGTTCATAGCTACCTTCAATAATCCTTCTGGAGTTTAGATTACTCCCAGAAATGTCAAAGGCATGAGCGATGACCTCAAATAAATGTAGAAGCGAAAAACGTAGCACTATTACCTTACATCACATATTATGGCGAATTTGTACAGTTGCACTCTGCGAAATCAATAATAACCTATCTGTAAACTGATTTGAATTCCGAAGTCAATTTTGTTGATAATACATGGACCTCATTAGACGGAAGTTATTAGTTTTACTGTGTGTCGATCCTAGGTATTCATTTCGCCTAACTTTATTCTACGAGTTCTAAGTTTTGATTGAATTTTCGAAAATTGAAATTCTGCGTGATCTAACATCTGATATCATTTTATCGATTTCATTTGCTGGAGAGAATCCACTCTGGATCATAACGCTGTGAGCTAAACCTAAATACTAAGCAAGTTGCGATCGATGACTAGAGTTTTTCACGCTTATTTGCAAACTGTTTTGAACACAATCTGCCGTTTTGCGGCCCTGAAGCTTTCATAATCGCGATAATATTTTCAGGGCAACGTTTAATGTAGGAACAATCTTAAAATTGGGAAGTAGGTCGAGAAGGGTTCCTCTATCATTTGCTATGATGCTCAAATTGCTGGACATCAAATTCGACATAACGAAAAATACTAAAAGTTATCGCTGAGGTACGGTGATTGTTAGACCTCGGCATGCAATCAAAAAATACTTTTAAACATTTCGGATCAAGATTGGATTTAGATTGTTTGAGTATGATTGCGAATGTAATGTATTACTACATCTATATTTTAAAAGGATCATTTTCCTAAACATTTTTATAAGGTACTGCCAGGAAATATGGCAATTTTGAATTTTTCGAATTTGTTTGATAATTTCCTTCTCGTATCGATTCTATCAAATTGTTTCATTTTCGATAATAAAATCTTTATATTGGAAAGTATATCAGAAAAACTCTAGCGATATTAGGGTCCTTCCGATTAGAAATGAGACAGAAAACCAAACAATCTGGTGAAAATAAGAAAATTTCAAGTACTTAAGCATTTACAGTCTCATTTCTAATCGGAAAGACCCAATTAGTTAGTTAAGCCGTAGCATGAGAAATTGAAGTTAAAAACGTTAAATCTGTTCTGAAACGTATGGTCACTTTCGGCGTTCAGCCGAAACCTCTCCGGGTGGTTGTGAGTCGATGAAACAAATATTACGTCCACGAGTTGTTCTGAAAGTGTGTGGCTGTCTGCCCTGATTACTATTTGATTGCGATGTCAGCCACTTCCTTGAATACTTGAGCCTCGATATGAAGTTCTAATTCATCATATCGCAGCTGTTGTCCACTTTCACTAGAATCAATTTTGTATGAATTCCAAACCACAAACCTGAAAGTGAAATGATTTTTCAATGTTTCGTTTTTCTTCCTTAATACATCCTCTTGGAAATGATAGTGTACTGTTTTTTGTTGATATTGTGGACACGTAGGTAGGGCATCATTCGAAGTAGGAACTTTTGTAGTACAGACACCCGGTAAGATGTACCAATTGTCGCTATTAACGACGTACTCCTCAATTAGTGTTGCGTGACAAAAACATTCGCCAACATTTTCTCAAAAGTGTGACTGATTCAAGTACCAATACTGATGTAGCACTTGAGTGTATCCTACAGATAGCTGGTAGCCAAAGAAAGTTTGCTCGCACAGAACGCTTCTCTTTACAGATGTGTGACGGAGCACATGGCATGAAACATACAGGTTGTCGGCGTAGAATGGCAAGCTACTATAGCAAGTTCTCGGGGAGAGACCTAGGAGATTTCATGATCGATGAGAACTGCAGGGGAATGGTCAAGATTAACTTTGCTATGAGCTTCACATTACCGTAGTAATCATTCCGGACAACTACAAAACTACGAATTTGAGTTAAAGCTCACCTCAATGGATTGAGCATTTGCTTGGGAGAGGGAGTGGAACGTCACTCATATATTACAGTTCATTTTCGACGTGGTAATATGGGCGAAACCCGTGACAGCACGATTTTACTTTTCTCCTTACATAAAGTTTCAGAGAATCGCACCAAGTTCTCACTAGAATATCGTGTTTTGAGGTGAAATCGAACGAGAAGATTCTGCTTTGTCCACGGAACGTTGGAAAATGCACAGCAAGGATGAACCTGACAATTTCGTAAACCGAACAGTCCCCTGTAAGAATCGTGCCTTTCGCCTCGCTTTGAACATTTCGATGTACCGTGCCTTGCTCGAGGAACACGAGAATTTTAGGAACCAATTAGATTATTTGAAACGTCATCGAACCGTACCATTCTTCGTTTTTTACGATGTGAGGGAATGGATTCGGTGATCGCGCAAACAGGGCAGTGTACTTCTCGCCGAGAAATTTCCGACAGAATTATGGAGAATTAGGATGAGTCGAACAAGAATGGCTCCTCCTCGATTCGTATGTTTCGTCCGGAACGTGCAGCTGATTACATCGTCGTTCACACAATTAAGATCGTGTACATTTTACTGCAGCCGCGATCGAGTAAAGTCAGCAACCGCATTATGCAGAATGATGAGCTGAATGCATTGAAAATCAGAACATACATTTGCATAGAACTGTGGCAGCAGATATAATGAAACAACAAGGATGTTCACAGCAACTGCAAAATTTTCAAATGCTCATCAAAAACGGGCTCATCATCGAGAAAATGAAGAAACTGCATAGCTCGAGCGTTGCGTAGTGAACTACAATGCAATCCATACGGTATACTCGATCGAGAATATGATTGCGAAAGAAATCGATACGAACATCGGCTGCTGCGGATATGTGTTTGAGAGATGCAGTTTTGTCATTCCCAGCAATGTTTGTTGGACCGAACCTTATGCTTTCGTAGTTCTACCGCAAGACATTTCATTAAGAGATTCGTATCAGGAAATCGGAAATTCAAGCGATTTCTTATGCTGCACACCTCGTTTCCGAGCTAAATCAAGTCGATTCTGTCAAGTTCAAAGTTTCAGTAGATACATGAAGATTGAATCGCCTCATCAGGAAAGAGAGAGAAAGGATAAGAAATCTATCTATAATGTATAGATTTCAGTGCGGATAGATGAGTGCTCTCGATCTCTCGGTCGTTAATTTATAGAAGTAATCCAAGTCATTTTCGAGAACCTCAAAACTCTTTCTTTTGTTAGGGAAAGGGTCTGTCTCAGGCATAAAGCGGAAGGTGATTGGTAATATCTTCTTATGAAATAGGACAAGTCAATAGCTGTCACGCATCAAAGGAAATATTATTGGGCATAATAGTTTATGAGGTGCGAAAACGAGTCTCATAAAGTTTTATCGAAACTGATGAGTATGTTTCCGGATTTTCGACTACGCAGTCTGCCTATACCATCCGATGCAAATCAAGTGCGAGAGTGGAAATAATGAAAGGTAGAGATCGTTTTTTCTTCACACGGCACGAATTCGAACAGTAGAAGGGGGAATCATAGAATCATAGAAAAGGAGCACCTCATACAATTGCAAACACGCTATTCATTCGTGGCATGTCGCGCTCTTGAAAGAGCATTCCTTCCGTGCCACACTTGTATTCGGGCTTGATTCTATCTTCCTTACAGCAGCAGCAGCATAGTAGTTGCAGCTCTATTGAATTGGTGCTTTCCCTCAACGACGAAAATCACGAAAGTGACAGTGCCATTCGAAGATCAGAATCAGCGTCTCAAAATAATACCTACAAAGTATTTCTCGAAAATCTTCAAGTCACTGAATTCTGAGGAATTCAGATTTCGAACAACGAATTTCACAAGTTTCTTCCTAGTAATGAAAACGGTTCGCTGATTTTTCTTAGAACTACGGAAAGAATGGTTATCGAGCACCACTGTCCGCTAGATCTTCCACGCAGATTACCTCAGATCGTCTTCGAAAGACAAACCGTAATTGTCGAGGTTCAAAGAAGGTAATTCAGTCGTTTATTTACGGTATCGAAATTGCTGACGTACTGGCATCCGTCTAGAATTTGATCTTGCCTTCACCTACTCCCAACGACAGTGGTAGACATAGTTTCAGTGTACAGTACAATAATTCACATAATCACTTTCCGTCCTTATCGTCAGGATTTAGGATATGAGCCAGCGTATGTGGCTCTCGAACGTTTTTACCCGAACCCTGGCGATTTGTTCTTGACGAAGAAGAGGCAGAAGTTAGCTTTCGACGGCTTCGAATGCCGCATGCGTTGCAAAGTGTGCGACCATCTGCCCCTCTACGCCATTGCTTTGTGTTAGTACATTGGCACGCCGAACATTGCCGACTATTCGGCGAGTAAAGCGGAATGAATCGACCTCGTTTCCCTCGAGTTCTCCACTTGGGAGCTTCTCCTTTCACCATGACCGAAGTATCCGCCATTTGCATCTGTCAAAGTGTCGAGTTCGCTCTCGAAATTTTCCCAATTCTCTCACTTGAAATCGTCTCAATGTGCTGAGTCGACAATCGAGAATTTCCCAAATCGTGCACTTAAGTCGACAATGTGAGATCGTGATGCGTGACACGAGTGACCTCAAAACTCGGAGGTCGACTTCATTATTGCAGCATTGATCTGGATTACGCTTGACATGTGTGCAGTGCGCACCCATTTCCGTATTGAAGTGAGCAAAGTAATGAGCGCTTAGGTATTGGCCAAGTCCCGACGCAGATTAGCAAAGAAACCGATACGTGAGGTGACGGATGAGCATACGGAACTCCATACCCGAGCCTCAATCCGCGTTCACAAAAGTAAGCAATCTGGGAAACGATCTACATCATAAATAACCAGGACCTAACACTTTCCAACGCCGCATTTCCGACGGTGTCCAATTATAGCGATGGCGTATGAGAACTATTAGCTTGCATTCTGACTTAGCAGCACGCCGATGCCTAAGTGTTTTGTTCAGCAACTTGAGTCGTTAACTTGTTTTCTTGTGCATGTAAGCTTAATGCAATATGCGTCGTCGGAATCCACTTTGTGTGTCTACGCTAGTGCAGAAGAATGAAATGCTGTGTCTGTCAGTACGAGATATAGGTTTCTAGAATTTCAGTATTTCTACCTATTCTATATTCTGGAAGGTAGCATCAACTACTTTCACGCTTTATGTGCGATAGTTGAGATTTATGAAAAACCAACCTTTCAAAAGATGAGCAATACTTCCTTTCAGTTTCGCATACTCACGCTTTTATCCAGACCACTGATCGCTTCCGAAAACAAAAGATACCAAGAACGGCAAACGTGGATTAATAATCCTCAATTTCTAGTTAGAATTCGAAACGATTTAGAGCTAACCCAGATTCTATTCTCGAACGAACGATCTCAAGTTTGTGGAGCTCTCATCAAACGCAAGGTCGAGAACAGTTTCTAGAAACGGTGGGTAGAATCAAATTTTGGTGGCTGTTAATGATTTTGTCTTCGTGTGTTGAAGAAGGCAAATTAATCCATTTTGGGAGTATCATATTTTTGGTAGATCTCGAATCTACTCAATCTGCCTGTACGATTTACAGTACTGAGATTGGAGAGTAACCGGCTGGTTGGATAGCTTGCAAAGCTTCGATTTCGGTGGTTTTGCACATAAGTTGCTTTGCACTTACGTCTATTCTTCGAAATATCGTGACCTGGCACTAAGTTGCACTGGATACAATCAAATATTTTCCGGATATCAGAATCTGTGAAAACCAATTTTTCTACGCCACATCCTGCCACATACATACAAGTTGATGAATATAGCAATAACATTTCGTGAGTCGGCATATTGAGTTCGGAGTTGTACAGTGCAATCTCTAAAACGAATTGAAAAGAAAAATGAAATATATTCTTTCGTGTGATTGATCGATTATTAAGCAGAAATCAAATGATGGCTCGTCCTAAATCTTTCTTTTTGCCAACTAGACGGAATAATAGGAGTCATCGATAAGGTTGTGAAAACGAGACTAAAAATACATGCAATTGCCTAAGGTTCATCACAATTCTCAGTAATATATTTTTATGTCTTGCAACATACAACGAATACTGGGTTTTCGATGCCACGAGTTATAGCTACTTAATCTTTCGTGTAGAAATCATGATACGCCGGAACTAGGTCTAGTAGTGCAAGACATGAAATTCTACGAACACTGCTCCTTTGGAGAAGATAGGTGTGAGTTCGTTTTTTCTTGCTCCGATCTATTTCTGCTGTAGCAGTTCTAAAGGAAAATGGAATCGAACAATTACCAGCAAATGGGTTTCGCAAGGCAAAAAAGGTCTATTAAAATAGGAGATCGAGTAATGTGTGAAACGTGAAGTCCCTTGTGTTTTATTGTGGCACTTTTCGATCCCATAGTGCTCGGAAAAAATCTTCAAACGCCATAACTCTCTCTATCATTGGCTTCACGAATAAGCCTTATGATGCTGCTCGGGAAGGTAGAATACTATGGTTTGTTTTGAAATCGCTTCATTCAATGGGCAAGTCGTTCTGTGTTCGGAGTCAGTAAATCTTGAGAAGTGATTATGAAAAAACAACGACAATACTGAATGAAAGATCTCAGCCTACGAGCACTGTACTGTACTGTACTGTACAATAATTGAACAGTTTGCCTGATGACGAGTAGGAATTACTCTGGGTTGATATAATAAGCCTTGCAGGACTCTGGGCTATGGACTGTCCCGTTCAATTTGTCCTGCGCATATATATATTGTACTGTAATTTAATTAATGAGATAAATGCTATTGTCCCAAACGTAGCGAATGCGAGTTGGAAGACATTGATTTCGGAGGCAAAATAGCTAATCAGATCACCACCATATCAAGAGTCGAGGAGCTCTGTGGCGCAAGTCGAGAGACCATGATGAATACAGGGATCGATCAGCTACAGTACTACGTGTTCGAGGCCAGTACAGTACGGTATTGGCACGCAGCAACATTCATGGTTAATGAGTGCCTGTGTGTTGCGAAGTTGCACCCATTAAGGCGAGGAGAAGGATATCATGCTTCACTACATTTAAGTATGATACAAGTTGGTGGGTGGGTGAGCTGCACTCGCTGAGTAACGGCTGCACATTTGCACTGTAGACGTGCTTCTGACACCGCGATCGACTACGTACTCGAACTGTTGCTAGTCTAAACTCGACGAAGGTAAAGTAGCTGCATCTTCTACTGCATTCGTGTCCATTTTTCCCACATATTCCAATCTTCCGCGCAACACGCTGTCCGAAGATGGACGAAACACGTTTTGCGCTGCGTTACACAAGAGAATTCAAAGCTTCGGTTTCACTGAGGGTTGAGGAGATTAGCGAGGGAGCAGCGACCACGCGAACGATTTCGGTTTTGTTGTGCATCCAACAAACTTGAAAACGGTGGAAGTGGCTGCACGTCCGAAACTCTCGTTGGCACCACGACTGGATCTGAGCGCGCATCGTTGACACGTACCGACGGTGTGGGAGAAGTTTGCGTAGGGGAATGGGATCTGCTGCCACCAACACGACCTCTCCCTGCCCTTCCAGCTGAACCACTCGAGGATAACGATTCAGGTTCCGATCCACCAGATGATGTCCTTCTTTGTGTTGCCTGCTGTACTTGACGTCGGGAAGTTCCTGCACTCGAATTAGGCGTAGTTACAGTTCGTAATCGTGTCGAACGTCTTCGAGTAGTCGGATGAGCCGAAGGGTGGTTCCCAGTAGAGGAACTTCCCGCAGATTCTTGAACAGAACTTGGCGGTAGTGTCCGTGGCCTTGTCGAAGATGAACTCCTTGTTGAATTTGTCGACGCAACACGTTGGGCCCTATCTGGGCTTGGATTTTCTCTTGCTCCGAAATTAGAAGGTCCCTCTTTCATTCGTTTGGCTTCTCTTGTGATTCTGATACCACAAGCATTGCACAGAGTTCGCTTGTCACTTCCCGTGCGCCATTGCGCAGAACTGGTTGCTCGACAATCAGCACAACGTCGTTTGCCGGACTTGCGAGAGGAACTGAACTGGCCGTTGCTTGCTCGAATTCTGGTTGTGGGCCTGTCCGCCATATCGGCCCACTCTCGGTTGTGTGGGTTGCTCGGCTATTGTAGCCCAACCTTTGAGAAGAGTCCCGACTCTTGTACCTGCCAAGGAACGTGAAACACTTATTCTTCTAAGCAGAAGTATGAGAAAGCTTTTCTGTGAAAACTTGACGAATAAATTCTCCTGAGATACGTCATCCCTCCCTTTCGAGATAGAGTAGGCGGAGAATCCAGTACCGTAATCCTTTAATCATGCAAACGCTATTGCATTCACGCGCTCAATATATATCGGAGGCACCACTTCCAATTAGTCACTCTGCATTCCAAGATCCTTTCTTCAGGATCTATTGAAAACCTAGAGTGCAGCATAGGACAACGCCTGCAGCGAAGAATTATTATTCTGCTCCGTGGTTCCGAGTGGGACAGAGCACACCTTTAGTCTGTACGCATAAACACTAGTGGCTATCGCCTACTTCATCTGACGTGTGGCAAGTTAGCGAAGAACGGGATTGCTGTGTTGCTCCTCCCCGGTGAGGCCAGGTTCTTGCCCACGTCAGGAGAAGAGCATATATAAAAGGTCGTTCATAGTCGTGACACCCTTTCTCGATTTTAGTGACTTACGAGCCGCGAGATCTATCACTGTCTGTCCTGCTTCAGCGATGCATTCAGGAAAGCTGCCTCCTTTCTGTTGGACTTCGCCACTTTTGGACCTCTCAGTGGGACAACACTTTCGCGAGACAAACTCACAGCAAGGAACGATTTTGTGGCCACCGTTGTTTCAGGCGGAAACGAGGTGCAGACCTCGAATGAAACAGGCAAAAATTCTGCCCTGTGGATAACGTAGTGAGCACATAGGAAGTGTACCTTCAGTTTCTGCGACGCGCTCGCACGTTTTACATTGCCTCGCTGTCCGAAAGGGATTAGCTGCACTGTCGGACAGAGCTCTCCTTCTCACTGATCAGTGTATGGAGTAGCCGAGGCAGGCAGTCAAAGTAGCAGTCCAACGAAATTGACACCGTTTTTCTGAAACTTCATTTGTTTATCAAATGCATGACAGTTTTCGAGGATCGATGCTTCAAATTCCTTGACTTCACCGCATCGTTTACATGCTTCGTGAAACAATGCGAGACGCGTCATCAGAAGTGTATCGGTCCTGAATTATATTCGTTTCGAGCGACTTCTCGATTCGAAGCATTTTGTAACAACCATTTCTCACTATCGATTAAAGTCCGTAGAAATTGCTTTAAAGAAGATTTAGATAATCAAAATGTCTCGCGCGAAAATTACGGCATCGAACAGATTAGCCGTTACATCGCTGCAGTTATCAAACTCGAAATCGCCTAGAGCGCGTAGAAACACTTTTTGCATCACGCATCCGTCTTTGTTGTAACCTCCTCATTAGTTTCTGCACTTCTTCACGTGGAAGAGATATAGATTATTTTAGTACCTTTGGGCTAGAACACGATGAAATAGATGATTTTGGATTGGACGTTCGCACTTCAAGTATACGAAGCACAAAGCAGGTCAGTGGTAACGTGTCCAATTGCAATATCGTTGGAACAAAGTGATAATCTAAACAGAAAAATGGTCGTCC
>JAAUYH010046514.1_pt1 | contig 23344 bp, 16 predicted proteins | sample 7278061 | NCBI WGS metagenome assembly JAAUYH01 (sample SAMN14350203, study PRJNA611818) | marine sediment metagenome | isolation source: surface marine sediment (0.6m) | place: French Polynesia: Moorea | collected 2018-08 | reverse complement strand
GTCCTGGAAATCCTTGGCCAGGTCTTTTGGACGATGCGCCGGTTGCATTCGCGGACTCTATGATGGAACCCGCATTTGATACCAAGAACCTCAGTTTCTGTATTTGGCTGATGGAAGGTTCTTCTGACTGGTGTATGGGGAATGTCGACTTTCCCACAGTATCGGATCCAGACGGATCCGGGATGCTCCTTGCCATTCTCGACGGACAGCCTGCTACGTATCAAGTGTGGGCTGCAGAGTATTACGAGTGTGCTGTTGGGTTGGAAGCTATCGAAGCGATCTATCATCAATCTCCGTTGACCGAAGAATTGGTGCAAACTTTCAATCCTGACCTCACGTTTTCAGATTTAGGCGAAGATCTTTTGGAAATCGGCTATCCATGATTTCTGATTATTGAGTCCTAGAGGCTGACAAAATCAACGTAAATCTTTCATCATTTGTTCTGCTCTGAACTTCAGTGCTGGAAAGGTTAAGCAAGGAACGATTTCATTCTCAACGCATTCAACTCGCTGATACTCGCCGTCTTGCAGGCTAAAAGCAATGACTTTAGGACCTTTCCCTCGCTGACAATACTTACCCGCAATATGCCTGAAATAGTCCACGATCCAGTATTCACGAATGCCGAGAGATTGATATTCTTCAATTTTTTCCAGGTCATTCACCCAGTTCCCTGAAGCGACCTCCACAATCATGTGAGGAACGGAACGGATTCCCGGTAAGTCAGCCCGGTAATCCCGGGGTTGGTCAATTACAGCCAAATCGGGACGGCGACCAAATCCTGGAGAGACTTCTAAAGGATTACGTCTGCGGGTTGTATAGGGCAGCTTTAGCCGTCTGATTTCCAAGGTAAATTCAAAATCCAGGAAAGCCACAATCGCTTCATGCCAAGCGCCAGGTTGAGGCATTAGGACCAGTTTTCCTGCAATCAGTTCATATTCGTTTAGTTCGTTCCCGTCGTCGAAATCGAGGAACGCTTCAAAAGTAAGGGGTCTAGCGATGGACTGAACCATAGCGTTGCTGTTCTTTCAGGTATGTGCTCTCAATTTTAATGGATCAGCCACAACGACTGCTGGAATGGAGTTTAGTAGAGAGTAGTGCGTCTAGCCTAATTGTCTGAAGGCAGGATCTCTAATAGCTGGTCTACAGGCAGAGTTTATGAACCAGTTGGAAAAATTACCTCAGGTCTTGTTAAAAAAAAACGGACAATTTACCAGGATTTAAGCTGTAATAGAAGAAAATTTCTTAGCTGCATGTATTTAAAACTTCTATTTAGTTGAAACATAATTGCCGCTCGTCATGCTTTCGCCCATTAAGGTTTTTGTCTCTTATTCTCATAAGGATGAGTCGCTTCGAGATGAACTGGGAATTCATCTCAGTAGCCTGGTGAATCGGAAAGTGATTGAAATCTGGCATGACCGTCAGATTATGGCAGGACAAGAATGGGCGACGGTGATTGATGAAAATTTGGATGAGGCGCATATCATTCTGCTATTGGTTAGTTCGGATTTTCTGGCCTCTAAATACTGCGCTGGTATTGAAATGAAACGGGCTTTGGAGCGCCATGAGGCAGGCGATGCTTGCGTTATTCCGATCATTCTTAGACCTGTTTATTGGCAAGGAGAAGCATTTGGCAAATTGCAAGCCTTTCCTAAGGACGCCAAACCTGTAACTAAATGGGCAGATGCCGACGAAGCGTTTGTGGATGTGGTTGAGGGCATTGCGGTAGCAGCTAAGCGAATCACTGCCGAGTTGAATGCCAAAGCCACGGAGTTAGAACGAGTGAATGCAAGGCGGAGTTATCGCGCTAAAGTAGAGCAGTTCTACTCAGATGGCAGGATTTCTTCTGCCGAACGCACAATTCTGGAAATAGAAAGTCAGCAACTGAACCTGTCTAGTGATGAGGTATTTGCAATTGAGCAGGCTGTTCGTGAGACTTATCGCCAGCATGAAGAAAATCTGAAAAAATACAAGCAAGCCTTAGTTGAGGAATTTCATCATCAGGCTGAACTCAGTTCTGCAACTCGCCAGGAATTCAAGCAACTTCAACAAGTCCTGAGTCTTAGTGATGTTGAGGTGGAAAAGGCTGAGCAAGCAGTGATTTTTGAAAGGGTGGCAGAAGCGCAGAGACAACAGGAAGAGGCTCAGAGACAGGCGGAAGCTGAGAGAGTCAGACAGCAACTAGCAGAAGAAAATCGAAAACGATTAGAGGAAGAGAAACTACAACGGCAAGCGGTTGAATATCAAGAAAAGTTGCAGCGATATTCTCAGGAGTTTTCTAGATCGGTTGAGGCTAACTATCCCCTTGATGAGTTTGAAGGCAAAAAGTTGCAAGATTTTCAGCAATCCTTAGGACTCAGTGATACAGATATAGCGCACATTGAACAGCCTATCCTGGCTCCGCTAGAAGCTGAGTATCAGCAGCATCTGAAGACGGAGGAATTGCGAAAACATCGAGAAGCGGAAGAACTCCGAAAGCATCGAGAAGCAAAGAATCAGCTTTCAGGTGAAGAACTCTGGCAGCAACTCCAGCGGTTTGAATTTGAGTTTGCGACGGTCACTCATGTGAAGCGCACAGGTTTGTTGGGTGATGAGGTTGCCTGGGATGTTAGCCGAAGTCATTGCAGTGCAGAGTTCTTTATCGAAGATCTGGGTAATCGCGTCATACTAGAGATGGTCTCGATTCCTAAGGGGGATTTTTTGATGGGTTCCCCTGGTAGTGAACATGGACATGAGGATCATGAAAGTCCACAACACTTAGTTAAACTTGCCCCTTTCTTCATAGGCAAGTTTCCCATTACCCAAACCCAGTGGCAAGCAGTGGCGGCGCTTCCGAAAGTCAAACTAAACCTCAATCCTGCTCCTACTCGTTTCAAGGGGAGAAATCGTCCGGTAGAGCGGGTTTCCTGGTTCGAGGCTGAGGAGTTCTGTCATCGGCTATCTCAGAAAACCGGGCGTTCCTATCGCTTGCCTAGCGAAGCACAGTGGGAATATGCTTGTCGGGCTGGTACAACAACTTCCTTTCACTTTGGTGAGGCGCTTCTTCCGAAGCTAGCAAACTATTATGGGAGCCAGCACAATTCTCAAACGACTAACGTTGGTCGATTCAAGGTGGCAAATCTGTTTGGGTTATATGATACGCACGGAAACATTGGCGAGTGGTGTGCTGATCACTGGCATGGAAGTTATAAAGGCGCACCTGTCGATGGAGGGACTTGGTTATCGGATAATGAAAGTGCCCGTCGCCTCGTACGCGGCGGTTCCTGGCTCGACGCTTCGTGGCATTGCCGTTCTGCCTCTCGTCTCGGCGATGAGCCTGCTAACCACGGCATTAATATCGGATTCCGTGTTGTTTGTTGAGTCATGATTAAGGTTAGAGCGATCGCAATCCTAAACCAATAGTGCGACAGCTAGTCCCCAATACCCCCCTAAAATATCCCGACAGTGATGGCCATCCCATTGCAGATACTACAAAACAATTCCGCTGGATTATAAGATCAAAGAAAACCTGGAGCGGTTATTTGCGTCAGATCCAGAGATATTTATTGCCGGAGATTTGCTGTGGTATCCCGTTGAAGGCGATCCGAAACAACGTCAGGTCCAGATGTCTTAGTGGTTTTCGGCAGACCTAAAGGAGACCGAGGGTCTTACAAACAGTGGGAAGAAGCGGAGATTGCGCCTCAAGTGGTGTTTGAAATTTTATTCCCTGGTAAGCGGTTTGAGGAAATGTTGCGTAAACTCAACTTCTATCAGCGCCATGGTGTAGAAGAATATTACATCTACGACCCTGACGGTAACGAATTAACCGGGTTGCAACGCTCAGCTAAATCACTTCAGCTGATTAGCGAAATGCAGAATTGGGTCAGTCCGCGTTTAGGCTATTTGCTTTCAGTTAACGGCGGACGCGCTAGAAAATTATTGACCTGACGGTGAGCCCTTTTTGACCTATGTAGAACTGGGAGCAACTTGCTGCCGAACGGGCGCAACGGGCGCAATTTCAACAGCGTATTGAGACCCTGGAAACCAAGCTGCGAGAATTGGGGATTAATCCAGAATCTTTGTAAGTGGTTTGGGGTCGGGCGGGTACAATTGTCGGCACTTATGGTGCGATCGCGTATCCTAATTGATAGAGCGTTAGCTCCGGAGAAAACGCAATGACCGTCACCCTTGCAAAATGGTCCCTAGATGACTACCACCAGATGATTGACGCTGGAATTTTGCGCGATCGTCAAGTTGAGTTATTGAACGGAGAAATTATCAAGAGGGCTCCTGAAGGGCCAGAACACGCCCAACTGAGTACCGACGCCGCAGATTATTTACGTACAATATTGGGCTCGCAGGTACTCATTCGAGATGCGAAACCTATTACTCTCCCCGATAGTAATTCCGAGCCAGAACCAGACGTCGCTGTCGTTCAACCGCTTCGACAGCTTTATCGAACACGGCATCCCTATCCAGAAAACATTTTTTGGCTGATTGAATATGCCAGCAGCAGCTTAGCCAAGGATTTGGACGCGAAACGATCCGCCTATGCCCGGGCTGGAATTCTAGAGTATTGGGTGGTGAACCTCAAGAAACGATGCCTGATTGTGTTGAAGACGCCTGAAGCAGGCGACTATCAACAAGAAAGTGTGGTTTCGGATGGAGTCCTTTCGCCTCTTGCATTTCCTGAGGCGCAGATTTCTGTTCATAGATTGTTGGAGGGATAGTCCGCCTCCTCCCCTCTTCCAAACTTGGGAGAGGGGTCGGGGGTGAGGGCAAAGTATGGCGGAAAGGACCATAGCCAGTAGCCCTGGTAGCCCGAGAACATGAAAAAGAGGGACGCCCTCAGGACGTCCCTCTTTTCATATCACTCTATCAGTTTGACAAACCTCTTAGCCCAAAAGCGCCTTCGCTTTGGTCAAGACATTCTCAACGGTGAACCCGTACTTCTCCATCACCAGGCCGCCAGGAGCGGACGCGCCAAAGCGATCGACGCCGATCGAGTCGCCTGCAGAACCCACATACCGGCACCAACCAAAGGTGGCCGCCGCTTCTACCGACAACCGCTTGGTCACCGCCTTGGGTAGGACGGATTCCTTATAGGCGGCGTCCTGGGCTTCAAACAATTCCCAGCAGGGCATGGAGACTACTCTCACCTTCGCGCCGTCAGCTCGCAGTTGCTTCGCCGCGTCCACACAGAGCTTCAGTTCGCTGCCGGTGCCGATCAAGATCAGGTCAGGGGTTCCTTCACTATCCGAGATAATGTAAGCGCCCTTTTCCACGCCCGCTATCGAGGTTTCGTCATAGTTCGGCAATCCTTGGCGAGTGAACGCGATCAGGGTGGGGGTCTTACGGCTAGCGACAGCCACTTTGTACGCGCCTGCGACTTCGTTGCCGTCCGCTGGACGCATCACGTTCAGGTTAGGAATGACTCGCAGAGAGGCGATGGTTTCCACCGGCTGGTGGGTGGGGCCGTCTTCCCCTAAGCCCACGGAGTCATGGGTCATAACATAGATGACGCCTGCCTCAGAGAGAGCAGAAAGGCGAATCGCCGCCCGCATGTAGTCGGCAAACACCAGGAAGGTGGCGCAGTAAGGAATCAAGCCGGAGTTATGCAGGGCGATGCCATTGCAAATGGCGCCCATGCCGTGCTCTCGCACGCCGAAGCGCAGGTTACGATTCTCGTACTGGCCTTTTTGGAAATTACCGGAGATTTTGAGTTCGGTGAGGTTGGAGTGAGTCAGGTCAGCGGACCCGCCAATCAGTTCAGGCACCGCAGGGGCCAAGGCGTTCAGGGTGATCTCTGAATGCTTCCGGGTGGCCAGACCCTTATCCGCGCTGGTGTAAGCGGGCAGTGACTTCTCCCAACCCTCGGGCAAGTGACCCGACAGCATCCGCTCAAATTCAGCCGCTTCTGCGGGATACTTGGTGCGATAGGTCGCTAAAGTCTCTTCCCATTCCGCTTGGCTGCTAGCGCCGCGCTCAATGGCTTTACGCATATGGTTGAGGGCGTCTGTAGGCACCTCAAACTCACCGTAGGTCCACTCTAGATTTTCACGGGTCGCTTTAATTTCATCCGTGCCCAATGCCGCGCCGTGGACGCCTGCGGTGTCCGCTTTATTGGGGGAGCCGTACCCAATGGTGGTGGTGACCTTGATCAGAGAAGGCTTGTCGGTCACTGCCTTGGCGGCTTCAATCGCTTTGGCGATGCTGTCGAGGTCGGTGTTGCCGTTCTCCACGTGCTGAACGTGCCAACCGTAGGCTTCAAACCGCTTGCTGACGTCTTCGGTAAAGGCAATGTCGGTGGAGCCGTCGATGGAAATATGATTGTCATCATACAGTGCAATCAGCTTGCCCAAACCTAAGTGGCCGCCCAAAGAGCACGCTTCGCCGGAAACCCCTTCCATATTGCAGCCGTCGCCGAGGATGACATAGGTGTAGTGGTCGACGACTGTGCAATCCGGCTTGTTAAACTTAGCCGCCAAATGCGCTTCCGCCATCGCTAAGCCAACGCCGTTACAGATGCCCTGACCCAAAGGTCCTGTGGTGACTTCTACCCCAGGAGTCTCAAAGTTCTCGGGGTGGCCGGGGGTTCTGGAGCCCCATTGCCGAAATTGTTTGATGTCGTCCAGGGTGACGCTGTCGTAGCCCGTTAAGTGCAGTAGGGCGTACTGCAGCATGCAACCGTGTCCAGCGGACAATACAAAGCGATCGCGGTTAAACCAGCTTGGGTTCTTGGGATTAAACCGCATGAACTGGTCCCAAAGGACAAAAGCCATCGGCGCAGCCCCCATCGGCAGTCCTGGGTGGCCAGATTTAGCCTTTTCTACGGCGTCAATGGCCAAGAAACGGATTGAATTAATACAGAGTTCTTCGAGTGTTTGGGTTGCGACAGCCATAGTCCTAACTCGTTAACGATGGTACAACAGGGGCGTAAGTGCATTGGAGCTAAATTCGAGCCAGCTTGCAAGGCCTGGCCCCCATCATCCCATTCATCAGGATTCAGGGGCAAGCACTATTAGCAAGTCAATTTAAACAGGCGGAGCGCCTACCATGAAAAAACAGGCGAAGCGCCTGCTATGAAAATCTTGACACGGAAACGCAAGCGTTTGTTTAACCGGTGATTAAAGGGATCACTAGGTTATTATACCTATCAACTTGTGGCCCTAGCTACTGAAATTTCCGAAAAGCTAGGGTAACGTTATGCCCGCCAAATCCGAAGGAATTGGATAGAGCAACCTCTATCCGATGGGGGCGGCTTTGATTCGGAACATAATCCAAATCGCAATCAGGGTCAGGATTTTCCAGATTTATAGTGGGGGGCGCTTGGTCATGGGCGATCGCCATTGCCGTTGCGACCCCTTCAATTCCTCCCGATCCGCCGAGCAAATGCCCAGTCATGGATTTGGTGGAACTGACGGGAATGTTGTAGATGCACTGCCCCATGGCTGTTTTGATTGCCTGCGTTTCAGTGGGGTCGTTGGCCGGGGTGCTGGTGCCGTGAGCATTGATGTAGCTCACTTGTTCGGGGGTTATGCCAGCATCCTTCAGCGCTAATTGAATGCAGCGGGCAGCCCCTTCTCCTCCCGGCACCGGGGCTGTCATATGGTACGCGTCGCAGGTCATGCCATAACCAATCATTTCTGCATAGATTTTGGCTCCCCGACTGCGGGCGTGTTCTAATTCTTCTAGCAAAAGAACGCCGCATCCTTCGCCAATGACGAATCCGTCGCGATCTTTATCAAAGGGGCGACTGGCGTGAGCTGGGTCATCATTATGGCTAAGCGTCAGGGCCCTAGCGGAGGCGAATCCAGCCACCCCTAGGGGAGTGACCGCTGACTCAGTGCCGCCGCAGATCATGGCTTGGGCGTAGCCTGATTGAACCAACCGAAAGGCGTCTCCAATCGCATTGGAGCCAGCGGCGCAGGCGGTAACCGGGCAAGAATTCGGGCCTTTAGCGCCAACCTGGATGGCCGTGAGTCCAGCCGCCATATTGGCGATCATCATGGGCACCATGAATGGACTACATCGACTGGGCCCTCGGTTTAGGAAGACCTCTTGCTGCTCCTCCATCACCTTAAGGCCGCCAACCCCGGTGCCAATCATGACTCCAACCTGTTCAGCATTGAGATCGGTGATCTCGAAGCGGGCGTCTTCAAGGGCTTGCTTGGTCGCCGCTACGGCAAATTGGGCAAAGCGATCCATTCGCTTTGCATCCTTTCGATCCATATAAGCGTGCGGATCAAACCCTTTGACTTCGGCGGCAATCCGACACGTATGTCGGGAAGCGTCAAAGTGGGTGATGAGGCCTACCCCATTGCGCCCGCTTTGCAACCCTTCCCAATATTCAGTCAATGTATTGCCGATAGGGGTAATGGCCCCCATACCCGTGATAACAACGCGTTTCTTTTCCAAATGTGTCATGATTTAATCGGTTCAATAGGCATTGGCGCCCAAGTTTTAACCCAGCCCCAAACTTTTCAATAGAGATAGAAAAGAGAGACTTGCTATCAGTAGACCCGCTGCCTTAAGCAGCTGATTTCTCCTTAATAAAATCCACTGCCGCTTGGACAGTCCCAATTCCTTCAGCCGCCTCGTCGGGGATCTCAATTTCAAATTCTTCCTCCAGGGCCATGACCAACTCCACTGTATCTAGAGAGTCGGCCCCCAAATCGTTGGCAAAGCTAGCCTCAGGCTTCACTTGATCCTCTTCAACACCTAGTTGCTCGGCCACGATCTTTTTGACCTTTCCAAAGATTTCTTCGCTCATATTCACTCGTTTCCCTTGTTTTGCAAGCTGCATTATCTCTGCGCCATTGGGCGCAGTCAAAAAATTTAACCTGAACTATGAGACCTTAGCAAGAATCAAGGCTTAAATCATTCTCTGAACTGGCCCTGAACTGGATCAGACTGAATTCTAGGTATTTTTTCATCTTATCTGAAAAGGGGGATCCCAGATTGCGCTCAAAGTTCTCCCTAATTTTGGATTACCCAATCCCACGGGTTCTTCTATCACACCCCAGCAATATTACGTTCCATAAAGTTTTGAGTCGCCTTTTACATTCGTGAAAACCCATGGCTATAGACTAAGGTTTGATTGGAGAACTCTATTAGCGGCCAGTGGTGGGAATCCATTATGGGTCTCTCTGGCGCTGGACTGTTGCAATGATTTAATATTGGAGCCTTCATCTCGATGTCCCATTCAGTCAAAATCTACGATACTTGCATCGGCTGTACCCAGTGCGTCCGGGCTTGTCCCCTAGACGTTCTAGAGATGGTGCCCTGGGATGGCTGTAAAGCCCAGCAGATTGCTTCTTCCCCCCGTACGGAAGATTGTGTCGGTTGCAAACGGTGTGAAACTGCTTGCCCAACTGACTTCCTTAGCATCCGGGTTTACCTGGGCGCTGAGACGACCCGGAGTATGGGTCTGGCTTACTAAAGCTCCGAAAACGAAGGGATATGCTCACCTTGGTTGTCTAAAATTTATAAATTATTTTTTTAGATCATCAGGGTACTTACGGGGGGAAACCCCCTTTTTTTATTTCGCTATTGATTTTATTCCGCGATTCATAAGGCCCCTTTACTGTTTATGGTCCAGGTGAATGGCGGACTCAAGGGCTAACCTTTCTTTGGCGCGATGGGCATAGGGTTGGAGTTCCGCCAGAGGTAACCCGGTCAGTAAACTCAAATCTTCTAATCTCACTCCCCGAATTAACATGTCTACGCGCCAGGTATGTTGAGTTTGCTCAATTCTCAGGGGGGAGGCGTCGGGATTGAGGAGCCCCTCGGTGCATTCTCGCCAGCATAGACAAATATCCTCTTCTGTTACGGGTTGTTCCGCCTCATTTATAAATAAGGCCGATTGGTCGTCTTGACGGCTTTTAAGCCATTGCTTCAGGGGATTGTTTGTGTAAGAGCCATAGCGTTTATTGGCGATCCATTGGTTGATGGGGGCGGGTCGTATGACGCCTTGGGTAATTTGCAGCAGATGTTGATGGCGATTGCTGACGTGGTGCGATCGCTGCAGATTTATAATTTCCTGGATGGATAGACCCGCCCCAAATAGAACATAGATCAAGGCGTAGATCTGCACATCCAACTTCTTAGCGGTTTGCAGGATGGTGTGGACCATATAGGGCGGGATGTCCGCTACTCTCGTGGAGTGAGAGTTAGGGGTTAGCAGCGGCATTGAATTGGTTTCTGAGTCTGGTAAATGGGCGACGGCCCCGTGGAGAAAGAGTTTTACCAGATTCTCTAAAAAATCTTGACGGTCTTCCCACAATTGGTGAAATTCGCTGGTGAATTCCAGAACCGCGTATCCCAGCAGCAAGCTGTTGAGCAGACTAGAAATTTTTTCTGCGGGCAGTAGGGTATTTAATTGCCCCTGATTAATCGCCGATTCTAAGTATTGCGCGACAAACCGATTCGCCTGCGTAAACTCACGTCCGATCGCCTGACGGTTTTCAGCCGGATATTGGCCCGCCTCGCCGACAAAGGATCGGACAAATTCCGGAATGGCTTCTAATGCTTCCAGCCGACTATCCGCATAGTCCCGCAATGCCTGCTCCAGGCTGCCGGTTTGGAAAGATTGCTGGGCCAGAGATTTCTCCAAGCTGGAAAAGACCGCTGACTCTTTAATGACCGCTAACACCAGACCTTGCTTATTGCCAAATTGACGAAATAATGTCACTTCATTGACATTGGCCAACTCAGCGATTTGACGCGTAGTGGTCTCCGTCACCCCCTGGGAAGCAAAGAGTTCCAGGGCAGCATTGATTAATCGCTGTCGAGTGGGGAGTCGTTTAGCTGTCATGGAACTGTCAAGGGATAAAAATATGCAAGTAACACTTGCAAATGTGAACTAATCACTGTTAGGCTAACAGAATGAAAGTGGCACTTGCATTTTACGGTGCTCTAGTGGTTTGCCAGAGACAGATCGAGACTTCTCTTGTTCGCTGGAGACTGCTGATCCATCGGGGCTGGAATGATTGCTGGCCAATTTACAATCTTAGGGAAATTTTATGACCTCTAACACCCTCACCCCTGTCCGAAAGGGCAGACAGTCTCTAACGCTCAATTGGGTTAATGTTGCTTTTTTTGGTGCCTTTCACGCGATCGCGCTGCTAGCCCCCTGGTTCTTTTCTTGGTCTGGGCTCGGCATTGTGATCTTTTTGCACTGGCTGTTCGGCAGCATTGGCATTTGCATGGGGTATCATCGCCTTTTGACTCATCGGAGTTTTCAGACGCCCAAGTGGTTAGAGTATGTAATCGCCACAATAGGGTCGCTGGCCATCCAGGGCGGTCCTATTTTTTGGGTGAGCGGGCATCGTCAACACCATGTCTACACTGAGGATAACGAGAAAGATCCTTACTCTGCTCGTCGTGGGTTCTGGTGGAGCCACATGCTCTGGATTCTTTACACCCGTCAAGAATTTTTCGACCGTAAGCGCTATCAAAAATACGCCCCTGATTTAGCGCGTGATCCTTATTATCAGTGGTTGGATCGCTACTTTCTATTTTTGCAGATTCCGGTGGCTCTGTTGCTCTACGCCCTTGGCGGCTGGTCATTTGTGATTTACGGTGTCTTTGTTAGAGCGGTTGTGCTTTGGCATTCCACCTGGTTGATTAACTCCGCCTCCCATATGACTGGATATCGTACATTCAATGTGGAAGACCATTCGCGTAATCTTTGGTGGGCTGCCCTTTTGACCTATGGCGAAGGCTGGCATAATAACCATCACGCCTATCCGAATGTGGCTAAGGCGGGTTGGAAATGGTGGGAGATTGATATGACTTGGTGGTCAATTAGCGCCCTCAAGTCGATGGGCTTAGCGAAGCGAATCGTTATGCCGCCGAAAGATGTGTCAATGTCTTAGTTCTCCAGCCGCTCATTGATTTTGGGTTTACGGAGCTAGGAGTGAAGAGCTAAAAGTTGTTCCCACTCCTAGTTTCTATTTTATGTGTTCTGAGTTGAAGTGAAGTTTAGAAAGTTGATAGGAAAAAAATGCCTGCTTGAATTCAGAGCGCAGAATGAAGAATTTTCTCATCCACCCCTCCACTTCTTTGATTGGGACTTTACTTTGACGCTTATTTATTGAGCGAAACTTTATTGGGCCAAAATCCCGCCGTCAATCGTTAGGGTATGTCCAGTTACAAAAGAGGATTGGGATGAGCATAACCAGGCGATCGCGTCCGCGACTTCTTCAGATTTTCCTAACCGTTTCATCGGGTGTAGCGCTTCTAATTGTGCGATCGCCTCGGCGTCTCCCCTCGTTGCTTCCTCAACCAGAGGCGTGGCGATCACCCCAGGGCACACCGCATTGATGCGGATTCCTTGCTGGGCGTATTCTAATGCGGCTGATTTGGTTAATCCAATTACGCCGCTCTTGCTGGCGATATAAATGGACGCCGTTGGGAAGCCGACCTGCCCGAAGACAGAGGCGGTATTTACGATGGCTCCGCCGCCTTGTTTAAGAATTTGCGGGATCTCATATTTCATACATAGCCAGACCCCCTTGAGGTTTGTGTCGATCACCTCATCCCAACCCGCTTCATCCCACTCAGTAATGGGCGCGAACCGGGGGTTAACGCCGGCGTTATTCACCGCATAGTCAAGCTGACCAAAAGTTTCCAGGGTTTTTTGGACAAGGGCCTTCACACTCTCTGCCTGGGTAACATCCGCTAGAATAAACGCGGCGTCTCCACCATTTGCTTTCACCTGGGCGACGGTCTCCCCGCCACGTTCTGGGGACCGACCAGAGACAACGACTTTTGCGCCCGCTGCAGCAAATCGAAAGGCGGTCGCTTTCCCAATGCCGGAGGTTCCGCCGGTTATCAGCGCTACTTTAGCGTCAAATTGTCTCGTCATTTGACTCCTGACTCCTAATATTAGAGGGAACCTCTCACCTGAATTGATAGCCTCAGGCAATGGATAATATATATCCAATTTGTCGTTTCACAGGGTAGGCGTTAGGCAATAGACGGAGGAATCCCCCCTACCTACTGTCTACTGCCTACCGCCTACCTAGTCGTGACGACTTAGCGCCCAACTTAAATGCCTATCAGCTTAGCCTCAGAATAAAGGCAAATCAAAGTTTAAGCTTAATCCTAAAATAGTGTCGTCAAAGCCCACATCATCCCCGGACGATGAGCCAAAACTAAAGCCGCCAAATAGATTGAACCGAGTATGAGGGGCGAGATTAAACGTCACCTGGCCAAAGATCTGGTTAAAGACGTCATAGCGGGCTTGCTGGGTGAAGTCCGCTAAGGTCAGTTGGTAGCTTAATGACACCTGAAGTTCAGGGGCGATATCGTAACTCAACGAGGTTCCTAACGTTTGGATAAATCGGTTGAACTCATTCGGGTCGCTGAAACTGAAGCGCATTTGGTAATAACTGTCCAGGTTCAGTTGGGACGACAAGGGATCGCGGCGGCCCAGCGCCAGTTGTACAGAGTGATCATTAAAGAAGCGATCGCCGCTATCGGCCTCAAATAGTTGCTGATTGCTCCAGCTTAACTGGCCATAGGTTCGAGGAAATAACGCTTGCCTAACACCGACCTCAACTTTCAGATCGTTATAGTTTGCATCGGTAAAGTCGCTGTACCTTAACAGACTTCCTCCGACTGAAGCAAATGCAGAGGTCTGCGGACCTAGGGAGGGAACCGCCACTAATGCCAACCGGGTTCGCAAAAAGCGATCGTTGACCGGATCTGTTTCCAGAAATACATTGTCGCTAGTGAGATAGTCCACGCCGCCCGATAGATAGACGGCTGGCGGTGGTTTTGGCGCGGGTAACGGTTGCTCTTGAAGCCGAAGAATCCCTAATTCTGGATCGCCTATTACGGCGGCTTCGTTAGGAAGTTTATCTGGCTCGACTTCGCTGGCGTCGGCTCTAAACTCCTGTCGCCAAGGCGGTAATGACTGCTTAGGCGGCAATTTTTTTCTGCCGAATACAGTGGGTTTTGGGGTTTGGTTAATCGTCGAGCGGTTAAGGGCTAAAGCATCGGATGGATTCTGGGTGTCTTCTGACCAGGCAAAGGTCCTGCGCGCAGAGAATTGGGGGGCAATGGCGGCGGGAAATGAGGGCGATCCATCGACTAGCAGAGCATGACTCCTCTCAGACCCTGTCGTAGAGTTGCGCTGTCGGAATTGAGAATTGGCGTCGCCAATTGGCGGCAATGCATCCACAGGCACATCCTCATCCCTTTCAGGCGAGTTAAATGCTTGTCTGTTAGAAAAGAGGGCGAAGGGGGCGAAGGGGTCTGGAGTCGGCGATGTTTCTGCAGTCAGTTCAGATGTATCTTTTGTATCTTTTGTATCTTTTGTCCAGTTAAAAGGGGTTTCTTTAGAGACCTGTGGGTTGACGGCGCGCATCAACGGCGATGCCGCCGCCTCATTCGTAGTCTCTGACTGTGCAAAAAACGCCAGTTTCGAAACCTGTGGCTCGATGGCTCCAACCGCCAACTCAGGACCCCCTAGAGTTTCCGTCGGCTCAGAAGAAACTTGAGTTTGACTAAAGCTAGGCGAAGCGTGTTGAAGTGCTTGCGGAGATATTGAATCAGTCGCCTGTTGTATTTCACTGGAGCCATTCTTTAAGGGGGGTTTCGCCAGAGGGACGATTGATGGCTTGAAAGAGTTTTCAGGAGATGGATTAGTCGGAAAAGCCCAAGCCGGTTCATGGCTCAAGCGACCTAATCCTAAGACAGCCAACCCTACACTCAGTCCTAATCGAGGCCAGTCCTTATAAACAGTTAAGGATTGGCTATTTATCGGTTGGTCAGTGGGATGGGGCTTGGGACGCTGATCAGACACGAGAAATTCCTACTTAACAAGCTGCGATAGTCAGCAAGACCCTGAGATAAGGTAAGGGGTTTCGGCTGACGGGGTTTATCATCCTCTTCTGTTGTAATAGTTCTTTTAACTATAAAGAATCCTAAGCGGTCATCTCTGTTCTATGGTTATCCTAAGAATATCTACCTAGATAGTATTGATTAGGAACAGCTTCCCAAAAGATGTTTGACCTGGTGTATCTATATATACAAGGCGATCGGGGCTTATCCAGAAATCTGCCGATGGCAATTGTTTGAATAAAGCTTTTTACCTGGGAGCTATGACCTATGAAGTGCAGTGTAATTATGCGCTTGGGCGGTCTATTGTGGGTGCTCGGTCTGTTTATCTCACCCCATCAGGCAAATGCGCAAGCGTCATTGCAGTGGGCTCAAGTTGAATCGCTGCGAAATCGAGTGGACCTGATTCCTCAGGGCCGCTCGGCGCGTCCAGCTCAAATTTCAGATGTCATGGGGGTTGGAGACGCCCTCAGAACTGCTCAGGCGGCCCGAGCAGAACTTCGTTTTAATGAAGGATCTTTAGCCAGAATTGGGGAAAGGGCTGTCTTTCGGTTCAGTCCCAATACGCGCAATTTCCGCTTGTCAAATGGAACTGTGTTGCTGCTCATCCCGGCGGGACGGGGGCGAAGTACGATTCAAACACCGAATACAGTAACGGGGATTCAAGGGTCTGCTTTATTTGTTCGGGTGGATTTAGAAACTAACAGCACCCTGATTGGCGCACTAACGGATAATCCGGCGGGTCCGATGATGGTTTACAACCAAGATGGTTCTCAACAGCACCCTCTGAACGCAGGGGAGATGGTGCGGGTTGAGGGCAATCAGATTACCCATTTCTATCGGTTTGATCTACAAAGATTCTATGACACCAGCAGCCTGGTAAAAGGGTTGAACTTGACCGACCCGAATATTGACCCGAATTCGTCTGATCCAACGGCAGTGGTTCAAGCTGAGACATCAGAGGCGTTGGCCGAACAGGAACCCGTCACTGGGGAGGATGTGATAGAGAATCCTGACTTCATAGGCTTAACGGATGTTGAGGGGGGAGCTGCGACTCTGGCTGAAACGGTTCCGTTTCCTAATTTGCCGCCGATGCTGTGGGAGAGTCCAACGGGAGTAGAGCCTGGATTCACGCTGGGGCAGCCAAACAATCCCAGTTATCGACCTGACGTTCCATCGGGACTGCCTTCCCAAACGGGCCATCCAAGTCCTCCCTCTTCTGGGAACGGGAGCGGCGGATCCGTACCGCCTACATCTACGGGCGGCGGACCAGATGATCAACCCGTGATTGTGGATACCCCAACCCTGCTTCCTCCCCCTACAACTGATGACTAAGGGGGAGGGATGTCCGCTCAGTTAATTTTTTAGGTCCTTAATCATCAGTCCACTGTCAGAGGTATCAACTTAAGCTGGGACGTTCTGACGGGACAAGAATACAGGAGACAGGAGACAGAATCCAGTTCCTGAATGACTTATGACTTCTGCCTCCTCCTAAGAAATAAAATCTAATCCAGTTGAAAATGAGCTGATTGTCGCCAAAAAGTCGACGATTTTGTTTTTTTCATTTCTAACGGGCATTCCCGATGTCCGTAGGGAGCTGTATTCAGCCCTAAGGAAAATTTCCCGCTTTAAGTTATAAGCTCCTGTCAGATGTCAGAATCCTTTTCCTTAGCACTTTCTGGCTCCTGACCGCCATCTCCCTGTCCCGACAAACTGGCTTGGCTGAAATGAGACTCTGTCCGTTGACTGTCATCATTAGGGCTATCTTGCGGTTGGTCAGGAGATGGGGTGTCGTCATCAATCCAACCCTCTGGCCAATTCTCAGGCAGAATTTGGGTGGTGATTTCCGCCTGTGCGTCTGAGTCATCTGGGTCAATTTTTGGGTTGGATTGGTCGAGGCAGAGATTTTGGATGGGGACGTCAGGCTTAGTGTGCGCGGCGGCGGCGCCGGGTAAAGTATTGAAATCAAGTTTTTCTAGGGTGTCGATGGCTTCTTGGGCGGATCGATACCGTTTGCTGAAGTCATAGCGAACCATTTTCCGCAGAATTGCGCCTAACTCAGGATTAAGGTTGGGAACATTGTGTTTCCAGATCAATTCTCCATTTGGGCTGCGTTTTATTGATTGGGGGGGGACGCCGGTCATGCCTTCGATGGTCATGACGCCTAAGGCGTAAAGATCGCTGCTAAAGTTTGGAATTCCAGCTGATTGCTCACTTGGCATATAGCCATGGGTGCCGATGCCGATGGTGGAGGTAATTCGGGCGTCGGTGTCGGTGAGGCGATTAGAGATCTGTTTGACTGCGCCAAAGTCGATCAGGACGAGGCGATGATCGGCTTGTCGTCGAATAACGTTGGAGGGTTTGATGTCTCGATGAATGACGCCTTGACTATGGACGAATTGGATCACGGGTAATAAGTCTTTGAGAATGGCGGCCGCTTCGTACTGGGAAAGTTTTTTGGTCGCCAGCTCATTCCGAAAAAGCTGGCCTTCGATCATTTCCTGCACAAGATAGAAGGATTGATTGGCTTCAAAGTAGGCCAGGAGTCGGGGAATTTGATCGTGGCGTCCTAGTCTTTCGAGTGTTTCAGCCTCTCCGGCGAAGAGTCGCTGGGCTAGGCGATGAGCTTTTGGATCATTGCTTACGATCTTGAGTTCCTTAACCACACAAATAGGGTGTCCTGGCCTTTGGTTATCTCTAGCTAGGTAGGTTTCGCTAAATCCTCCGGATCCTAATAGTTTGAGGATACGGTAGCGATCGCTCAGCACCTTTCCTTCCGCCTTCGATGCGCGATCCTCCAGTAAATCTTGCAGATCGTCTTGCTGGCTAATGATTTCTTGCACAATGGGCGAAGTGACATACCTGGCCAGGGTATTGCGGAGCCGCTGCTTCTTGAGCTGTTCGGCGACAATGCTGGCGATAAAGTGGGCGAATCCAACGGAGGTTATTGTAAAAACAGGCCCTGGGATGGGCAGAATCCAGCCTGGCCAAACAAATAAGACTCCGCCAATGGTTAACCAAAGGACTGCGCCGGTCAGCACCCAAACAAATCCCCGCAGGGGTTTCTTCGGCAGCCGCAGGAAGGCGAACACCCCGACCCCCACCCCGAGGACCCATAACCCTCTTTGCCAGGGGTGTTTGGCAATTTCCACCAGAGCATTGCCTGACCGCAGTGTGGCGATCGCATTGGCCTGAATTTCAACCCCGTACAGGGGGGCGGAATGCAGCAAAGTTTGGGAGAACGGCGCCAGATGGCGGTCTTGGTTAATGGCCGCGGTAGAGCCAATCAAGACAATTTTGTCTTTGAAGACAGCCCCAGATTGCAAGACATTTTTCCACGGGTCTGCATCGATGACATACCAGAAAGGAATATGTTTGAAGGTTTGGTCGGGACCATGGAAAAAAATATTTGTGTCTTTGGGGGCTGGATAATTAATCTGGGCGGCTTGTAGCGTTGCTTCCGCAAAGGTGGCGGCGGCGGCGAGCGATTGACAGTCAGTCTGAGGAGTCAGGCCAATGTCCGATTGAGGAGCCATTCCTTGCACCGCTTTTTCCTGGCGCAATTGGGTCTGAATAAATTGTCTTCCCAACTGATGGATCCGACCATTGGGTTCAACCAGAACGTTGATTAAGCCGCATGAGGCGGCAGATGATAGAAATTTAGGCAATGGCAGGATCAGCTGATTCATTTCACCCCGAGGCGTGTGGCTAAATCCATACTCAGCCGCCAAAACGACGCGATCGCCATAGCGTTGTAAGGCCTCAGCCAAGCTATCATCATCGGCTTCCCCGTAACTGCTTGGTGAGGGAAATAAGATATCGAGCGCCACTGACTTGGCTCCGGCTTCCATCAACCGTTCGATGGCGATCGCATAGGATTGCCGCTTCCAAGGCCAAGTCTGGATAGGCTCTAAATCTGGATAATCTTCAGGGGTATTGCTATATTCCCGCCCGAGCGATAAGGATTCTTGATCAATACCGAGAATGATAATGTCATCGGGCGCTGCAACAGGCCCCCGAAGATCAAAAAGAAATGTTTGAACTTGTCTTTCCCAGGCGCTTAACCAAGCTAAATCCAGCGCCGTTGAACCGGCTAAGGCAATCACCCAAAAACTGGTTACTAGTTGACGAGGGAAACTAAATGAAAGTCGACGGCGCAGCCATTCTCTTCGTTTGGTTTGGTTGGTTAGATCGGCTGTGGGAGCATCTGATAAAGAAGGCATTAAGATCAATACCCGAAACGAACAGATGAGCTTAACTGTGGTAGCTTGGTGGCTCCCTGAGAAGAATAGATCAGCTTATATTTCCTAGGTTAGCGGGAGGTATAAGCATTTCTAAGCTTTTTTGTGAAAGAGACTATTGAAAGTGCCTATAATGTATAGAGATATGCTTATCAACTTATGTGCGCTTGTTACTTATGGTTCTTAAATTAGGTAAAGTAATTCTTCAAAAAAAGGTTTTTAGAAAGTCTTAGGTTTCAAACATAACGTGTGTTATTTGATCCTTAATACTTAACTGTCACTCTATACAAGATTCTGTAGGCGTTTGGGTTAGCTTTAAAACTGTAGCATTTTTGCTCAGGAGAACTATTAAGCCCATTTGACAGGTATCCTGGTCAGGATCGACTTGATATGCAGTCTTCTAGAACTGCTTATCTTGGGGACTTTGGTTTCTGAAGGGCCTGACTTTCTAAAACTGTCGACTGGTTGCATCCTTTACATTTATTACTTGAAACAATATTTTTATGCCGACTCCTCTCTTAAACCGTCTTTCTATTTTTGTAGACGGCAACAATATGTTCTACGCCCAGCAAAAGAATGGCTGGTTTTTTGATCCGAAGCGGGTGCTTGAATATTTTCTGAAGGAGACGGCAGGAGTTATTTTAGTTAACGCCTTTTGGTATACCGGCCTCAAAGATCCTCAAGACCAACGAGGTTTTCGAGACGCCCTGATTAGCCTAGGTTATACTGTTCGAACTAAAATTTTAAAGGAATACTACGACGATAATTCTGGCCGCTATTCCCAAAAAGCCAATTTGGATATTGAAATTGTCGTCGATATGTTTAATACCGTTGAACAGTATGATCGCGTTGTTCTTTTCAGTGGAGACGGCGACTTTGAGCGCGCCATAGAATTACTGAGATCGAAAAGCACCCACATCACCGTTGTCTCTACGGAAGGGATGATTGCCCGAGAATTGAGAAATGCAACGGATCGCTACATCGACCTCAACACCATGCGTTCTTTTATTGAAAAATCAGACGTCTAACCATTAGCAACATCGCTCAAGATAATCAGTAAGGCCATTAATAATTCTTGATTTTTGGCCCTTGGCTCCTCCCTATTGCTCCCTATTCAATTGATTTGAATTGATATTGCGGGAAAAAACATCTCGTTTCTCCATCAACGCTGATTATCTTGGATCGGTTTCGTCTACTAATTCTGCCTCCAATTTAAACGGCTGCGTGACATTGCAGGGCCATTCACTCTAAATCCCTCCCCTATTGGTCAGGGATTTAGAGTTTAGCGCTATCTCTTCTCGTCGTGGGGGGAACTACAGCTGAATTTAGATCAGGCCTAGTTTGCCTCCTCTGCCTGCTCATTCAACCGTTGTAATAACCGCCCTAATTCTTGCTGCGTCTGTCCATAGCGCTCCCAATCTCCTTGCCGTAGGGCGGTTTGCCCTTCCTGGTAAGTTTCTAGCGCAGACTTGACCAATGGCGAGAGGGTGTTGGGTAAGGACGTCTCGGGTTGCTCGGCAGATTCACGGGTGAGTTGGGCCGGTGATTGCGTATCAAGGGCTTGCCCTTCGCCGAAAATCGCGTTTAGAGATTTTTCCAGGGTTTCCGTCATTACCGTTTGATCGCCATAGGCTACAATGACGCGTTTCAGTTGGGGCAATTCCCCCCGTTCAGCTCTAAGGTAGATCGGCTCAACGTACAGCAATGACTGCTCGATGGGGATAACGAGCAAATCGCCCCGAATCACCCGGGACCCTTCCTGACTCCAAAGGGTGAGTTGTTGAGAGATATTGGGGGTTTGGTCAATCCGGGCTTCAATTTGTCTGGGGCCGTAGACCAGCTCCTGTTTGGGGAATTCGTACAGCAGGAGTTTGCCGTACCCATCACCATCGGATCGAGCCGTCATCCAAGCCACCATGTTGTCTTTTTTGTTGGGGGTGAAGGGCAGGATTGAAATGAATTCTTCCTTGGATTCCCCGGGCAACCGCATGATGGCGTAATAGGGCTGCATCAAAACCTCATTGCCCTCATAGTTTTGGAAGGGAAACCGCCAGAGATCCTCACGGTTGTAGAAAACCTCGGGATTGACCATGTGATAGGCCTGGTACATTTGTGCCTGGATGGTGAAGAAGTCGCGGGGGTAGCGAAAATGGGCCCGAATTTCGGGGGGGATGGCGTTACTGGGTTTAAATAGGGTGGGGAAAATCTTGCGGTAGGTGGCTAAGACGGGATCATTTTCATCAATTACAAAGAATTGAACATCGCCGTCATAGGCGTCCACAACTACTTTGACTGAGTCACGTAGGTAATTGATTTGATGTCTAGCCACTTGACGAATAGTGGCGTCTGGGTTGGCGATTGGGGTGACTGACCAATCAGGTTTCTCCTCCACCAGACTCTGGTCTACCGCTTTGCTATATCTCAACGGAGTCGAGTATGGGTAGCGATTGCTCACCGTATAGGCGTCAATAATCCACTTTAGCCGACCGTTGACCACCGTAATGTAGGGGTCGCTGTCGTATTGCAAGAAGGGCGCGATTTGAGTCACCCGGTCCCGAATTTCACGATGGTAGTGAACCCGGGATGTATCGGTAAAGTAATTGGACAGCAGGATCTTAAAGCTGCCAAGTTGATAGGTATAGGCTAACCGTCGCCAGAAAGAGCCGATAGGAACGCCCCCTTTCCCATCGTAATTGGTCACGGCGTTATCGTCGGCGCTCACCGGGTAGTCGAATTCCGGCGTGCTGGTTCCCGTAAACACGTAATCCGTGGTGTTTTCGCCGTAGTAGATCCCCGGTTGTTCAACGGTCAAATCCACCTGAGAAGAAGGGGGGATATCTTTGATGAAAAATTCGGGTAGGCCGTTAGGGGTGACTCGATTGACCGGACTCATGACGACGCCGTGGCCATGGGTATATTTGAGCCGCTGGTTAACCCAGTTTTTCGCCACGTTTGGCAGGCGGCGAAAGTCAAATTCTCGGGCCGACAGCATCACCTGACGGTAGTCTCCCTCCAGGGAATACCGATCAACATCTACACCTTCGAAAGAGTAATACGAGCGGATCTCTTGCAGTTGACGGTAGGTGTTTTGCAGCGGTCGATAATCCCAGAGGCGAATATTGCGCAGGGTTGAGGCGTTATCTTGCAGATCCTGCCGATCGAGTTGATTCTTCGCGGGAAAGCTTTCCCGCTGGACATCGGCTAGACCGTACGCTTGTCGCGTGAATTGAATATTGTTGATGATATAGGGGTTTTCCTTCTCCAGTTCATTGGGGGCGACGATCACCTGTTGTTGAAACCAGGGGTAGGCGATGTTGAAAACCAATAGGATGGCGATGTAGGCAAAAATACCGATAATTGGTAGAGAAAAGCCGCTGCGCCAAAGGGAAAGGATGAACAATCCCGCCACCGCCAGGGTGACGCACCCCATCAACCAATAGGCTTGTAGTCGGGCATTGACATCGGTGTAACCCGCCCCGAAAACAACGCCGCTGGGGGAATACAGCAACTCGTACCGTTCCAGCCAAAAGCCAATGGCGATCGCCACTGCCATAGCTGCTAACAAAAGGCACAAATGTGTTTTAACTTTGCCTGTTAAGAAATATTTCCAGCCCCGTTCCGGTCGAATCTCCCCCTTAATTCCATAGACCGCCAGAGCGATTATCAATCCCCAAAACAGTAGTCCTAAAACCCCGATCTGAAGCATTTCGAAGAGGGGAAGCTGAAACAGATAAAAGCCAATGTCTTGTTGGAAAATTGGGTCTTGGACGCCAAACTCACTGGGGTTCAGGTATTTCAGAACAATGGTCCAACTGGCGCTGCTTTCGGTGGCGGCGAACAGCGCCAGGAGCAAAATCACAGCGGCGGCGATATATCTCGGAAGCTGATTGATGTAGGGTCGAAGTCGGAAATCATTGAAATAGCGGATGGGGCGATCGCGGGTCAACCGCATCGCTAGTCCATATTGACCCCATAGAAAAAGGGCGTAAACCACAAAGACCCCAATCCAAATCAGAATTCGCCAACTGATTTGGGTCCAAAACACTTCAGTAAAGCCAATGGCGTCAAACCACCAGGTTTGTGTCAAGAGATGGACCAAGGTTTCGGAAAAGATAAACAGGAGAATCAGGCCCAATAGGAGTGGGATATACACCAGGGCCTGAAATCTACTGAAGGGATTGATAGGTTGTTTCACAGGAATGAAAGGGGGTTAGGCTGAGTTCAAGCGGTTTGGTAGAAGGCGCCCGGAGGGGAAGGGAAGGTGGGGAGGATGGAGG